>ERZ779888.207-NODE-207-length-76273-cov-5.549568_pt1 | contig 76273 bp, 82 predicted proteins | sample MGYA00511245_ERZ779888 | MGnify/ENA primary metagenome ERZ779888 (study PRJEB29588, sample SAMEA2155255) | human gut metagenome | biome: human gut; feature: human-associated habitat; material: faeces | place: Denmark | collected 2008/2010 ...
GACGCTTCCTATAACCGCTCCGGGAAGTCTATTTCTAAAAATAATTATAGCACAACTCCGAGAATTTTTCCACACCTATTTTGTGTGTATCTCATTTCATTATTTCAATTACCCTTCCTATCACAACATAACGCGCATTCTCATACTCATAGCTGCAGGTAGACAACGTAATAAACACATCTCCGTCCTGCGGCGTGACCCTGCTTTTAAAACCCGATTGGGCACAAAGCTGTCTTACCTGCTCGGCCGACAGTTGCGTGTCATACACTTCCCCGGCGGAACTCGTCACAAACCCGGCTATCAGCTCTATGCGGAATGTGCGCTTCGGTGTCAGATAATACAAAGTCGGATGCTCGTCATAATAGTTTTGAGATCTATACCTTACGAGCGTTCCGAACATTGATCCGTTCTTCATGTTATGCCCGTAAATGATATAATTGCCGGAAGCTGCGACTTCCTTGCAGCGGTAATCGGCAAAAAGTGAGCCCGCCGCATTGTAGCGGCCGTCCGGAAGACGGCGCAGATAGCGAAGATTATCCTTGCTTTGTACAACAGGATAATTGATCGGTGTCCCTTCGCAATAAAGCCAGCCGACTGTATCCGGATATTCTGCGGTCAGCTTTTCAAAAGCAACAGATGCCAGAGAATCCGTCTCCGGATCTTCTGTCGTTTCCGTTGTGTCGTCGGCTGTTGAATTTAATATCGGCTCTGTCGCTTCCGCTTCCTCTGACATTGCAAATTCCGAAAGCTCGTCATATGCGCTCTCGGCTTTGAGTTGATCGAGATAATAATTAAAAATCAGATATCCCGATAGTATCATTGCCAGTCCGAGAGCAACACAAATGACAAATAAAAATACTCTTCTCATTTTTCCTCCTTACAGCAAAAGCGTGTATGGGTACAACCCCACACACGCTTTCTTCTTCAAAATCAATTCCTATTCAACCCGTACGGGATTTTTTTTTCAAATAAGACACACAGACCGAAATGTTATCGGGACCGCCCAAAGCATTGGCAACCTTTATGATGCCGTTACAGGTATCAAAGCAATTACCGCACTCAAAGATAATCTGATGAAGCTGATCACTGTTGATAACCTTGTGCGCCCCGTCGGTCAAGAGCATCACGATATCTTCGCTTTGCACCCGACCGGCACGGATATCGATTCTCGGATTTTCAAAACCGAGGGCTGATGTCAAAAGATCCCGATCCGGGTGCTGGAATATTTGCTCCCGTGTAATCTTTCCAAGCTCGCAAAGCCTTTGGGCTTCGGTATGATCTTTGGTCAGCTGCTGCATTTTCTGATTGCGAATCAGATATATCCGGCCGTCTCCCACATGAGCCATAACAAACTCATTTTTCTCGGTTATCGCAGTTAGATCCACGGTCGCAAACACGCTGTTTGTATAAAGCTCCCCGTTTGCTTTTTTGAAAGCAAGCAGCACACGGTTTGCACAATGGAATGCGCCGGAAATCATACGCTTGATTTCGGTAATACTCATTCCCGGCTCCGAATAGCTTTCAATAAAGCGTTGGATTTCATTGACCACAAATGCGGCAGGGTTGAGGATGTCACTCCGACCGTTGCCGTCGGCGGTGATCTGATAGCTGACCGCGTCCTTAACCCAAGCGTGTGCAAAATCCTCGTTTTTCTTTTCGCTTGCCTCCGCTGCCTTTCCGGGATGCGTTGCGAAAGCGTTATCAATCGGCATTATCTGATTTTCCCTCCTTTTCGTGCCGTCTCTTATCAAAACGGTAATTTTCAAGCTTTCCGGAAAGCTCCGGGTATGCTGCATTCATTAAATGAAACAGCGACTCATATACGATATCGACCAGCATTTTCAGTTTGTATTTTGACAGGGTTTTGATCCCGTAGGTTTTCGTAAATGTTCTGCAAATCCCCTCGCTGTCAAGCTTCAGGACTTCTTCACACAGATAGCGAAAGCAAACGATCGCCCTGTGCTCAACCTGACTGTTTTTCAGGAAATATCCTCTGGGAAAGTTTTTTCGTTTTCCCGATAATACATCACGGTATACCTTGATAATCAGCTCGTCATCGCTCGGCCGCTTATCGGGGAAAACATACCAGAGCAAATAAAAGAACTCCCCGTCATTCATCTCCGGCGGGCGCTCCGCCTTTTCGACCAATACGGACAGTTCATATTCATTTATGAAGTCGGCAGTCAGCGCAGCTTTTGCGACCTCATACTCTTTCATTTTCAATTTGTCCAGGAATAAATACCTGAGGATCTCTGTGATCCTCCTGCTGTTTGTCGTCGGCATCCAAAAGCCTTCCGGCCACGGTCTGCCGCTCAGCACTTCCTCATAAACCGCAGCAGATTCACCGTAGTCTCGGGCAATGCTTTCCGCCATACTATTCCCTCCTTGTACAGGAGAGATAATTTAAAAGCCATATCATAACATCCATCTCCTTTTTTAGTTAACACCACATCCTTTCCATAGTTCGCATATTCACCTCGGTGTCATTGGGATTTATCCTTTTTTGCCCCGGTCAGATAGCAGTAGATCATCACAGCAACGATTGCACCGGCAATCACAAAAGCCATCGGCTGTCTGAATCGGATTGCCACAAAGACATTTGCCGCTGCTGCCAAACCGAGAAGTGATAGTTTCAGTTTCATATCGCACCACTTTTTATTCGTTTTTGTGTATTTTCGTTATTCTATTGTATAGTATAGCATAATAACGCTTGTTTGTCAATGCCTCCGGGATTTACTTTCGTCGGAATAAAAAGCTGAACAGCCCCCGGTCACTGCTTTTCCCGATTTCCATAGGCACAGAACCTTCTCCCGCGTCAAGTTCCAATAGGCGTTTTGCAACCGAACGGACTGCGTTCGCAAACGCTTTTTGTTTATCCGTGCTCCTTGTATTTCCGTAAAAGACAGAGTTGCCGCCGTTATTTACATTGGTAATCTCCCGGCAATCGGGTATTACACCGATCAAAGGCATCTGCAATACCCCCGAAAGTTCCTCGGGAGTTATGTTGAAGGTTGGGTCATATCGGTTTATAAGGAGCTTCATCCTGCTCCTGTCAAAACCGTCTACATTCAAAAGGATATCTTCGAGCACACCGTCAATTCTTTTCGCAGATACGACATCACAGGTCGAAAGAGCCAGAATATCCGTCGCGGCAAGTATTGCAGAAATCGTATAGTCAAAAATATTGGAACCGGTATCAATGATAATCACATCAAATTCGCACAGTTTCAGGTTTTCGATGATTGTACTTACCGTGCGATAGTTGATCGACAGTCCTTCTGTTTTGATTTCCGGTGCTACAAGTACATACAGCCCCGATTCGTGCTGTTGCAAATAATTCTGTTTGATGTCCCATTCGGAAAAGAAAACCGTATCCATCTTTTTCAACTTTTCGTATTGCTTTGAAATATCGTCGGACCATTGCTTGATATTCGGCTCAAGCGGCAGACCGAGCAAAGATGAAATATCTGACGAGTCCAAATCCAAATCGCAAAGGCAAACTTTCGGCCGGTACAGCTCCTTCCCCTTTTGAATACTGAGACAGGTCATTGCAATGGCAAGTTCCTTTGCAATCGTAGATTTTCCGACACCGCCCTTTTGATTATATATTACAACGGTATGCTGCGGCATCATTCTTCCCGCACGCTCGGATGTTTTTGAAAGCTGCACATCCTTCAGTCTGTCCTGAAAGGAGCTTTTGCGAATAAACGCTTCCGGTTCAGGTGTTTCCTCCGCTTTCTTCCCTGCGGAAAAAGGATTATCCACATCCCGGGAAATATCGCTGTTTGCAATATCTTCGATTTCGCCGTCCTCATAGGAAGACGAACCGCAGATCTTTTTGAGCAGAGCGTCGAGCTCTTCATAAGAGTACGGATACGGGAGCAGCTTTGCACGTTTGGCAAGTCTCGTTCTCATAAGTTCATCTTTTGTCGATGTAGCAACAATCATTTGCGCCGAAATTGTCGAAAGCTGTTCCAGTGCCTCCTCACAGTTGCCGTCGATCAGCCTGTCAGAAATAACTACGAAACTGACATCCTGCATCTTTTCCAACTGTTTTACAGCCTCTCTGATCACTCCGCAGCCGCCTTTATAAACAAATGCGTCATTGATAGTGAAACAGCCTTCCATATCCGAAAGGACGCTGCTGTTCGTCTCTAAAAAATAGATTCCCTTTAACATTCGGATTCCTCCTTTTTCCGGTTATGTACTCAGGGCTTTTTAGGCCCTGAGCCGTTTATTCCAGCAAGCCGATTGCCTGCTTCTGAATCATACGGGTTTCCAGTTCGAAGTTGTTCGGCGGATCGATATTGAGAGGATCAACACGGACAAGAACCGGCTCCACGTCTTTAAAATCAAAGTTTCTTGAAGACCGGCAGACAAACCAGCCGATCGGGCTTCGAGGAAACCATTTCAGAATGTCACGGTCATCGTAACGCTCTTCTCTGCCGATTTTACGAATAATGATAGTGACATCGTCCGGACGGGAGATCTTTCCCGCAAAGATAAGGCCGGAGTTGGCAATGACCGAAGACGGCATATCAGCAACCTTTTGCGTAATACTGAACACAAACAAGCCGAGTCCGGCTGCCTGGTCAAGGATACGCTCAAATTCCGATTGACCGCCGAAGGACGGCATAGAGGAATTCCCAGTACCTGCCGTATCGGAACCGGTCAGCACTTCGTTTGCCTCCTCAATGACAAGGACGGTTTCATACTGGTCATCTGCCAAAAATCCGCCTTCGTGTCCCTGCGCATACTTAAAAAAGCCGGAGGTAATACATCCGAACATAAAGTTGCGGAACGTCGTTTCAAGTCCGTAGCTTTCCAGAACGATCACATCGTCCTTGCCGATCAGCTCGTCAACGCCGATACCATCCTCCTGCCCGAACAGGCGTGTTTCAATCGAGAATTTGCGCCCGAAGATCTGCATACGGTCAAGAACACGGGTGTATGCGTCTCTCGCCTCGTTGCCCATTCGTCCCTTGCCGGATTTCAGCGGGTCCTCCAAATCCAGTTTGATTTGGTTCATTCGTTCATATACCTTCGGAAAGGTCACCTTCGCAGAACGCTCCGGAACGAATTCACGCCAATTGGGACTGTCCTCAAAAACGCCTGCTTCATCGTAAAGCGCATACAGCGTCTCCGCGAGGATCGCTTTACCGCGTTCCATAAGACCGTAGGCGCGGCAGTAAATCTCAATAATACCGTCAAGCCAGACCTGCGGATTTACATTGTGCGGAACTTTCAGAATATTCAGCTTGATCGGTAAAAACTCCGGATTGCCGAGGCTGTAAAAATGGAAACGCTCCGGTTCCACAAATTTTGCGAGAATACGCCAATCCTGTTTCGGGTCAAGCGCTACAATGCGCAGACGCTTTCCGCTCTTGCGGCGTACTTTTGTAAGCTCCGAAACAAACCTTGTCGCAGCGACGGTTTTTCCGGAACGGGACTCACCCGTAAAAATACCGTGCATCAGTTCGCTTTCTTCAAGGCGATATTCAAACGGCGTTTCATATCCGGTAGACGGCGTCCAACGCTCGCCGGAGAGGATCTTCCCGATATAGATATCGCCTTTTTTCATAGACGGAACTGCAAATTTCGGCACATCTCCGACATCGGCGAACACACCGCCCTCAGAAATACGGGGTAAGTGCGTATATGCCGCAAATTCGTCCGAAAGCAAGATGGTAGAATACCGATACGATTCCATCCTGCCGCCCAGCCCCTCTTTGCGGTTGTCCGCGCTGAAAGCATAGAAATGATAAATCAGATGGTTCTGCTCCTCCGGCGTCAGATCCAATATCTGCAAAGGACAAATCATCGCCTCTGTATTTGCCCAGGCGGATTTTGCAAGGATAGATGCCGCCGCAAGGCTCTCTGTAGAATCGGTAGCGATATACACATCCGTAAAGAACGCACCGTTTCCGCGCAGAGCCTTCATAAGGCGCATATTCTGAAAATCAAGAAGCGTCAGGATGTTCTTGACCTCCTGGTCCATCCACTGATAGCTCTTTGCATAACCGATTGCCGGACCGATACCCATACTGGTTGTCGAACCGTTTGTAATCGTACCGCTTGTTCCCATCGCCTGCCCGACGGTATGCCCGATACTCTGAGAAGTACTGTTCCCGTGAGAGGTCCCGGTCGTTGTTCCCCAACTCTTGCCGGTCGTATCCGCCGTGCTGTGCGTAAAGGAATCGGTCTGCGTAGTCCCGTTGCTGACAGAATGCGATGTGCCGTCGGTTTGCGAGGAAGTCGTTCCGGTACTCTGGCTTTGCGAAGCACCTACCGTATCGCTGTTACTGAACGATTCATTATGGGAAGTGCCGTTGCTCCAATTCGTTCCCTGACCCGTAGACCAGCTTTCGCCCGTTCCGACAGTAGAATTGGTCCCCCATGATTCGCCGTTGCTGTGGGAAACACTGCTTGAATTGGTCTGCCCTACACTGCTGCCGATCGTGCTGCCGACCGTATCCGAACTGCCTGTGGTTTGACCGAAGGATTTTGACACGCTTTCGTTCCAGCCGTTGCTTTGCGTAGTGCTCTGATTGCTCCCCCAGCTTTGCGAGGTTCCGGTCGTTGTTCCGTTCGACACGGAATAAGAACTGCCGTTTGTCACGGAATTGGAAGTGCCGAAACTGTTTGTGGTCGAACCGCCGACAGAGTTTGTCGTAGAGTTATTGACCGACGAACTCTGACTCCATCCCTCAGAGCCGCTTGTGCCGGTCGTTGTGCTGCTGGAATCGCCGGAGGAACCGTTGATCACGAAAATACCGCCGCTGATTCCGGAGGTCGTACCCTCAGAAGAACTGTTGGACCAGCCGGAAGAACCGCTTGTGCCGTTGGTTGAGCTCGTACCGGAGGTCGTTCCGTTTGACCAATTGGAACCGTTCGACACGCTTGAATTTGTTCCGCTGCTCGTAGAATGATTGGTGCCGTTTGTAGTCGTGGTTGAAGATGAATTATTTACACCGCTGGTATAGGAAGACCCTTGCGTAAAGCTTTGACTTCCGGATACACCGCTTGTTGTGGAATTCGTAACCGATTCGGAAGTTGAATCCGTATGCGACCGGCTGAGCGACTGCGATTGCGAAAAGCTGTTGGAAACGCCTTCGGAAACCGTATCGTTTGTCGACTGGCTGTGAGATACGCCCTGACTTTGGTTTTGGGAAACCGAATGCGACATATTCTCGGAACCGCCGAAAGACTGATTGGTTCCGTCCCCGACCGTTGTTCCCGTACTGTGACTTTGATTCTGCCCGAGCGTCTCTGCAAAGCTGTGACCTCTTGAAAATCCCTGACTTGTACCGTTTGTTTCGGTCCTGCTGGTTCCGAGCGATTTGCCGATAGATTCCCCTACCGTATGACTGACCGACTCGCTTACGGAATTGGCAACAGACGAAGAAATACTCTCTCCCGTTGTGTTCGTAACAGAGTCCGCATCCGTATAAGAATGGCTCCATCCCTGACTTGCGCCGAGGTTTGCCATATACATCATAGGAATACTGATAGAGAAATTCATCGAGGTCATTCCCTGCAGCTGTTTATTCCATTTGGTCATTTCCTGTGCCGTCTGTGCCAGCCAGCGTTCCAGGTGTTCCGATTTTACCGGACTCGATATAATTTGCAGGATATACTCCTTGTCGGACATACCTGCAATATACTCTTCGGTTGTGTCCTGCGCATCCGGATTGACCGATTTATTCCCCATTCCCTTGCTGCCGACATCGACGCCGCCGTCCTTGGCCTGCGGAATGCCGCGAAGCACGGTCATTTTATCCATCATATACATCTTTTCGGTCAGCCATTCCAACTCATCATAAGTCAGAATACGGTGTTCCAGCACTCGGTAGGTGCCCTGCAGGGTGCTTGACAAGGCAATGAAATCGTTATCCGCAATATATTTTGCCTTTTCGGCCGTATCCGCCACGCCCTGCACACCGTATAAATACATCATTCCGAGAGGCACGGGGTGCAGCAGGTTAGCGATTACGGTGAGCAGTTTGATATTGCGTTCCCACACAGCCGCCAGCACCTGCGAATGCATAGACATAAAACTTTCGCTCTGCTTTGCGTTTTTCGGAAGTCGGATAACACGGGTGAGCTTGATTGCCTTATAAAAATGAACCACATTCCCACCGGGTTCGTGCATTTCAAGCTCATACATCAAATATTTCATGCTCTTGCGGTCGTCCGTGTATTCCTTCCAGTTGCGCAGTATCTTCAAATCGTCATCGTGACCCGGCTTTGACTTTCTCAATATGCTTGGAAGATTAAGCATAGCATCTCTCCTTTCCGTTTAATATGGTTTGGTATTGTCCCGAACATCCCGTATCTCTCTTGTCGCACGCTGTTTGGAGCGTGTGCCGAAGAATTGCGGGATTTTCTTTGCCTGAAAGATAAAATACGCAATCGGGTATGTGATCGCAATGATCCACAATAGATTTTGCAGCCATCCGACCACCGCTATTGCAGATGAAGACGCAATTGCCTGATTAAAGGCAGCCGTCAGATTATCCGCAGAAACACCCGACACCGCAATAATGACATAGCGATACAGAAAGAGGATCCCGACATACCCGAGAATAAACCACTTTGTATGCCGGATGATCTCCTCACGCTGACTGGGGAGTATCAGTGCAAAAACCGCACCGACTACCCACATAGCACCGGTCAGTGGCGTTATGATCTTGCTTCCGAAGCCGTAATAGGCAGAATCAAGGTACATCCACAGCGCAAATGTGATGATATACACTAAGAGATTAAGCAGCATCGGTACATAGGTTTTAATTGTCGGCGGGCTGGAATAAACCAGCTCGCCCTCGCTTCTCGGCACATAATGCCGCCTCAGCATAAGCATCCCTCCTTTGAGATAAAAATAAATGCAGAGGTCCTGGTATTTTCTCCTTTGCCTCTGCAACGATATTCGTATTCATATCAGAGAATCTGTCTCTCATTTTTGACTTCGTTGTTTTTGGTGCCGAGCTGCTCTGTCATGAAAATATATCCGATCGATAGCAAGCCGGCCACCATCCATATGTTCCTCCACAGGAAGTAAATAATTTCGAGGAAACCGTTCCTGTTAAAGAGGATAAAGTCACGAAAGAAATCCAACATCAGTTACTCCTTTCCCGAACCGGCGGGTTCCTTGCGCCTGAATTGCACAAGGCACAAAGGTTCCTCCGATTCCATATTATATATCAGAGCCCATTTCCCATTTGCCAAGTCGTAGATGCTTGTCAGATAAACAGTGATATTAGACTTGGCAAGTGCAAACGGTCCGCCGCAGGAAGCGATCCACTTCTCAATCTGCGGCTTTAATTTGTCCAGCATAATATCTCTGGACGGTGCAATCACATACAGGTTTTTTGTAATGGATTTTAGCTTGTTACACTTATCATTGAATTCCGACTGACGGTGATTGCCGCAGTCCACCTCATAATAGTCGATTACCCCGTCTCCGCAGCATACGATGTCAGGAATGCAGCGCTTTCCACCGTCCAGATTGATCGTATTTGCCCTGCGGTGCGTTGAAACCGACTTATATTTCTTCGTGTCCCTCAATATCCTTGAAGCGTCCTTAATGGTATAACCGTGCTTGAGATTGTCATGCTCACGGATAAGCGCACGCATTTCCGACTCAATGGGCGGTTTCCCGTGCTTCTCTACATAGATCTGACTGCCGAGCTGCGTCAGTTCGACACCGAGAAACCATCGGCTGCCGGTCTTGATTTTCTCAGCCGTAATGAGACCGGATGCCAACATACCGTTATGGGCGTTATATACCGCAGAATCGCTAGTTTTCTTCTCAGCGCAGCGAACGATTTCCGCCCGGACTTCCGGATATTCCGTTAAGCCTTTGGAGCCGAGAACATCAAGGTACTGCCACATCAGCTCGGTCATCGCCTTTTTGATTTCCTCAATATCGACCACTTTAAAGTTCTGCTGACCGGACACAACTGTTTTGGATTTGCTCACCGTTTCAACCTCTTTGGTCAGGTTGGTCGTCATATCCACAATCTTTTCGCCGCTTTCCAACGCCTCTGTCTGAGCAAGTGCCGGACGGGCATCCTCAACCGTAGAATCCGTGTCCACCAAATATGCCGCCGTACGGTCATTATCCGGATCGGCAGGAGTTTTCCCCGAGAAGATCTCCGCCGCATTATCAAGCATGACTTTAAGCTGCGTCACCTGATCGGTAAGTCCTGCGATCACGTTATTCTTGTCCATCAATTTCTTTTTCATCATATCGTAGATCTCTCTTGACTTCTGCTGATTTTGCTTATGCGCCTTCTGCGCCCGGTCAAGCAGTTCTTCAAGCGTCATTGTCTGCAAATCTCTTGCCGTAATATTGCTGTATGCCAGCTCGTTTTCCAGCACCTTGGCGCAGAACGCACGAAAACCGGATATGATGTGCTGCGTATCGTCAGTAGCCTCACGGATATACTTATCCATCCCTTTAATCTGCTCGTCCTTCGCTTCAATCTGACTTTTCAGGCGCATGATGATCAGTTCAAGCTCCCGTACGCTTTTCGCCATTTTGATCACCTCGCCCTACTTTGTTTTCAAATACGCCGAAGCGTCCTTCTCAAGCGCCCTGTCGCTCAGGTTCCATTCCCGGATGAATGTGCTGTCCGCCTTTGCTCTGTCGCAAAGGTTTGCCATATCAGCACGAATTGTATCGAACGCCGCCAAAGATTTTTCCCGCCAGATAAGAGCCGTATTAACGCTGTCGGTATTTCCGGTCTTCAAGCCCTCAATGATTTTTTGCAGATAAATGGCAATATCGTTGGAAAGCAAAGTCTCCATAGACTGCTGCAAAACAATCTGCTCATCGCCGAGTTCCATCGCCGTTATCTTCGGAATCATCACATCCAGACGATCGTCCAGAATGGTCGAATACTGTGTGGCAGCCTCCATCTCCGTAATGTCCTCATTTGCAAGGTGAATATCCACGACCGTAATATCCACCACAAGATTCTCAATCGCCTCATACTGCTTTAAGAGCGTTCTGTAATCATCACGCACGGCCATATATTCAAACGACAACACAACAGGCTGCCTGACGCCGTTTTCGTCAATATAATAATCCGAAACAAGCATGGCAAAAAGGATAAACGCAAGGTATGTGCAAAGAACGCCGAGAAAGATACGAAGCCGATTCTTTTTCAAAAAGTGCCGGATTCTACCCATCTTCGTGACAGGCAGACCTTCTTCCTGCTTTTGGGGTGCAGCCGGTGTAATGTCAACCGTTTCAATGTTCCACTCTTTTCGCATAGCCGCCTCCTTTACACGCTCTCATCGAACACGCAGTTAAAGAGGTACTCTACATCCTGGGGAACAATCTCCGCAACCGATTCCGTATAATCAAGTCTTGCCGAGCAATTCTCACAAATAACGAACCGGGACATTTCCCGTGTTTGCAAGGCTCCGGCAATATACACCTGGGAGGACTTGCGCAAATGCTTCAAATCCTCATCCGCCTGTGAACCGAATGATTTGATCCACGGATAGTCCGACTTAATCACACCATCATGCTCCTTGACACGGTATTTACGATTGATAGCGATCTGATACTGCGTAAGCGATACGCCGCTTCCGCTTTCCCTGCCGATTACATCGGTGCATACCGCCCCGATCACGCTCAGGTTATTGGCAAACTCCGCAAGCGCCAGCGCCTCATATTTTCCTTCAAGGCATACCGGCCTCCCGTAGGATATCACCTCGGTGATCAATGACTCACATTCGGTTATCACACCGCAGTTATCACAGCGGAATTTCTTCGGGACCATCTTTGTCGTAACCATACCGCGCACCATCAAAAAGCGGCCTATCTGCAGTGCTTTAAAATAGTCCTTCGCTTCCTGCTCGGTCAAACCGTAGACATTGATGTGTGGATAGTCGATTCTTCCGTTACGCCGCACCGTTTTCATAACAAACGCCATGCGGTAGTTCTGATGTTCTTCATTGAAGAAAACGACCGGCACCTTTGAAACCTCACCCACAAGTGTAATTGAATTTTCTCTTGCCATAATAAAAACACCTTCCTTTATTGAAAATCTGCCCTTACCGCAGTCAGCACGGTATTTCAGTTTGGCAAGAGCTATGTAATGCCGCCGTTTGGCGGCTTGTTTTCCCGTTAAGGCTTCGGACGCAGATCAATAGGCTTTGCAAACTCTTTCACAACAGCTTCCGAAATGGTTTGTATGGCATCAATGTTGTTTTTGAATTGCTCCAAAAAGCCGTCATCGTCCGAATCAAAATCATAGTTTGCATAAAGAAGTTCTGCAACTAAGGCCAGCCATTTTTTATAAATCGAAAAAGCCTTTTTGTTCTCAGCAAGCTTATCGACATTGATCCATTTACGGTAATTTTCAAGAAAGCAACTGAACAGGGCATTGAATCTTTCTTCTCTATCCAGCTTTTCTTTTCCGCCCATCCAATCTTCTACTACCTGCATGATATTTTCATCTTTCGCCTTCACGGCACCCTTGCATGTTCCGTCATTCTGCAAGAGATAATCTGTTTCTTTTCCGATTTCCTGTATCCGACCGAGCGGATATGAAAAGCAGACAAATGGCTTTGCTTTATGGACCCGACAGTGGTACAAGCCTTTTGTTTGACCGAGAAACGGACAGCGTGTGCCGATTTCATTGCCATCCAAATCATACACCGGTCGGAATTGAATTCTCATGAGCGGGAGCTTCGAAGAATTTCTCGTGTAAAATTCGCAATACTTTTCGACAAAATCCTGAAGCGACATTTTCTTTTCTCTGCGCAGACGAACCACATCAAAAGGATTCAGCAAAATATCGTCTCTGTTCCTGCAGCATTCACCGCATTGCACACAGGCAAAATTGAATTTCTCATTTCTTTTGAGTAACGGTAATTCTCCTTTCACATACATCTTTATGAATCTCTCTTTGTAGTTCTTTTCCTCGTTCATTTGCAAAACTTCCTTTACAGCAATCTACATCTCAAGTCCGGATATTCAACTCCTCCTGATAACTTTCAATGTGCGTAAGGGATATTGAAATACGGCATCCTATTTGGCAAGTAAATTATAAAAGCTGTTGATTGGCTGCCTCAATACGCCCTTTCGCAACCGAAAAATACGCAGGATCTTTTTCTATGCCGATGAAACGCCTGCCCGTTTGGGCGCAGGCCACACCGCAGCCTCCGGCACCCATACAATTATCCATAACAATGTCTCCTTCGCTTGTATAAGTGCTGATCAGCCATTTCAGCAATTCAACCGGTTTTTCGGTCCTGTGCAGAGCAACACTCGGATGCGGTTTCGGCACACGGACAATACTTGTCGGGTATTTTTGTGTGCTGCCCTTTCGCAGGTCATCGGTCATATGAAACCGACCGTAATTGTTGTTCTTGTGTTCCTTTTCACGATAGGCAGTCCCCTTTCCGTGAAGTGGAGCACCTACCGTAAACTGCGGATGATACTCCGGCATCTTTTTATAAAAAATCGCAATCTGCTCATGCTGCCTGAGCGGCATACGGCCGGCATTGAGAAACCCGGTCGTCAACACCTTATCCCACACAAGATCATAGCGAAACATTTTTCGGTTTGACTGCACCAGCTCGGCAAAGAACACGCCTTGCGCAAATAATGCAATACATCCTCGCTTCTTAATCACTCTTTCGTACTCACGCCACAGCGGCTCAAACGGTATGACAACATCCAGTCGGTTCTGCGTCACCCCGTAAGGCAGATCGCAGGCTATCATATCGATAGAATCGTCCGGAACCGTCTTCATGATTTCCAGACAATCGCCGAGATAAAGTTCAAAGCAAGCATTACTCACCCCCATAATCCGAATATGTAAGTGTACAGCGAAGGCACGGCGTGGCGCACCTCCGCTGTACTGTTACCGAATTTCAAGGAGATTACAATTGAGCTATATTAAATCAACATAGGCCACGCCTTCACTATGCCGATGACGAAAAGGACGATCCCGGTCAGGATGACAACCTCCGCCGCAATTACAAAGGCGTATTTACGGAAGAAGCTGCCGCCGGTCTTACGAACCGGCAACATACAGATGATCAGGCCAATGCCGAAAAGGGCGATTACCAATCCGACCAGGATCCACAGATTCAGACCGGAGCAGATCCATTGTTCAAGCATTATTCATCACGCTCCTCTCTTTTCTGTTCATTCCGGAGGTCACGGTTTGCCGCAACCTCCTCAATATGAGCCAACTTATATCGTTCTGTCCTTGCCTGCTCATGCAGACCTTCGTTGCGAAATTCCTCCATGTCGTTTTCTATCGGCGTATGCTCCTGCTCATATTTCTCCGTGATTTTGCGGATTAGGAAATACACCGCTATCAGCAGTAGAGCAAAGATCAGAACATCCATGATAATAAAGAGTGCTACATACACACATTAGCCTCCTTTCTTCGGCGATTCTCTCCGGTATTCTGCGTCTGTTTCCGCACGGTTTATCTGCAGCACGCACATAACGCTAAATCCGAAGATGCCGCCGGCAATAAATGATACGATTCCGATTATGATTCCCACGGCTGTTACCCGTCACTTTCAGGCTTTGCATCTTCTCTTCTTATCGAAGAACAGAAGTCCTGCAAGCGTTCCGCCGGACAATGTGAGCAGTCCGAACCACAGGGGTAAATTACTGTCGTCTCCGGTTTTCGGAACATCGGGAATCGGTTCGTTTTCAACCGTAAATTCAAGCACCTGCCCGTTTTCCGTTACAGAAAACTCATGATATCCGCTTTCTGCAATATACCCGTCAACCGTTGCGGTTTCCTGCCAGAAGTAGTTACCGTAGGCAATATCATCGAAACGGAGCAATCCGTCTGCGTCCGTTTTGCCCTCGGCAATCAGATTCTTTTCGGCATCGTATATCGCAAAGCTTACTCCGGCAAGCGGTTTCCCGGTCGCTTTATCCACCTTGCGGAATTCAACAGAGCCTTTTTTCAGGTTGTTTACAAACGCAAGGGTGCTTTCTTCACCGGCTTTGATCTCCACAGTCTGACTGTCCGGCAGCACATAACGGATATTGTCGTCGCTTTCCTTTTCATAAACCGTGTAGTTGCCGGGACGCAGACTGACATTGATCTTGCCGTCCGCATCGGTCACATAGGTCTCAGAGAAAGCATTTCCGAGAAAATCCGTGCCCTCGACCACAAATTCAAAACCTTCCAAAACCCCGTCTTCGGAGGATTTCTCGATAATAAGGCTGCCGCGCTGCGCCTTGTTGAAGAAACCGATGCCGGCTTCGTTTTCAACGGCAACCGTCTCACCGTTTTCTTTAATTTCAAACGGATAAACATTTTCGTCCTTTTCAAAACCTTCCGGTGCAACCGTTTCAAGAAGCAGGTATTTCCCGTACAGGAGTTCCTTCAGCTCGTACTGACCCTTTTTCGTTTCTTCAAGGTCAGCGACAAAAATATCTCCGTCATCCAACTTGCCGTCTCCGTTCACATCCAGGTAAACGGCAAATACAGCACCGGTCAGCTTGTTCTCGGGATAATCCGCATCGAACTTGGTCAGCAGTACATTTCCCTTGATATGCTCGTTTGTCATGACGATCTCGATTGTTTCACCGTCGGAATCGACATACACATGGTGCATCTCCAATGCAAGGATAAATCCCTCCGGCGGCTCAATTTCGGCAACGATCCAATGACCGTATACCACATTTTCAAAGCCGAACGCACCGTCTTCACGGGATACATCGATCATCAGAGCATTTTCCTTGGTAAACTCGGTTTCATCCGCCCTGAACAGTCCGATAACGGCACCGCTGACAGCTTCTCCGGCTTCGTCAACCTTGCGGCCGCTGATATTTCCGTATATCAGCTCGTTCAGGATAGGCTCGCCGCTATTGGCTTTGATATCAACAACTGCTATATTCTGCCCCTGATATCCGAAATTGACCGGATACTTTGTGTCATTCGGAAGATACTCCGGACCGGCCGTTTGCAGTTCTCGGATATAATACTTTCCAAACGGGATATCGGTCGTAAAGCTTACCGTGCCGCCGACTTTGAGCTGAATTATTTCAATCAGTCCGTCCGCAGGAATGACGCTGCCGTCCGTCGCAGTCAATGCTTCCCTTGCAAACAATCCGAAGGTTACGGTTCTGTCGCCGCCGATGCCGAAAAGCTCATCAGTCTCAATGATTTTTTCAAGGCTGATCTTCACCTTCTGCCGTTCGTTATAAAACGACGCCGATACGTCGGTGATCTCGACATACTGTCCGGCATAAACAAGCTCAACGGTTTGTTCACCGGAAAGCAGCATTCCGTAAGGGCTCTGCACTTCGACAATTCTGTATTTGCCGAGATACAAAGCCTTGCTCTGCGCTTCACCCGTTGCCGAAGTGATAACGGTGTCAACGATATCGCCCTTTTTGGCTCTAACCGTGCCGTCAGGAGTAACGATGTCCTCCGCCGCAATAATGTTGAATTTAGCACCGGCAAGGCCCGTCACCGAATAAACCGGAAGATAAGCTTCTCCGTTTGTCTGAACGCTGCTGAACACCTCACCGGTCTTTTTGATATTGATGACGCCCTTTTGCGGTGTGTTCGGGAAGTTAACCACAATCAGTGTGATGCCCTCATCGTACACAGCATCGTCATCGTCAATCTTAAATTCAATCGGCTCGCTGTGAAGCACATACCCGTGCGGCGCCTGTACTTCCTCCAAACGGTAATAACCCTGGTTGAGCTTCTCAGGCGTAATAAGATAACCGTCAGCCGAGGTGTAGAATGTGTCTACCTCCGTCAGCGTCGGATAGGTGTACTTCATTACGATGCGGTTGCCGTCAGCGTCATAGAGATGGAACGCAGCTCCGGCATATGGGATCTGCTTACCCGTTTCGCTGTCCACCTTAACAAGTTTCAGATAGGAAGTAAACGGAGCGTTGTTGATCAGATACTTATAAACCTCGCCGTGTGTGTTGATATACACCGTAAAGGCAGGCATATATTCGGTATCTTCCCAACCTTCGATCTGGCGAACGGTATATTTGCCATACGGCAGATCCTTACTTTTTGCAAATCCGTCCTCATCGCAAACGAGGATATCCCTTTCGCTTTCATAAGCATTCTCATAACTTCCGGCGGATGTCAGGAATATCTCAAACTTAGCGCCTTTCTCAGGAGTTTCGATCTGTGTTTCGCCCGTGTCGGCGTGTTTGATGATTGCGATAGAGCCTTTAATGATATCTTCATCCACGCCGCTTACAGTGGTATTGTGCTCGACCGTATACAGTCCCGGTTCTGCGCCGACATGATGGCTTACCTGGTCTATCAAATACCCCTCAGACGGGCTGATCTCTTTCAGCTCCCAATCGTCGCCGCAGATATAATAGGGGGTAATAAAATAGCCTTTGCTATCCGTCGTGAAGACATCGATCAGTTCTCCGCCTTTATAAATGCCGTATTTCGCACCGGAGAGTGAAGCGTTGCCTTGCGCACGGCTTCCGGTCTCGGAGTCAGACTTGGTCACCTCTACCCTGAATTTTTTGAGGATGTTTGAGAACTTCAAAGTGACATCCCCGTTATCAAGAGTGAAGTTTTGACCGCCCGGCTGAACGAATTTTACCGGCGTTTCCACTTCTTCAACCAAGTAGTGAATCAGTTCGTCCGATGTGTTGTACACCGGAAGAGGCTCTGTTGCGAAAGAACCGGAGGTGTCTGTTGTAAATGTCTTTTCGTAGCCGTTATCCGAAGTGATCCTGAATTTCTTTCCTGCAATGTCTCCGTCCTCGGATACCTTCAAAATGCGGGCAGGTTCCTTTCTGGTCGTGTTCTTGAAATGCAATGCCACCTCTCCGCCGTAAATCAGCGTTGAAGTCTGCCCTGCAACCGCTTCATAGCGGATAGGTGTATCGACCTCGTCTACCGTGTAGGTGATCAGCCTGTTCTGACTGTCATACACCTGCAGCTTTTTGATTTCAATTACACCGTCCGCATTGGTCTCGAAAGTCTCATCATAACCGATGGCCGATGCAGTCACACGGAATTTCAGCCCTGCGACCAGTCCGTCATCGCAAGCCTTCTCGATACGAAGATCGCCTTTTTTCAGTGTGTTGGAAAAAGACACCTCCGCCGTTTGTTTGCTGCTGACGGTCACCGTTTTTGAAGCAACCGGAACATATCTTTCCTCTTCCAGCTCGGTCACCGTATAGGTGCCTGGCAAAAGATTCTTGAAGACGGTTCCGTTGCTTGTGGTTGTTACGGTTTCATCCACACCGTTTCCTGTGATTCGGAACCGGATGCCGGCAACATTGCCGTCCTCGGCAACCTTGATGATCTTAGCCGTTCCGTAGGTTTCGGTTTGCAGATTCACAGAAAACACCACCGGGTCATCCGAACCGCACATCATTGTCTGCTTGCCCGGCCGCCCCCAAATCAGGAGATTTCCGCTTACAGTCGGGATGTTCTTCTTCATCCTGATGTTGACCGCATCTGTGATCATTTTGGACGAAGTAAAAGTATATCGGTTGCCGCTTCTCGTCACGGTGATGCCGTTTGCATTGATGAGCAACAGATCCGCATAGGTGTTGTTGCCGTCGGTAACCGTGAGAGAATACTGTTTTGTCGACGGGTCGTATCTGAGCGTTTGTGTACTTCCGGAGAAGTTCGGCACCACAAGATGCTTTGCACATTGCTCCAAGATCCAGTTGTAGCACTTCTCGGCAGGTCTGCCCTGAATGGTCTTAAAATAATGGTCCGCCGGAATGCCGTTGTTTTCGACGATTCGTGTGGGGCTTGTTCTGAGCTGCTGCTGATACTCCCAGATAATGATCTGCGTCGCAAGAGCATAATCATCATTATTTGTTCCGGCAACCGGGGTATTCAGGCCCTCCTGCCAGCCGTATACCGTTGTGAGCATAATGCCCTCGCGTGCGGCTTTCGGCAGGTTCTGAAAATATCTGCTGTTGCTGCCGCTGGATGAGGTGTATCCGTTGTTTGAGGATGTGAAATCGATCCCCGACTCAACGCAATATACCGTATGCTCTGCTCCTGCGGCATTGGTAAAGATAAACCTTCGCCGTGCGTTTCCGCCGGCTTTCGTGTGCTTAGAAATGTTGCCGTTGCTGTCATAGGCAATAAAATCGATTTTGCTTGCGGAGTAGTACTTTCCGCCGTCATATCCAACATAAGCGCTCCCGAACTTTGAGGAGCACACTTCCCCCTCCGTTCCCCAGGCAAATGCGTTCAGCGGGACCATCCCGATGAACATGATGAGCGTAAGCAAAGCCGCCGTCATATGTTTAAGTCGTGTTTTCATTCGCTGTACCGTCCTTTCTCTTTGTGCAGTGTCTTTCCATCCGGCACTGCGTAAAGTTCAAATTTACAGAAGACAATCTCTATGCCTCCTTTCGCTTTCTTCGGAAGAGGTCATCGCCTCGAACGCCGCGCGAACCTGGATGTCCCACAGCAAAAGCCTGTAATTGATATACCGGAACCTTTTCCATTCGCAGTGTACAAATCTTGAACCTCTTCTGTTTTCCCTGACATGTTTGGGCACCTTTCAAAACCTCCTGCAATTGATTACATAAGAACGCAAAAGCCCGGTAGGTTTTGAAATTTCAAAATCACCGGGCTTATACAAATTCTATATGTAATTGTCAGGCCTTACAGGCTGCAAGGATTTCTTTAATCAGGCTGTCGACGGGGGCTTCGCTTGTGAAATCGCTTTCGCCTACGAGCGACCATACGCCGATCAGCAGCCCCTTTGCGTTGTCGTAATTCAGGAAGATATCATTTTCCCTGCAAAACCGAACGACATAGATCAGATTGTCGTCCATTGATTTTGCGTCGCTTTCATAATCGCAAAGTCTGTATCCTTCCGCTTTGATAAGTTTCCGAATGCTGTTTTTGAATGTCATTCGATTCGCCTCCTTCTCTTCACCCTAAAGCATGTCAATGTGCTTTGCTTTGTTTTGCGGTCAGTCTGCCTCGTAGTATTTTTCCAAAATAGCTTCCTGCAGCTCTAACCGCGCCTTTTCCGTAACAGGATACGCATAGCCGACATACTTGCCGTCCGCAACCTTTTTGTTCGGCATCATGATGGATAACCCGTTGTCGCCGCGTTCAAGGATTTTGATGTCCCTGATCTTGATCTCATCGTCCAGCACTACACTGGCGACGCCGCGAAGCGTCTGCTGTCCCTCGATTTTCTTTACGGTTACTTTGGTAATGTTCATACGCTGTCTCCTTTCATATTACTCTGCGAGTTTCCCCTCAGGCGTGCGAGAATATAGTGCATAAACCCGCAATTGTCAAGTACCCATTCCGAAAAAATCGAATTTTTTATTTTGATTTTCGGATAAAATCGTTATGTCATTGCTCAAAGCGGTTGATTTTCAAAAAATGTTGTAGTATAATGTACTGAGAATTGCGTCAGGAGGATCTGTTATGGCGACACTAACCCCGGAAATCATCCGTGCCGAGTTTATTGAGAAACCCGGCACATTCCAAGCCGTTGCAAAAAAGCTGTCGGTAAACGCCGACGAGCTTGAAGCATATTGTCTTTCGCTTTGCAAACAAAATCCGGACGAATTCAGCTATAAAACCTTCCTGACAAAATCCTGGTTTGAAGAAAAGCTTACCGAATACGGTTCGCTTGTCGATGTCGCAAACCATACCGGGATACACTACCGCACGCTTTGTCATTTCAAGAACAAGGTTCTGCCGAACAAACGCCGTGACCTATCCCGTGAGATCTCACAGGACGATTTAAGGCAATTTTATGTTCAGCAAGAGCTGACCGACAAAGCAATTGCGTCCCTGTACAATACGAGCACCTATAAAATCAAGTATCTTCGCCAAACCTACGGTATTGTGCCTGCCGAGCGAAAGCCCCTTTGCGAAAAACTGCCGATTGAACTGTTCTACAGGCTGTATGTTGTTTCGAAATTGGGGCTCGGTCAGATTGCGAGCTTATACAACACAAGCCGAATAACGATTGCCTCCCTGCGAGACCGTTATGCAGCTGAGCAGCATCCTTTGTCGAAGAAAATCGCCGATACAAACAACACCGGCAGTTATCCTCGCTTTCTGGAGGAACTGACCCAGATCGTATCCAAAGAAGAGTTAATCAACGAACTGCGCACAAAAACGGTTTTTGAAGTTGCGGCACAGCATAATCTGATTGCCCCAACCGCCAACAGCCTTACCCCTCTTTCAAAGGAATGGCTTGAAGCGGAGCTGCTGACTAAAAACATTGCAACCATTGCCGACGAAAACAACATGACCCGTTCCCGTATGTCGATTCTTGTAGGCGAATACGGATTGGAAAGCTCCGTTCGTTCGGAAAGAGTAACGGAAGAATTGCTGTGTGAGCTTTATATCAACCGTTGCTGGAGCGACGCAAAAATAGCAAAGCATTTAGGCGTTGCAACAGGCACCGTTAAACGCATTCGTTTAGACTACAAGATTTACAGCAGCGGACGCCCGACTGTCGAAGAAAGAATTCCGCCGGAGCTGTTTAAGCGTCTCTATATTGATGAAAAAATGAGTTTGCTGCAAATCGGTGCCGCCTTCGACATTGCCGATTCTAAAATCCGCAACCTACGGCAAAAATATATTTCGGATGGGTATACGGAGTTTGCGCACAGGACATCCGTCCGTATCTGCCCGGAACGACTTGAATACCTTTATAAGCAGATCCATCTGAATTTGCTGCAGAAATAATCCGTAAAATACTTGACAAACAGGTTTTTATGTATAATAGTTCTTCCACTTTCGAAGAAAGGAGGAACGCCTATGCGTAAAACACTTATATTGTCCCTGTGTCTCGCACTTCTCTGCGGGCTTGCACTGGGCGGCTGCGGTTCAGAGACTCCGAAGAAAGATCCGCAGTACAACACCGCATACCCGTTAGGGACAGCAGAATATCAGATGACCGTCAATCAAAAGCTGGCGCCGTTGATTTCGTTGCTTCAGCCGCTTGCCAACGCAGAAGCATTCAATAATGCGGACCTTGAAAGCGCCATTGCAAAAATCGCCGATGTATCCGAAAAACTCGCCGTCTTAAACCCGCCAAAAGACAAAGCGGTTTATCACGCAGAGCTTCTTACCGTGCTGCAAACGGCAGCTGATTGGCTTGAAACGCAATATGAAAATACGGCAGACGCATCGGACAGGGATTTTTCCGTTATACTGAAATCGATTGAAGATGCCTTCCGTGTATCAGTGAATTGAGCGCCGGGCAACAATGTATGTCGGAACAAATCAAAGCCATTCTTGACCGTTGGAACCCTATCGGTCTTGACCCGCTATCACCCGATGAATATCTGCCTGTTGCGGAACAAATTGCCGATAGCATCAACGAGCACTTCACTGTGCATTCGGTTTGTATTGTTCTGCGACGCTCTCTGAGCATCTACGGCGTGAATTTTTGCCGGACGCACAAAGACTGTTTAAGTATCGCCGAAGAGATTTTGTCCTTATATCGGGACAGATAATCTATGTAGGGCAGCAGTGCCTCGGCGCTGCTGCTTTACTTTTTTATGCCGCCCTATTCCTGATCGCAGGAATAAGCGTACTGCTCTGAAACTGTTTGATAAACTTCGATTCCTCTGTGTTGCCGATCGAAGCATTATGGCTTTTCCGTGCCTGCACAAGGCTGCCTTGGCGGTCAAATTCCATTGTAATGTACGGCTCATTCGGCTTGTCGGCTTTCCTCATAAAAAAGATGATAGAGGAACCGGCAATGACCCTGTCGGCATAGGAAGCTACACAATGATGCATCGTACTGCCTTCATAAATCAGCTCGTTAAGTGAATGCGGAAACCGAATCAGATACTCTTCGGAGCTCATATTCACATTACTGTACTCACTGCATTTCTTTGCAAAAGCGCTTGTACGCACAGCATCTCGCCTCGCCCGATAGTTCGCCGAAACAGCATTGTGGAGTTTTACAATATCCTTCGGGAACTTCTCGAACGGGATATCCATTTGTCTGCACATACGGATATAATCTCTTTGATAGCGAAGCAACTCAGTTTTTCTTCCGTACCGCTCGTATCCCGAAACAAGCTTACATATCTCACGGAAACTGTAATCGCCCTCATTCAAGAAGTAAAGCACCTTTTTCGTTGCAAGCAGATAATGCGGGAATATCGCCCTGTACCTTTCAAAATCCTCACGGCTCATATTCGGTACTGCCCTGTACAGCCGCCCAAGTACCATCATCCGTTTATCGTCCATCTGCTTATCTGTTTTGATAAACTCGCGTATAAATGACGGAAGTCCGACTATGCTTTTCTCGTTTGTTGCTTCCGCAAAAAGCTGCTTGATCCGTTTGTTTACGACCTGCGGCGAATACTGCAGGATATCACGCACGATCGCACCGTATCCTGCTTTAACGACCTGTTCAAGCTGCGGATACTTGCCGAGATAATGAAAGTACTGAATGACAATCTTAATATCCAATGCCTGTTTTTCACGTCTTTTATCATAGAGCATTTCACGAAGCCCGTTTCCCGGATGAACCTTCTCAAATGCCTTTATCAGCTTTTGAAGATACGGTTCGCAAAGCGGCATCCGGGTTGATCGCAGATGATGGATCGGTTGTGCTTTCTTGCCCGGCGCCGGCTGCAATTCAAGTCCGTTCTCCTTTGAATAACGGATATGGTAAAACGGTTCCGGCTCATACTCACCTGTTTTCTCGTTCTTCACGAATTCATACAGTGTAAATTTCACGGTATCCTTCCGCACGCTCGCCGGACCGATCAGGCAATTCAACACCACTGCATTATGTTCTTTCTGATAATTGCCCGAATAGATATTATGGCACTTCGGGCAGGTTATCTTACCGTCCCAGCGATAAGGATTTCCGCTGAACACGGCACCGCACTCCGAGCAAATCAATAAATAATTCCAGGAATAACTGTTTTTATGCGGAGCGCAAACATAGAAAAACTTCAACTCGCAATTATATCTGCGCAAATACCAACAGTTCTCTTTCGCAAACGGAAGCAACAATTTCTTGCCATTGTAATCAATAATCATTTTGATTCCTCCTGATAAAATAAAAATCTTACGGGAAGAATCTGTTTATTCGGGAGGCAAAAAGCAAGTAAATTGCTTGCAAAAGCGCACCGAAATCAGGTACAATACTTATTACAAGGAGGTTTTGACATGAGCATTAAGGAACAGCTTACCCCTTCTGTATTCAAAAAAGAGTCGGAGACTTTGAGCCTCAGCGACATCGCCCGAAAATACGGCGTTTCCAAACAATACATCACACAGCTGCACACGGAATACAAAGCACAATACCCGGAGCTTTTCGCAGAAACCGAAATATCTCCCGATTGGCTCAAAGCACAGCTGAACAGTCATACCATCCTTGAGATCTGCAATATGACCGGAAAATCGTATCACACCATCAAAAAACTAATGAGAGAATACGGTTTATCCAAACCGACGGCAACTGCCGCCTTTGACGAAGACTATGTCAGAGAACAATACATCACACACTGCCGTTCCGATAAAGAGCTTGCGGCACATTACGGCTGCTCTGTCAGCCTCGTCAAAAAATTCCGATACGAGCACGCTATTTTGAAAACCGATCGGCAGCCCCTCAGTGAACGGCTTACCGAACCGGTTGCACATCATCTCATAGAATGTGGCCGCATGACGCTTGAACAACTCAGCGAGCAATTCGACGCGACGCCCGGAGAAATAGCCAAGGTGTTGGAAGGCTACGGACTGAAAATTTAACCCCATACAGAAAAAAGCACGAACGAAGCCGCAAAGGCATTGTTCGTGCTTAAATACTTTTCAGATATTTTCCCGGAGGCATAAAAAGGCCGTGGTGAACTTCACCGGGCAAACAGCCGGAGCAATATTTACTCATTCGGTTGTTGTAATCAGTCCTTTTCATAATCCACCTCTGAAAGGGCTACTTCTCTGATTTCATTCTTTTGATTATGTACAGCAAATGTCCCATATCCTCTTCCGTCAATCCGCTGAGCTCTCTGCGCACTTCTCTTTGAAGAGCCGATGCCATCGGCTCTTCAAAGAATTCTGCCGGTTCGATTGAAAAATACTCGCAGATATTCAAAAACATTTTCATAGACGGCAACGACCGTCCGGCGGCAATTCCCTGGATATAACCCTTGGATTGCCCAAGATCCAGACTCAGCTGATATTCCGACAAATGGTTATGTTCCACCCGCAATTTTGTGATTTTATCGCGGATATCCTTCTCCGTCATATAGGCTACCTCTCTTTAATTATATTTTACACCAAAACAATGAGTCGCTTGACCACAATCAGCGGCGATTTTTATGTATGACTCCCCGATTTGACCACAACAAGTAATGTTTATACCGTTTGTTGTAGTTTTATCGGAGAGATTTTGGTGAGTCACCTGTGTAGCCATATGAAAAAACGGTCTCTTCTTCACATAACGCCACTACTCCGAGGGTGTTTTTCGCTGTACTGTACGCTGCTCATTTCGTTTTCTCCTCTTCATGCCACTTTGTAGTTCAGTCGGTAGGTACCGTTACCGCAAGACACGTACTGTTCCTTATGCTCGTATATAGTCGCTCTGATCCGCTCTTTATAATGCTCGTTTGCCTTTGACTTCGGATGCTCCGCAAGCATCGCATACAAAGCGGTCAGATCCGTTTCACCTCCTACCGATTCCATAGTGAGCCGTATCAGATGATGCCAGGTCAACGAGGCATCGTCCTTCTTGGATACATCAAACCTGCCCGAAAGGGTCTTTGAAAAAGGAACCATCAGAACATCCTGTTTATGAAAGAGCAGCAGATATTCCGTGACGATCGGAACGATCGGTTTTGCGTAGGTACGATTGTCCGAAACGCAATTGAACTGTCCCTTCACAATAAAAGATTCATACTCGCCGAGCTTCATCATATCGGTCTGCATACTGTAAAACTGTCCTTTCAGCCGCATATCTCCGACAAGAACGGCAAGCCTGCCGTCTTTGCGGAGTGCCATATACAGCTTCTTCAACACAAAATTCAGTTTCTCAATAAACTCACGATAGCTGCCGCACCTTGAAAGATCATCAGGGTGCGGTTTGCCCCACATATTGCCGGAATAGGCGATCATCGAATGGTAGGGCGGATGAAAGAAAATCATATCCGCCGATTCGTCCACTTCGTCACGCAGAGCATTCCAATTGCCTCTGCCCTGCGGAGCGTTCGGATTCAGGTCATACAGAACCGAGCGTATTCCGAGACTGTCCGCCGCAAACTTGGATGTGCCGCTGCCCGACATCGGGTCGAGCAGCGTGAAATCCGAAACGCTCTTTCCGTAATAACGCTTGGCATCAATAACATACCTTGCCACAGCCTCAACCACTTTCGGGGAGCAATTCCCTCGCCAGGTGCTGCTTCCGCCGTGGCCTCTGTCAGGAAAGGCGACAAAGCTTGTCAGGTCCTTGCCGACACGCCGGCGGAGATTTTCCGTTCCCAGCGATTGAGCAATTTCCTGCCAATCGTCACCAAACTCTTTCTGCAACACCTCCACTGCCCGCATTCGCAATTCATTCTTCATAAATTTGTCCTCCGCTTCTTACAGCAGTCCTTTCTATTTTATCATATTCATTTGTCAGAATTTACGAACGGTCAGACTAAGCGGCTTTTAAGTTAGTTGTCGGAATAAAAATCGGTTTCTCTCTTCCGATGTCGCAAAGGCAGAAATTGTTCCGCCCGGAGATCACTTTTACCTTGTGTCCGCTCAGCGATCTCACCGCACCGTCCTTTTGACGAATGACAACATTCCCCGTTACATAGGCCTTAGAGCCGTTTTTGATTTTACGCATAAACATTTCCTCTCTTTCTTTCAAACCGACCGGATCGGAAGCCCGATTTTTCAGCATATTTCAGAACCTGCTGACGGTCGCCGCAGCGAAAGCCTGAATACTCAAATGCGTTGTAGACCGTCATAATATACAGGGTGTCGGTGCCGACATTCACGGCAAAAGTAATACCGGAATCTTCATCGATCAGAATAACATCCTCTCCTATTTTCACTTCGTTCATCAGATGGTCCGCAACCGCTTCGTCGCTGAACACCTCTTCGATCCGGTATTCGAGATAAGCAATATCCATATCGTCAAACCGTGACCTCAGCCTTTGCTTTACGTGGGCGCCGTAATCCACATTGATCGGATAACCCAACATATTAACCTTGCACATATGTAAACCTCCAAGATATAAAATTACCCCACAGGCTTACATCTGCGGGGTTTGCTATCCCCGCAAGAGTGCGGAAATATTAAGTTGTGTTATGCTCCGAGCCGTCGTTTCATTGTCACGCCGCATTCTCTGAGCTTTTAATGCCGGTAGAAATACCGGTCTTTTTTGACCATGCATTAAGAAACTTGATCAGCGCTTTTTCCTGCTCCGCCGTCGTCATTTCCCGAATGCTGCGATTAAACTTTCCCCTGATCTGGCGAAGAGTGCCCTGCATATTGTACTCAATCGTCAAAAACGGTCGTTCCTCGCACTCTTTCCTGCGCAGGAACAAGATCAGACATTGACCATCAAGTACGCTTCGGATATAGCCTGCGACGCAATGATGCTGCCTTGCGCCCTCCTGAGAGATCTCCTTCGGGGTATTCGGAACAATGATCTTATACCGTTTGTCTTCAAACTCAAGATGCTTCCACTTCTTCATCATTTGTGAGAACTTTTGCGTGACGCCGTTGAACTCATATGACCAAGCGTTGTTACGCATAGTCAGAACATCATGTGCCTTTTTCAGACTATCTGGGAATTTATCCTCCTGAGTTTTCGGATAATGGTGATAAAACAGCTCATAGTTCCTGATATAATCATGCCATTGCGAGATTGCCTCTTCACACTCGCAGCCCTGGTCAAAATATACCGAATCCAAATAATCCATAACCTGTTTCAGATCAATGCCGAGATTTTCGATTATCTGCCCGACGCTGTAGCTGCTCGCTTTCGCATATTCGTTGATCCACCTGTAAAACGAATCGGCGTCAACCTTCGGATCATATGCATTGATTGCCAAGAGCTTTTGAAAATCATCGCCATACAGTTGGTCACGCTTGGCGAACTCAAAGTTTTCCTTGCTGAGGCCGAGCTTGCCCCAAAGATGCTTGCTGTTCGGATAGACCTTTATCTTGTCGCTGCAAATCTGACCGACCAACTGAAACATTCCGATTTTCACAAGCGTTTCGATAATCGGGTAGCTTTTAAGCGCTGTCAGGTAGTAGTATCCGTACAGATAGCAGCTATCGTCTCTCGTGGAATAATCCAAATACTCAAACAGCCCCATTTTGCCGATGTCGGTTTTCCGCAGCTCTTCTTCAAGTTCCATAAAATCCGCATCGGAAAAGCCGTAGCACTTGAAGTCATACTCTTCTCTCCAACATTCATTACGGTAAACGGCAAGCTTGCTGTAATTGTTTTTCAGAGAAAAGATCCACCGGCTCATCTCTGTAACCTCTTCCTTGCATTCCCGAAACCTGCGGAAAACCAGATAATCGCCGTGATTCTCAAAATAGCATTTATCCTCCTCCACGGTTTTCGGAACCTGATCAACCGGATATTTTTCAAAAAATTGTCGCATCTCAACACAGGGCTTTGAGTAATACTCCTTGCTGTTCGCCAGCAATTTAAGCCATGCACGCAAAACATCTGCAATGTCCTCTTGTGATTCCGCGAGCTTTTCAACCTCCTTACTCATATAGCTCTTTCCGTCACTCGGAGCGTGGTACTTATACATACTAAACCAGTCCCCCGGTTTTTCCGTTGAAGATGTCGTCAGATCTCCAATGTCGTTTTCATAAAGCACGGCATAGTTGTCCTCTCTCTTCTCGGGAACAATGAGACAACGATAAATCCTCGTCTTGTTGATTTGTCCTTGCTTGAGCTTGAAGTGAAGCCTGCGGGCAATAAAATACCGCTTTCCCTCCACTTCTACGGTTTCAAATACCGAAAATGACGGATCAACGGTCTCCCCTGAAGAGGCAAGCACTTTTTGATACCCCCGATATGCTTCGTCAAGAGCATAGAGCTTTTTAGGAGAATAGTACGAATTGGTCATCAAGCTGATTGAATGACCACAATTCGGACAGACGCAAAGCTCCTCATTATATTCCGGGTCATTCTCCGCTTTCACCACAAACCCATGCCCGCATTTATCGCAGGAAAACTCATATTCCCTGTCCGCATTGCGATGATATATTTCACGAACAATACGGATTGCCGGCACCGGTGAATACAACGAATTGAAAAGAGCCACAATCTCATCTTTACTCTTTGCCGTTTCAAGAATTGCTGTATATTCCTTTTTCCTAAGCATTTATGATTCCTCCTTACTATTTTTTAAGATTGCGGAGAAAACATAAATCGCAGCACTTCATTTGGCAAGAAAAAAGCGCCGGGATCTTCGTTATCACATCAAAGCAGAAATCTGTTCAGTCTCGGATTCTACGATTATTATACTGTTCATTTAGCAAGACACCTCATTACAAAGAAACGCTTCCAAGGTATTTTTGGAATTAAACAAAACCCCCGCAAATACGCTGTTGATTTGACTATTTTCCTAACACAAAAGATTTCAGTTCAAATATAATTTTTCGATGCATTTTGTGCAATATTATTGACAGCGCTCTACTTTTATAGTATAATTTTAATAAGCAGAGGTATATAGCTTGCAACCAACGGGCTACAAGCCATATTGTTCTCGGTTAAATATGGGTTTTGCTTGCGCAAGTTATTCTGTATGGGGTAATTTGTGCATTTTGCTTTTTAAGGAGGTCGTGCATCATGAAACTGATTTTTCTTTTTCCGCATCAATGTTACTTATCGCTTGTTTTATCGGATTAAGGAACACCTAAAATCAATTGTTTTTTCATGGTAATGAGTGCATAAGTCGTTCGCAAATTTTGCTTGGACTTGTGCGCTTTTTCTTACCTCGCAATAAGTATACCAAACCTTTAGATGCTACAAATTGATTCTGCCGGAGATGACATATGAAGACCCTAATATCAGTTATTAGTGATATTACCAAAGACATTCGACGGTCGACCTCGCTGTTTCTTGTGATAATTCTCGGAATTGCTGCCGCATTCAGCACACATCTGATTTCCTATGGCATAGTCGAGGATATTGCAAAGGAAAAGAGAAGTTATGCCGTGTACAATACAATATCCGTTGTCGGAGCGCATTCGTTTGATCAAAACACATATGAGAAGATCACGTCTATGCCGGATGTAAAAAACGCTTTTTGTTTTTTTACTCCCAAGGACGCAGACTATGTTATGGTTGGCTGGTACGGAAAGAGCCCCGATAATTGGTTCCCATCCGGTGAAGGCAGCTTTCTCAGCGGCATTCCCGAAAGGAAAGAGGTGTATACATCGTCGAATATCGCACAGTATGATCCAAACAGCAAAAAGACCGTGAGTATTCACGGCACCGAGTATGAGGTCGTTGGCAGCACAATGCTGTGGGCACTCAATCTCCTGAACGGGATAGACCACAGCGAAGTCCAGACGCTCCTCTCTTATTCCTCTTTTGTGTTTGTGAATCTCGGCGAAGTCATCGACATGGATATTTCCGATGCGTGCATACGCGTGCAATTCGACTACGATGGCAACGAAAGTCGAAAAGACTTTTCTGCCGCCGCAAATGATATTTTCGGTGAATACATAGATACAGGCCGCCGTTTTTTTCTTCCCTCCGACCCGCTTCGTGACTATATGGCATCAAACCTTGCGTTTTTCGCGGCGATAGGATGCCTGTGCCTGCTTTCCTATATGAATATTATCGGTATGTACCGATACCATCTTTCAATGCAAAAACGCAGGTTCCGCATTTACATGATCGTCGGCGCAAGAAAACGACAGATGCTCGGCATTCTTGTGTGGAAGTATGCCGCTCTGTTTTCGACATCATTTCTGATCGCCGTTTTGGTCTCCGCCATTACCGAACCGTTATTTGAGCTGATCCATATAAAATATGCGCTCTCGGCGCAGAATGTGATCGGAACATTCCTGCTTGATTTCGTGCTCACTTTACTGATAAGCTTGCCGGAAATGAAGCGGATATGTAGCCCGAAATACAACCATAGTATGCTTCGCAGGGGGAACGGACCATGAAAACACTGTATTTGATATATAAATCCTGTTCAAAGCACTTTGTAAGAGAGATATTTTTGATATTCCAAATTACGGTGGTTATAATTCTGCTGAATACGGCGATCACCCCGTTTGTGAATGCATATCAGGTCGAGCGTGTCATATCTGACGGAATGCCCAAAAATGCGGCGTACTACTCACGGCCGACATTTTACGATGACCAAGAAAAAAACGCCAACCCTTTCGGGATATTCGAAACCGATGAGCGGATCGCTTCCGTTTGTATGACATACTACACATCCGGAAAAGTGAATGGACAGGAAGCAGACATTCTTTTGTATAATGAGGGAATGTTTGAATACTTTTCTTCTATCTTAAAAAACGGAGAATGGACCTACGATACATCCGGAATCATACTCAACGCAGCACTACGGGAATACGTAGGGCGATACAAGGTGACCGTTACAGTTACGGATGATGCTGTCACCTTAGGTGGTGAATACGATATCCTCGGAACGACAAACAGCAAAGATATTGTCTACAGTATAGATGCAGGCGGTTCCGCACCTGAAACATCGCAACTCGGGGTCAATTTTGAATATATCCGCAACATCTCGCCCGACCACACACCATTTCTGGCGATAATCCCTTTTGATATTGAAGGCAATCCCAACCTTCTTTCATCTATCGGCGGAGCGGTGCTTGCAATGTATGATGAGTTCGATGCCGAAAATTATATTTCCAGTCTGCCCAACAACACCTATAATGGACATCTGTATCTGCGCTCTGAGCTGAGTGCAAATTCACGAAATCGCCTTATCGGGACTTATAAGGTCGATGCGCTGTTATCGATACTTCTTACGGTTTCATCCGTATTCGGAATCAGCGGATACACATATCTCAAGACAAAAGCACTTCAGAAACAAATGGGCATCTACAAGATCTGCGGGTGTAGGAACACAACATACGCAAAGATTATTCTGATGACCGATCTGATTCTTGTAGCCGTTTCGTCTTTGCTAGCGTTTTCGCTACGGAATGTTATCGTACTCGGCGAAGGAAACGATTCCATGACAAGCTTTCTGATTTCGGTCGGATTCATAATATTCATCTGCATTTCGCCGATCATACTGACGGTAATATCCGCCAGACGGCTATCGTTCTCCGAACTCTTATATTTCGGAGATTGAAGGAGGACAAAACAATGAGCGCAATAATTCATTTGAAAGATCTGACCTTTTCCTACAACAAAGGAAAGGAAAATCAAGTCGATGCCATAAAGCATTTGTCTCTTGAGATTGAAGAGGGGGATTTTGTCGGCATCATCGGAGTATCCGGCTCCGGCAAGAGCACATTGCTCTACATTCTCGCCGGCTTACTGAAGCCTGACTTCGGAGAATACCTTTACAAAGATATAGATGTAGCAAAAGCATCCGACAACACAAAAGCAGATCTTCGCAATTCCGATCTCGGATTCATCCTTCAGGATTTCGGATTGGAGGGTGACCGCACCGCACTCGAAAATGTATGCCTGCCACTCATGTTTTCAAAATGCAGCTGGGGTACTATGGAGAAAAAAGGACTCGCAGCGATGGAAAAACTAAACATCGCAGATCTTTGCAATAAAAAGGTCGATCAACTGTCCGGGGGGCAGTGTCAGCGCGTTGCCATAGCACGTGCACTGGTGCACGAACCGCGTGTAATACTGGCTGACGAACCGACTGGTGCATTAGATTCCGAAAACAAAAAAATTCTTATGCACCTACTTTCGAGAATAAACAAGGAGGGCATCACCGTAATAATGGTCACACATGACATTTCAATACTGGCGGAATGCAATAAAATTTACAAATTAAATGATGGCGAGATAGAACTTATAAAGGAGAAAACAAATGAAAAAGTTTAAACTTTTTGCGATTCTGTGCATCGTAGCTATCATGATTGCTACAACCGCAACAATCGTTTCGGCAGCCAGCAGTAAAGCGTATGGTGATATCTATTATGGTTGCACAAACAATTGGAACCCAATAAAAGACAAAGCTTGGTCGACAATAACGTATAACGGGGACAAGCCTGTCTCAAATTATCTTTATGTGTCGATGCGCGTGCAGTATCAGGAAGGTGTTAATTTTTATTGGGAATCCCCCATCGTGGACAAAGGCTATGATCGCTCAAAATCCGATGTGTCACGTTGGAGATACAGTTTGATGGCAATTGAGACGACTTTCAAGGCAACTTCAAAGGGATGCCCGGATTTCTCAACAACCGTAACCGCCGCCAACGACTGAAAAACAATCAAGCATAGCATAAACTTTCATAGGCATTAATATTTGAATTCTTCGCCATCATTTAATCTATTGAGAATGCCGGTTTTATGCTATGCAGTTTTCCCCTCAAAAGCACTTTTCGAAACGACTACAATGTGTCAACCGAAAATAACGACTTTCAAAGCAAAAAAGCGCCGGGATCTATCCCGACGCTCTTTTGCTGTTTATTCTTCTGTCAGAGATTCCATAACGATGGTTGAAACCAAGGCGGACGCTTCAAAGCTTTTTCGTGTGAAACCGACAATGGAATCATACAGTGCTTTGGCGAGGACATGCGGGTTGTTTGACTTATCCTCCTCGCAAACACCTCGAAGTGCGCTGCCGGTCGAGTTATCCCCACCGCCGATTACCCAGCAGCGGATCCAATCGTCACACCGTTCCGTAAAACCATCGAGTGTCCGATTGGGCAGCTGCTCAATAAACACATCGAAATTCAACAGCTTTTCAACCTGAATTTCGGCAAGCCCGGCAGCCTCAAGTGCTTTCACGATCTCTTCGCTGCCGATATTGTCCCCGATTGCTGATATAGAGTAATCATAACATTGCACTTTCACGACGCTGTATCCTCCCTGTTTTCATATTTTCTGAGCACACGGTCATAATCACCGCTAACATTCCATTTTTTTGAGTAATACGAGATAAAAGGTTTTCTCCGAATCACCGCACTACCCTTTACGAATTCACCGGGTATAGGTTTCCTGTCGGCGTCAAGTTCTATTTCTCGCAGTTGAACAGTCTTATCTGTGGTTCCGATAACCTGATATGCCGCAATCGCACGCCCCGTACCGTGTGGATCCCACACAAGTATATCATCTTTTTGGTATGGGTGCGCTTCCGATACTGAGTTTATTTTCTCCTCGGTTGCCGAAATTATTTCTTTGATTTCCGCATAATCGTAGGTGAGAATCATATCGGTATCCAGGCATTTGACCAAAACCGTTTTGGGATTTGCTTTCAGAACCTTGGCTTGTGAGCAATGCTTGACTTTTATGATGTATCCGGCCTTGATATTATCACGGCTGAATTTATAACCGCCGAGTTCTTCAACGCAGTTTTCAAAAAAGCCGAGCTTATCGATCTGCATTTCCAAGCGTTCCAGCATATCCTCCTGCCAATCATTCACTTTTTCAACGGTATACCTGCCGCTTTTCGATTGATTAGATTCGGGATCTTTCAACGCTTCAAGAAGTTTCTCATAATAAGTGAGGTTTGATTTCAACTTCTTGATAGCGGAATTGCATTCCTTAATACGGTTATTCAGATATCCGAAATCTTTCAGCTTGGCATTTTCGGCAGTCGCTTGCGCGATTTCCGCACGCTCTTTGAAATACTCGCTTTTACGATATTCTTCCATGCCCTTATCGTATCGCTCGTAGATTCTTCTGCGTCGTTTTGCAAAGCTCTCCGAGCCGGCGTGTCCCGGGATAATCGGTTGCGTAAAGAAAGCAATATCTCCCCTGCGTTCGTCAAGTTCCTTTTGCAGTTCAGCACCCCGTCGCTCGGCATTCTCCGCATAACCCAAATAGCGGTCTGCTCTTGCTTCGGCCCGATCCGTCTGACGCTGCAATTGTTCTGCATAGGTCAACCGTTCTCCGACCTTTTCACCTTCGGTAAAGCCAAGCTGTTCGGCGGCGCGCTTTGCGCTGTAAAGGTTCGGATACTTCGCCCGGCTCACCCATGCCTCGGCCTTACGGCTGAACAGATAATTGCTCCGAAGAATACGCTTTTTGTCTTCGGGCATTTCCTGATACTCCGATTTTTCAAAATGCAGCTCTATCTTTCCCGTCTCTCGGTTCAGAATATACTTCTTTTCCATATCTCTGCACCTCCGACCTTAAGGCAGTTTAACGCCGTTCAGGCGAAAAACGATCTTGCTGCCGTCGCCGTTGTAATCTCCCGACACGGTAAGCCTCGCATTGTCGGCCTTTACATATGAACCTGTCAAGGTCACACCGGCAAGCGAACCGCCTTCAGGATAGTAAAGAAGAACCGAACCGCCGACAGAGTATCCGCACAGTGCATCCGATGCAACACCGGACTTTGTAATCCTTCCGTTGAACACGGTTGTCTGGACTGGAATTACAATCGTTTCCTTACCGATTTTCACAGTAACCGTAGAATCTCCTATCGAAATGATACTTACGGTATCGCTGGAAGAAATTCCGCCCGATGATGTATCATCTTTTCCGCTACCGGAACCGTCATTCGGTTTTTCCGTGTCCTTATCCGGTGCAGGATCTGTCCCCGTGTCGTTCCTACCCTGATCGGGATACTGATTACCATTTCCGGTTTCGGGCGATGTGTCTTGTCCAGTACCGCCGGGGTCACGATTATTGTTGCCGGGATCAATACCACCGTTTCCGCCGATACCCGTACTGCCGGAATCGGAGGTTCCCTTTTCGGAGTTAGCGGTATCATTTGGGGAGTAAGAGGTATCTTTTTCGGAGGGAACGGTATTCTCCTCCGAGGAAGATGTTCCTTGGTCTGCTTCAATCGGATACACTCCCGGACCGCCCATATACCTTGTAGTAGCGACTGCAATCAAGATGATTGTCAATACCGCTGCGGTGAGAATTACAATGACCTTTTGAACCCTTGTCATCCTCACGTTTGGTCTTTTGCCTGTGTCTTTTGTTTCCATTTGAACTGCTCCTTTTTCTATAAATTTTGGGTGCAGTAAAAATGGATCAAGGCTTGCTGTTTGGCAAGTAAAAATGAAAATACTTGCTTTCGGGTCGTGCGTATATCACAGTATAACCGCAGAACTGCAAATAGATTAAGGAGGTATCCAAATGAACGAAAAAGGCGCCACACCGGCAGATGCGAAGCACTCGGTACGAAATCACTCAAAAACGATGAAGGAGAATGTAAAATGAACTATCGAATCTATCAAATCCCGTTAAACGAAGAAACCCGAGATTATGTGTTCGAGCACAGAGAAACTCTTGAGAAAAAAGGAATGTATCCTCCGCCCAGAAGCTTATACAAGCTTGTTTACGAGGGAGAATGCGAGATGATCAGTCCGGTCGCTATATTTCAGTTGCACAATCAAGATGACAGACCGGCGCGGAAGAGAATTCGGAGTATGTCTACAAGCGACATTTTGGTTTTTGAAAATAAGGGCGATACATTGGCGTTGTTCCGTGATTATATCTACTTCTGGCCGATCCTGTTTTCGGACGATAGAATCGAAGATATCGTCTCCGAATACTTTGTCCGTAATAAAACCGCATATGTTCGCCTGAAATACGGCGAGCAAGCCGTCGAAGTCGATATTTCTCAACTGCAGAACGGTTGCAAGTATTTCAAGAATGAACGCGGAGAAAAAATCAAGCTCGGTCTTTCGCAGATATATTCCGTTCTCCAAGCCGCAGTGATCGTTCAAAATGAAATCAAGTACAACGGCAAGCCCAAAACAATGGAGGAATGGGAGTCTTCCGGAATAACAGCTTTCGACGATTATGTGGCTCTCGGCGACGAAGTAGACGAAGAAATCGTTGATAACTTTCTCGGTATGGTCCCTCCGGCGTGCCACACCAAGCGGCTTATGCAAATGGGTGAAGCAGATCAGCATCTGCCGAATGCAAACGGCAACTACGAAGCCACCTATATGACATTTGAAAAATCAGACGGACAGTGGTATTACAGGGGATACTGTTTTCTTTGCGATACCCGTAACAAAAAGAGGTTTCCGACCTTCCCCGAAACATTAGCAAAATTGATTTAATGCGTTTTTAGAGCCGATCACCTATCGGCTCGCCTACATATCGGCAATATTGATAATGCGTTTTCCTTTCCGTCTGGCTTTTTCCGTGTATGTGTACGCCCGCCGAAATGATTTACTACATAGCATATCACTGCATCTGAATTGTCTATCATCCAATCGTTCCGTTTACATATGGCAAACCTCTGAGGAACATTCTCAAGTCCATCCGGATAAATGGTATCCGCATATTGGTCCGGCAGATCGAACTCGTACTTTTGCCCCGGTATATATGCAAGGACTACTGAATAGTCTACATCCTTCCCTTCCGAAATCAACTCCTTCATTATCCCTCGGACCATACCGTCAAATTGACCGTGATTACCAACATAAAAGGGGACCTTGCCTATTCCACCATCATTTTTTCTATTTCTGTTTTTAACTTCGGTCGCATCCCGAAAGGACAGTTGCTGTGCCCGAAGAAACAGCACGTCATAGCCCCACTCCCTATTCAATAATATTTGTTTTTTGATGTTTATTTTGGCGTTTTTACATTTAAGCAACCCCAATATAACACATTTTAGTGGATATATGCGTATAATTTACTAATAATCCGAAAATAATGGCGTATACCGTATGAATAATCGCCTCCGATTTTGTTTTACAATATATAACGCAACCGGGAGGTGAGAAAATGGTAGACGCAAACTTTATCAGAAACCGAATTACACAGCTTCGCTTGCAAAAAGGCGTTTCGGAATATCAGATGGGATACGACCTCGGTCACAGCAGAAGTTATGTATATAACATTTCTTCCGGCAAGACACTTCCGCCCTTACCTGAGTTCTTGGAAATATGCAATTATTTCGGCATAACACCAAGTCAATTTTTCGATTCGTCCATTGAAAATCCAGCATTACTGCAAACGGCAATCGACGAATTGAAAAAGCTGAACGATGATGATTTAATGCTCATTATCGGCAATATCAGAAGATTGACCAAGGATTGATAAAACCAGCGCTGCAGATGTTCTGTATCGCTGTTTTAGTTCTATGCAATGATGTGAAAAAGCCCGATGAGAGTCAGCAAGTGACTCTCAACGGGTATTGTTTTGCTTTTATCCCTTTTCGATATCTAAGAAATCATCCGGTTCACCTCCGGCAAACGCTGGTGCAGAAGCGATAATATCCTCAATTTCAAAGCTATCTGCTTTGTAAACAGAACCGCACATCTCGCAAAGGATATCCAGAACATTTTCCGTAGAATAAAGCTCCTCGATTTTTTCTTTCGGAAGCGCCGCATATACCTTCGGTTTTTTTATGACGCTCAGTATCGTCATCATCATTCCGAGTTTACCCGACACATCATCGATGAGCGTCTGTTTATGAAGCAGTTCCCGCTTCATATAGGTCGTGCATTCTTGCCCCAACTTTTTCAGCAATCTTTCGTGTGTAACTTCTTTTTTCTCACCGCTGTCTATGATGCAATAGCGTGACGGCTGAAATCCCTCGCCGCAGAACGCCTTATAAATTCTGCCTGCGATATACTGCATTCGGTCATAGGCTGCTGCCGATTCATCCAATGTCTTTCCAGTCGCTATATGGACAATTTTATAAGACGAGTCTTTCGTGGCACCTACAAGGACCTCAAGTTCAATGTAAATGCCCTCGGAGCCGCCCCATTGTGCATAGCAGCGGATATCACCCCTCGGAAATAAGGTGTCCGGTCGCGCATCATGCGTCTGCAGAAAATACTCTTCCGGATAGATATCCTCTTTTTTCAAATATGCTTCAAGCTCGTTAAATACCTCAACAAGCTTTCTTTGGCCGACATACCGTACATATCCTTTTTTCTCGGGTATCTCTTCCCAAATCTGAGTTTCTATTACGCTCATCATTCATTCCTCCGTATTTGTCTTGTTTTTCTCTTCCTGAGCAATGCGCAGATCTTCCGCAGGATCTTTCGAAAAACAATTCACATAGAAATTGTAATCACCTGCGCCGTAGTAGCACTTGATAGAATACAAATGGTGCTCAGTCACGATTTTAAATCCGTATGTTTCATCGCTCCAGCCGCCGGTCACCCGATTTTGCGGATGCTTCAGACACACCTTTCTCATAGCGTGACGGTTTTTCAAAAGCGGAAATTCAGAATCGCTCCGAAGTTCATCAACGACCCGTTGCAGTTCCGCTTTGAAAAGCTCGGTTTTAAGATTCTCGTAGCACGGAAACCAGGTCGTAAAGAAACCTGTTCCGTTCCTGTCAAAATCGCCCCGCACATGACCGATTTTGTGTCCTTCCTCGGGGTCCTCTTTGTTCAATGCAAAGAGCAACCTCCGTTTCTCCGGCAATAGCTGTTCGTGTTTATAGTTCATGGTCCTTTTCCTTTCTGAGCACGCAGCCCGCTGAATCAATGTGGTAATACCAAACACATTTGCCCTGTAATTCCTTTTTCAAACATTTCAGATGGCGGTACAGGCTGTCCTTTGAGGTGATAACATATCCTTCGCCCGTCACCTCATATTTCCCGTTTTTCTTTTTCTCGACATAAAAGAATCGCTCGTTATCATTACCTAAAAGGGGTTCCAGAAGGAAATTAAACTTCCCGCCAAAGCCTTCACTGTAACCGCCGGAAATATAATATCCTCTTACTGTTTTGTAGTCGCTTCTGTTACCGATAGAACCTCTTCCCATACCGACACCCCTTACGCAGAAATCTGATCAAACAGATTCAGCTGAAAACTCTCCGGTTTCAGTTCTCTTGAGCGTTTCAGACAATTCTCAAAGCTGTCCAGATAATTGTTGTAGCAATACCGGCGCTGCGTGAGAAGATCGTCCTGCTCGATTGCCATTTCCAATCCGATCACATATCCGATCACATTAAAATAGCTGATCTTTTCAAGCTGTTTGGGACTGAACACATTCCTGATTGCCAGCAATTCAAGATACGCAGGATACCCTTTCATCTTTTCAAGAGCTTGTTTTGCACCCTCACGGATTTTATCCGGCTGCGCCATATAGTCGATATCCATTAGGGGCGGCAGTTCCCTTTCCAAGCACTTCGGAATTTCCAAGCCGTTCTGTTCGCAAAGCTCACTTATCTGCCTTTTGTAGTAGATAATGTGGTTGCGGATCAGATTCATATTGCAGCCATCCGCCCAAAACGGATCTTGTCCTCCAAATTCAAGGTAGGACTGCCAACTTTCAAAGCTGCTTTCGTGATTTGCAACCGCTTCGTTCAGCAGCTCTTCCGGGGATTGTTTCCGAGACCTTTTCTTTTTCGCATTTTCACTCATCTCTGATTCCTCCTTACTAATTTTAAAAAATGCAAAGATACTGTGAAATGCGAGGGCGCTTTTGGCAAGAAAAAAGCATCTGCCGAAGCAGATGCCAAATTCAAAACACCGTCAACACATCGCCGTTTCCAGAGGAAAGCTCGCCCCATTCAAACTCAAACCAACTTCGCATGGAAGTCGTCCTTCCGTCCCAGAAGACCTGCGCCTTTATGGTGATCATTATTTTCCCCATATCGGAAAAGCTATTGCAGTCAGCCGCAATCAAATTGCCGTACTTATCGTAGCCGTGAATCAGAAAAAGCTGCTCTCCCCGGTTTGTCAATATGCTGACCTGAACCGTCTTTCCGTTATCCACATCACCATATATTTTTTCAAGCTGACTCAACGGTGCGTTGGCGATGCAATAACGCTCATCCGGTTTGTTGTTATACTCGGCGGCAACAGCTTCAATCAAAATGTCTCTGTCTTTGGGCTTTCCGTCATCTGAAAACCGAATGCGGCAACTTCCGGGCACATTCACATAGCAGATACTGTCATCACGTTCGAACTGCGCCTTTGTCCACTTCCCGTCTGTCAAAACAAACGGCGTTCCTGTTTCGTTGGAAAATGCAAGCCACCCGGAATATGCCGAAACCACATATTCGCCACAAAAGTAAACAATACCGCTTTGCGAATTGGATACGATCAATCGCACATTTTTGTATTCTATCGGAAGTTCTCCGTTGATGATGCTCTTTCCCTCATAACCGTCAGAAATTCCGTTACGGTCGGCGTCAATATCCCTCGGATACGGATCCGCTCCGTTTCTCAGCCCGTCCCCGTCCCAGTCAGCCTCCTGCTCCATCTCTATGATTTCCGCAAGCAAAGAATTGTAGACGCCTGTCAGATTCATTGCCGGCACAGATACCTCCGTATTCGGCTCACCGAACTGCAGAAGTCTTTCGGGGATTCGAAGGACGGACAATAACAGGGCGACAGCCAACACTCCCGCCAACGCAATCAACCACTTTCTCGATTTTTTCTTTTCCCGATATGACTGCTGTACACCCGGTGCTTCACGCTTTATCCTTGCCCAAGGGGACATTTCCTTTTTCATCGCATTCCCCCGCTTTCCTTAAAAGACTTCAGCCGTAGTAGCTCGGACTCACATTCTTTTATATCCGCCACAATCTCATTATATTTTTTGTTGGCCTCAACCTTACGAATGTACTCATCCTTAATCTTTTTCCCAAGGTATTTATCCTTCAGCTCGCCATTCTCGTAATAGCGATAGTAAAGATTCGGACCGTGATAGTATCCGGCGGCACAGACTGCGCAGTTCGAACGACTGCACCGGACATATTTCGAAATAACCGTTCCCGTTATTTCCGGATAATGTTCAAGTTCCGCAATTTGCTCTCGCAGCAGCATAAGATTGGTTTCAAGATTATCTATCATCGCATCCAAATATGGCATATGCACACTCCCCTTGTTTTTGGTGAGAGGATGATACATAGATACCGAATTGTCAAGTGGTTCGAAATATTTTTTTGCTCATCATAATAAAAGAGCGCCCGACAAACAAAAGTCGAACGCTCCTTGTTTTGTTATTTACTTACACAGGGAAAACGCCGGACGCATATACTCAATAGCTCCGCGTGAAAGACCGTTTTTCGTTGCGATCTTTTCCCAATTTTGCTTCACCGTTTCAATGCATTCAGAGGCAAGCCTTTCAGCGTGTTCCTTGGTCAAACCATAATAATCGGAAGCCTCAATTGCCAGTTCTAACGAAATCTCATTGCTGCACTCATTCACATTCAGAGCCAGCGTATCTCCGTATGCACAAGGGTTTACATCATACAGCGGCGACAGACGCCAACCGTTCTTTTGCAGAATAAATCCGTGATTACGAAGATGATCGTCGGTGTTCGTAATCGCCATCGAAAAAACGATACGCTTCCAAAGCTCTTCTATGTCATCTTTCGGTGCGGCACCGTTTGCTTTCAGAAATGATACAATATCCAGGTATCCCGATCCGTCCTCTGCCGACGCTCCGTCAATTTTTCCGAGCATAGTCATGGCGGATGAAAAATGTTTTCTCTGAGGCCCTTCGCGGTCAAACCGCTTTGTCAGAAATGTGCTGCCGAGTTTCGAAAAGCTTTCAAGTCGAGATTCCGGCACATTCAATCCGCAAAGCCGAGCCAAATCATGTGCGGTCTTTTCCCACGCACCCATATTGTATTCATCTTTCCTCGACGGGAATTTTGCAATCCAAAGAGAACCGTCCGGTGCCTGCACCGTAGCCTTCGGACGCGCACCGCCGAGAGAGGAACCGGGCTTTATCAGCTGATTCAGCCATTTTTCCTGCAATGTGGTTTCTTCATTTTCGAAATTTCGGGACGCCTCTTCCAAGGTGCGCAATGTAGCCCAAGGCGGAGCAGCAGTCTCTTTATCATCCGACAAAAACGCTCCGTCAGGATCTGCTTTGAAACGGATCGCACCCATACGGGTTTCGTCATATACTCCGAGCAGATAGTCTCCGGCATTCAGCTTGCGTGGCTTGCGGCCTTCTCTGTCTGCCGCAAAGCGCTCTCTTCTGTCCATAAGAACTCTGCCCCACCGGTCCGGCGATGCATCGGAAAAGATACCGAAAGTCATTTTTTGCCCGGTCGGATATTGCCGCCCCTGTACGGGAAGCAAATCCGGATCCAGAATAAAAGCATTGCGATGCTCTTTAAGCCATTCTTTTTCAAATTCGAACGAATGATGTTCGGCTCCTCTGGATATTTCTACATACAGCCGCCCCAGAAGAACAGGTTCTTCCGAACTGAAATTTTCATAAACATAAATTGTATTCGACATATTATTCTCCCTTTGGTGCGCGCTTGCGTATCGGCAAATTCAGGTCTTGCAATGTTCTGCCAAGTGGATCGTTCTGCGCAACAAGCAAAAGATCTTTGTCCATGTCATTCAGTGCATGGAGCACCGAGGCATAGATCCCGATAGCGACAGACGGATCACCTTTTTCCACCTTCCACAAGGTGGCTCGGCTGATCCCGGCACGCTCCGCAGTCAGATCCACGGACAGGTTGCGGCGAAGCCTTGCCAGTTTAATCTGCTCGCCCATCTTTATCAGTATATCCAACGTTGCCGGCAAAACGGTAACAGCTTTCTTTCCCATGTCGCTCACCTCCGATAACGCTTTTAATTATATACTATTCTTTCCGCTATGTCAATATTTATAAATGTTATTTTTGTTTGAAATAATAATCGGGTGAGATTGGGTGCGACCGGTGTCTCATCGGCTTTTATGTATGCCGCACATCTTTTGTGCGGCAGCTTTTTACCCTTTCGGCGGATAGAATACGACATTTACGATATTCTCATGCAAAAGGCAGCCGGCAATCAGCGGCAGCTTTTTCGCATACGCCGTACGCAGCATAAAGATATCCAGCCCGTTAAACCGCACACGGTCCAATCCGTCCATATCCTTGCAAATTGCATACAGTTTCAGCAATCGTGCGTACTCATCTGCCGAATACTTTTTCCTGCGGGCGGCAAAAGCCGCATATCCCTCTTCGTCCGATCTGCTGTGGTATTGTATGATTACATTGGCAATCCGGCGGTCTTTTCTGTTTATCGCAAGGTCTTCGATTTCTATGCCCTCTCGTTCTATCCTTTCAACAGACGCCTTTCCGTGACGATGATCTTCCTCGTCATCCGTTCTCCCGACATCGTGCAGAAGAGCAAAATAAATCAGGATGTTCTTATCCCTCTCTGTCAGGTCATCGCCGCTGTTGTAAAAATAAATCAGGGAAAGCGCCAGCACCCGTAGTATGTGTGACCGGCCATGATATTCAAATATACCATATGCCGGGTATCCCAACTTCTCAACCTGCGGTCCGTATTTCATCAGTTCCGGAAGAGCTGTCGAAAAAAGTTTCAATACAATATCGTCTTGCACCGGATACATATCCAGCGGACGAATGTTTTTTACCTTGCCCCGACGAACAATGATTTCGTTTTCGTTGTGGAAGCCCGGAAGGAATTCAACCACATCGCCGGGATCAACTTCACCGGTATACAGCGCCTGCCCTCTGCCGTTGTGATTTGCAAACCACAGTGCGCTGTGCTGGCTCGACGACCACGAAAGCGCCCGCTCCGGCTTTTGCGATAATGTTCCGCTCCCACGATATACCGTTACCCTGCCGTTCTCATTGAGCGGCAGATTTTCAGGCTTCGGAGCATGAGCAAAAACATAGTCCAGTACCTCGTCCTTCCATTGTCCGTTTTCGTAGTCAAGGTTTTTGTGGATCTCTTCCCAGACACCGTAAACCTGATCCGGCTCGATGTCTCTGTACCGCCGCTGAAAATCATAAATTTTCAGCGGACACGGGACATCACGGAGATAAAAGGTGTGCCAATCCCGTTTTTTCAATGCGTCATTCTTAGCAGTCATAGCTTTCAAAGCGGCAATTCCGCCGCGCTTATCAAGCAGCAGATGCTCTGTCAGATGCACATCGAAGTAGATGCCGTTCTCGTAATCGGCATAATAGACATTGTAGATAAATCTTGTGGGATCGACAATAACCTTATCGATATCGACGCCCTCAGCCTCGAATATTTCCCGTGCCCGCTCGTAACTCAATTCTTCATCAGCGACTTTTCCGATATTGTCGGGTGTAAGCTTTTCGATATTGACCATACTTCCTCTGACCTGCTGCAAAAGCGAACTTTTGCTCACATTCCCGCTCCCCTGAATTCTTTCTTTGTTTTCCATTCTGCATTCCTCCTATATTTTAAAGATTGCAGAATGAATATTCTCGCTCGTGTTTCAAAAAGCAAGTAAAACCAAAATCGCTCCGTTTTCCGGAGGCACCCTCTTTCCTAACGGGACCGGCGAGCGGTATTCTTTTTTCAATGATTTCATTCTCAAAGCCGCTCGCCATATGCTCCTCGCTCTGAAATGAAAAAATGCCCGTCATTTGAAAATGAAATCATATTTAGATTTATCATAGATTTTTTGCAGATTTATCCCGTCCCTCTCATTTTCAAATGATACCGCTCCCTCTTTTTCGATATGACAAATGACAGGGCAGCGTTTCGGAATGAAGTTCATTTCGGATAGCCTGCTCATTTCGGAATGAAGTGGATTGTCCGTCATTCCGGAAGCCTTACAGATTTATTGCAGAAGGTCTTGCAGATTTATCGGAAAAATCATTTCGGAATGAAAGCAGAACCGTCATTTTCAAATGAGGGGAATGACCTTCATTTTGAAAGGCATTCAGATTTATTTTAGTTTGTTTCTTAGATTTACGGCGTATCTTTTCGGAATGATTAGGGGCTCTCTCCGATATGACCTCTCTTCTCTATGACTGCCCACTCCCTCATTTCGGAAGCGGGGGGGGATTTACCTCTTATCATAACGGAAGAAATCTCATATTTTTATCATTTGAAAGGGAGGATTTTCAGGCTGAAAATCAATACTGTGAAATGGTGTAAAACCGTTGCCTGAATTTTTTGAAAGAGTGGGCATTTTCGGAGAGAAAAATCATTGCAAAAAAACTTCCGAAACCTTCTCATTTCGATAGGAAAATCATTTTTAAGACTTTTGATAGAAAGTCATAAAACAGGGCAAATCATAGGTGAACTTCGTTTTTTTCGGGCTGAACCACGTTTTTTGCCGAGCGTATGCCCTGTTTACCTACCATTGACACCGGTTTTTCAAAGGATATCTCTATCATAAATCCTAAAGGGGAAGCGTTTTTAAAAATTCAAATGTAAAATTGGTGCAATTCTCAGTTGCGTGTGTTTTTCAAGCTTGAGCAGATCTGTTTTTGCTAAACACTTCCCCGTTACACGGACATTATTTTTACACCGATTTTGCACCGTTTTTTGCCCCAACTTTACACCACCGTTTTGCCCCAAATTTGCACCGTTCTTTTCCAAATCTGCACCTTTCGGAAACGCAATAGTGCTGCTTGCCGAAACCGGACAACATACTTTATCGCTTATCTTTTTACTTGCCTTTTCGGTCCTTCTCTTTCATAACTTCTACGAAGAAAAATCAAAGAGTAAGGAGGAATTGAAATGCAGGTATGCAGGACACAAAGCCGTCCGCCGATAGCAAAAGAAAAGGTCAAAGACATTTTGGATATTATGGATGTCGCAGAAGCCTTTTCAGGGCAAATAAACACCCGACCGAAACAGCCGCTTATCATATGTCCGTTTCACAACGACAAGCATCTCGGCTCCTGCCGGGTCTACAGAGATACCAACACATTCTACTGTGAAGCCTGTCAGATCTCCGGCGATGCATTAAAGCTCGCCTCCGGTTATATGGACATTCCGCTGTCGAGAATGAATGAGCTGCTTGAAGAAATCGTCAGACGATTCGGCATCAACAGAGAATCCGTAACGGTTGATTCCACTAAGCGGCCGACGATCAACAAAAAACAATTACTGTCTGTCGAAGGCTATCGGTTTCTTAACTTCGGCAAGGAGTACTACGAAATCCCCGTTAAGTTCGAGGAATTTGAGTTTGAAGAAAACGAGATCGAATACTGGCCTACCGCCTACCGAAAGGTATTCTTCCGCAGCCTTGCAATGAAAGATCCCAAAGAGCATGATTGGGTCATCTGTGCCATCACACGCACACCTTGGTTCAAAGACAAAATGTATGTTGCGCAGTATATTATGGAAAACCGCAGGGACGATTGCCGGTTCACCGAAGAAATCATCAAGACAAGGGAATTTCTGCTCTATGAAGCGGTACTCGACAAACGGGCTTTTCGTGAGGAAATGAATATCCGCAAACGAGATTTGAAAGAAATGCTGGTAGACGCTGAGCTTTGGCCGTCTAAAGAAGAATTGCTGAAGGGTGCATAACCCTTCGGCATTTTCTTTTTGCCTTTAATCACTATTGACATTTACTTTGATTTGTGTTATAATAGAGTATAGAAAAAGAGAGGTGTTTTCAATGAAGGCCATAAAATACATAATCGTTTTATTCGTTGCCGCAATCGGCATATATAATCTTATCGGTTGGTTCGGGCAGACTTCTTCCCTGCCGCTTTTCTTGTCTGTTGAGTGCTTTTGTCTGTGCGGTATTCTGGCACTTCACAAGGAGGGCGAAGTATGCGAGCAGGGGTGACATCGCTTCTTCGGTACTGCAGCGACAACGGTCTTACGGTACTGCTTTCCGAATACAGTAAGGACAATCCCTACTCTTCCAATAAAATAGGCTTCAAGTCAACCATCCCGTGCAAATGGGTATGCTCGCACGGACACATTGAATATGAAGCTCCCTATAACAGAGTGCGCAGAGGCTACTGCAAAACTTGCGGCCATGACTGTGCCGGTTCACTCGGGCAAAGATATCCGGAGCTTGCAAAATACTGGGCACCGGAAAACGAAAAATCAGCCTTTGCCATCAGCCCCCGTTCTGCCGTCCCGCATTACTGGTGCTGTGAGCACGGACACAAATGGAAGCGCACCATTGCACAACAGCTTGCCGCCTCATCGCCCTGCCCCTACTGCAAGAGCGAGGAAAATTCCCTGTTTGCCTACAGACCGGAGCTTTTGGACGAATGGGACTACGAACGCAATCATATCGCTCCGGAAAGCGTCAGTTATATGAGCAATGCCGTGCTATATTGGATCTGCCCGGAAGGACATTCGTATACCGCAACGCCTGCCGAACGGATGCGCCGAAACAAGGGATGTCCCATATGCAAATCGCTTCTGAAAAAGAGACCGGATATCGCCCTTGAATGGCATCCGACAAAAAACGCATTCGGTCCGGAAGCGATAACACCGATGTCCCACAAAGAAGCCTGGTTCATTTGTCAGAACTGCCACAGGGAATACATTTGCGAAATAGCCGCCAGAGTTCGCCGCAAAGGATCGAATTGCCCGCATTGCAGATAAAAGTACCGCCGACTTCCCTTTTCGGAAATCGGCGGCTTTTTACTGATACGCTTCTTCAAAACTGCTTTTCACCCAAACATACTGTTCTCCGTCTTTGACAAGCTTCATATACCCTTCGATATTTCCATTTTCGTCAAGAACAGCATAGATCCCGTTTTTTATCAGACGGTAATTTGACGGGACCACAAATTCGGGGCTTTTGTAATCCTCAACCTTGATGAACTCTGTCTTTGGATTTTTCATTGTCTCCGGAACTTTACTCCCACATCCGCACAGCAAAATTATCAGGCAAGCGGCCATAACAAACAATACGCTTCTCATAAAGGCTCCTCCTTCCGCAGAGAATATAACGACAATTTTCGATTTGTCAAGCAGTAACCGGCGACTATTTTAAAAAAATCGTCGGTTATCCAACTATGCTGCGTACTGCAAACCTTTATTCTTCGCCCAAGCCTTAATGAATGTCCTCATGTTGGGTATGTTCTCTGCAGGTCTGTTGGACATACCCCTCGCCTGCACGATGGTATTCTGACGGATTTCAATAGTACAAAGCGGTGTGTTCACATCAGACGCCTTACGGATAAACGCAACAACACTTTTGCCTTCGGCAACAACTTTGCCGTAAGTGCCGACGCAGTGGCTGAGCTTGCGTCCTTCCTCATAAAGCTCGGAAATGTCGTGCGGGATCAACACCTTAAAGTTTTCATTTTCCCATGCATACTTATCGTTCTTTTCGGCACGCTCACGAAAAACCTGATTGAGCTTTTCATCCTTGACCTGCGTAATTTTGCGTGCGGCCTTATCGTGTTCTCGCTTCAGCGAGTTCGGATAAATGAGCTGCTTATCGGTAAGATCGCATTCAAGATCTCTCAGCATCCTCAAATAATCCGCCCAAAGCTGAGCACTTTCGCCCACTCTGCAGCACTGTGCCTCGTCAACGTGTTCGAGGTACTCACGGATCTTTTTTACCGTCATATTCGGGATCTTCACTCTGAGAATATCAAGTACATGCCGAAAATGTGATCCGCTTGCAAGCCACTGGAAATCGGCAAACAACGCTTCGCCGTCCTTTTTCAAAACCTGCATATACGGAACAAAGTATGAAAGATGACAATCCCCATTGATGAGACTTTGCATTTGAGGTTTCGTCAACCGTTTCAGTCCCGTACCCTTATCGTCCTTTTTCAAATATCCGGGAATATCTTTATCTTCGGCATATATTAAGTCTTCAACAAGTATATTCATCCCCATCTTCGAAATCATTTCAAGCGACGGTATCTTTGCAAGCGCCTCAAAGTAACGCATATCGATCTTTGCTTTTCTATCGCAATATTCCACAAAACCGGTACGCTTTACAGCCTTGTTATTCATAATGAGTTGCTTGTTTTCTTTTGAGCAGATGTATACGTTCTCGCCCCATCTGGTGTTTATATTAACAGGGATTCCGAGTTTGTCTACGGTCTCCCCTACATCATTGAAAAATGTCGCCTTGCCGTCCAAAGTCACATACACATAGATCACCCGTTTGATCTCAAGGTCAAATGTTATTTCCGGGTCAACACCGCGAACCTGCTCGCCCAAAATGCGGGCCCTATAATACCCCTCGTCAATACGGATCATCATAGTGCCGTCCTCATACTCCTGCGGTGTAACGAAATAATTCACACTTTCAATTGCTCCTCCTAATTCCGATACAGACATACCGCAGAGAGCACAGGTGTGATCCCTATATGTGTAATTCCCGACCGTCAGTCTCTGATAGTATTTACCGCACTTTGTACACCAACCGTGAATACGGTTCGCCTCCGAGTTGTTGACGGAATACTCTTTTTCGATTACGACCGTATGCAGTTTCTTGGCATTCTCCAAATCATAAGATACAAGCGACTCATCAAATACAGGGCGCTTCACTTCTTCTTTTCCAACCACCGTCCCCTGCATTTTCAGCTTGTTATACAAGTCACACAGTCCCATCGTATATATATCACTTTCAATCAGTTTAAAAAGCGGATGCTCCGGAACAGTTTGACCCTGAATTCGGCACTGCTGCTTTTTCTGATTGCGGAGATAAACCGTCGCCGGTCTCTTTACGCGCGTCCATATTCTGACACCGCGCTCATCGTATCCTTGACGGCAATTGTCAAACGCTCCGACCTCGCCGTCCGGCTGCACCACGACGCAGGCAATATCATATGAATAAACCTCTATTCCCGTCATCGTTTCATCTGCCTTTACAGCCGAATCCTTAATCACAAGAAAGCCGTCGATCACTTCCACAAAGCGAATGTAATAACAAGAGCAATCACAATTGTAACGTCTTTGCCTTATCTTTTTGTTGCCGCACTTCGGGCATTGAATGGTTCCTTCTCCGCTTAATGCGAAATTTTCTCCGCATCGCAGACAGTGAAATGCCTCGGCGTTGTATGTGGCTTCATAATAAACAGCACCGTCATCGGCATTGAGTTTTACCACCTGTTTTTCTTCTTCCGATACAACTGTGGTTTTTGGAATCACCGATTCCCTAATCTTTTTGACCTTTAGCATTTGCTATTCCTCCTTATATATCAAAGATTGCGAAGGAATAGTGAAATACAAAGGCATTCATGGCAAGAAAAAAGCAAGGCACTAAGGCCTTGCTCATAAATCAATCCACATCATACATTTCCATCTTGTCACGTAGGTCGCCAAGACTTTTATCATACTGCGTCTGATCGATTGCGTTACGCTCACGGAACAGATCCAGCGTTTCCTTTTGCTTTAAAAACAGCCGCTTTTTCTTTTCCTGCGGCGTCAAACCTTCCAGAGTCATTGGTTCGTCAACTTTCATATTCATTGTATTTCTCCAATATATGCAATAAACTTTTCTCCGCTTCACTCGGCATCCCCTGAGCCATAGGAAAATTAAGCGTCATATACCGAGATCCCGGCATCAAACTCAACACTACGCGCCGTTTGTCCTTTTTGTCCGTCGACGCAACACAGGATATTGCCGCAAAGTCAGAAGACATAAGCCATCGGCAAAATTCCTCTTCACTCATAAATTCCTTTCCCTTGTTTGTCACAGTATTCGGAAGCCCTTCATCATTCCAAAGGGTACATTCGGGCAGTGTCAAAACAGGAAGCGTCATAAAACAATAAATGATTTCAGCCGCTTCGCTCAGACTTTCAAAATCAATACGGTACATATCATCCGTTCCTCGAACATTTTTCGGCGTCAATAGCCAACACCATCATAAGAACATAAAGTGCATCCTGCGGATCAGAAACATTGATTACATAGGTATCGGTCCAATTCCATATCTCTTTTGATACCATTGCAACAGACCGACCGGCGGCATTTTGAATCGTATAATCCCATTCCAGCCAATCGCCGCTTATCTGCCAGCCGTTGCAGTCAATATTGTATCTCGGCTTGAAAAAAGAGAATTCCTTGCTGATACAGCCTATATACCGGTCTCCGAGATACATTTCAAACTTCGGCAGCCATGTCAACACTTTTTCCTTTATCATACCGAGGTCATTGCCGGCGGCGTCATAAATTCTGAGCAAATGTCCCCATGAAAGCTCGCCCTTCACGACATAGACGGTATTTCCTGATTCATCATATATATCGTAGCTGTCAAACCACGAAAAAAATCTTTGCTTGAATAACAGTTTCATTCTGTCTGCCACCCCCCTATCCGATATGGTTCATTGCCTCTTGCGATAAAATCCAGATTATCCAGCACATATCTGTACCAAAATCGATACGCATTATCCGAAAAGTAATACATTCCCCTTCTGCTGATCGCCGGGTCTTCCCCCTCCGGAACTTCACGGTACAGCACGTCCATTGCAATCAGCACATTCAGGTATTTATGTACCTTGCCCCGTTCCTCTCCGGTTTCGTTTAAAATCTCCTTGGATTTATGATTGCCGTATGCTATCGCACGGAGGATAGAATTATAGACCGCCGGTCCAATCAATTCCTTTTGCAGAGCCATTGCAATATCGTTATAGAGAAATCCGTCGCTTTTCAAAAACAAGTCGGCAATGTTTTCGCCGGCTGTCTTATTACTGTCGATCATAGACAGGTACAACGGTGTTCCCCCGACACAGTCATACAGCCGCTGCCGTTCTTTCAATGAAAAGCCGGACATAAACACCTCTGCCTCATCAAAAGAAAGGCCCTTCAAATTCAAGCGGCAGGTCACATATCTGCACAGCGGACTTTTTTCGTCAAGCACTTCCCGTTCAAACGCAGGCATCTGGCCGCAGCATAAAATAATAAACAGTCGTCTTCCGAGGAAATAATTCTCTATCGCCTTTGCAATAATCGAACCCAATTCCTTGTTGGTAAGACAAGCATCCGAATAATTGTCAATCACAAGCACAAGGCGCTTGTTGCCTATGTGCGCAGAAATTGCTGTCAAAGCATCTTGCCAACTGCTTATACTGTCATTCGAAGTTGCAAAATGGTTTGCAACGCTCTTCCCAAACGCATCGAGATTATATCGATCCGTCAGTTCTCTTGCGGAAAAATAAATCGCGTTCTTGTCCCGGATGAACTCGGAAATCAAGGCGGTTTTCCCGATATGTTTTCTGCCATAAACGGCGGCGCACTCAAACTTTCCGCTGTTATAGGCGCTATTCAGTTTTTGCAGTTCGGCTCTGCGTCCTACAAACATTTTCATTCCTTCTATGCGCAAAATAATATACTTTCAGTTGCTCTTATTATAGCATTTGTCCTCTGCGCCGTCAACAGCTGCGATAAAATCCCTAAAAAATTTCGGTTTACTACTTGCCAAACAACAAATCGTGTATCATACTGCCTCAAATTCATTGAAAAGGAGGCAAACGCCTATGGTACAAAACGGGTATCAACTTATTGTTTCAACAGAAAAGCTCCCGGAATTTCTCAAAAAGGTTCGGGAAGATATGAAAGAGATTGTCCGTGAGGGAGTTTTAGCGCTGGTCGCAAAATCGGTTGAGCGGCTCTATGATATGAAGTTTATCGAGGGTCGAAAATATGAGACCTCTATCTTTGACCAAGCCGTCGGTATGGTATCCGGTAAGATCTCCGGCATAGCACTCGGCGCATTTCATGACGATCGGTTTGACTTCCGTGCAAGTCTGATTATCGCAAAGTCAGCAGAGGATAACAAATCACAGTATGTCCTGCTCAATACGGAAAACTTTCTGATTCAGCATTATTGGGACGAGCTGCCCGAAGTTCAGCCCTTCAAATTCGACTCAACTATCCCGGAAGATGACCCCGATTATGACGAAAACGCCGAACACGGACGCATCTGGCACAGCATTTTTGAAGACGCCGGTTGGAATATTCATTTAACCGGATATGCAGCCCAATTGTCTGTTCAACCCAAAGTCGAGGATATGAATATCTCACCGGATGAACTGAAAGAGTTCTTTTCCGACCCCGAAATTCGTTCCGGCGAATATATCAAAAGCTCTGTCATCGTCGGCAAGATAAAATCAATGATCGGTAATACCCCCATCGAGCAAATAAACCCGTATACTCTTCTTGAATACTTTTTGCGAAGCATTGCATATGCAGATACGCAAAAAGGTCTTGTTGAACGTCAAAAGCTATACAGCCAAATCAAAACCGCATTTGCTCCCGTTATGATTGACGCAATCACGCTATCCGCATAGAAAAACAGCCTGCGGCTTCAACTTCTGAAACCGCAGGCTGCTTTCGGTTACATATTTGTCAGATCAAACCGAGGCTGCAGGCAATCGCATCGTCGATTGCCCGGACGGTCGTCTTGTCTGTCACTTCACCGATTTTCTCATTCAATGTAGCAATGTTGATCGTGACAAGCTGTTCGCAAAGCACCACAGACTCATTATTCAGTCCGGTTTCCGGTCCGATTGTCACATGAGTCGGCATATTTCGTTTGCTGCGGCTTGTAATCGGAGCTACGATAGTGGTCGGCGACATTTCGTTTCCAATGTCATTTTGAATAATCAGCACCGGACGCTTTCCGTACTGAACCGATTTGGATGTGACCGGCAGCACAACCATATAGATCTCATTGCGTTTCGGGAAATAAGAAGATTTCATTTGTCCCTTTCCTCCTCTCTTGGTTTTGAGAAAGAATGAATGAGGGCAAATGATTTGGCAAGCAAAAAAGAAAATGTGCTAAAGTCATTGACTATAGCCCTGAAATGTGATATAATTTAAGTGTAATCGTAAGTATACTAATTTAAAGAAAGGACCAATCATATGAAACGAATTACAGCGCTTTTCATTTGTATTCTGCTCTGCGTAAGCTTTGCAGGCTGCAACCTCAATTCGGATTCTATTGACTCCTCTCTGTCATTAGTATCCGAGCCGAAAGGCACCGGCGCAAAAGGAACTGCCGAAAGCTCCGCACCCGATATTAGCGAAGCCACCGACAGTCCGGACAAAACAGCAACTCCCGACAGTACTGCCGCACCCGATACCACGGCAGAAAGCCGGGAGATGCCAATGCAAACAAAGCCCGACACAACCTCACAGACGCCGGGAAACACAAAAGGCGGCAGCGAAACCAAGAAGCCCGATACTCCGAAAGAAACCACGCCGCCGGCAACTAAGGAACCGCCTTTCACGACCGCACCGAGCGAACCGGAATCATCCCCACCCACCACAGAAAGTCCTTCTCCAGAAGCACCGTCAGACCCGTATGCATATCCGTTTAACATTGAACAAATCCGCAGCGACTGTATTGTCCTCGGAAAAAGTTATGGCTTTACGCTGAACGAATCCCTTACCCCTAACAATGCAAGTTGGGCCGGTGCGGAGACTGCCTCCTCCGGCACACAAGGCAGTCGATTGAAGCGTATGCTGAGTGAAATGATTGAGTATTACAGTCCGGCTTACCGTGAAAGCGCGGGACTGCCTGACGCCAACATCTCGGCTTTCAATATTTACTGCGAGCCTACCGGAAACGGCAGCTACCGAATTTATTTTCTGTTTCTCCTATAATATAGCAATACCGCAGGACCTCACAATGAAGTCCTGCGGTATCTTTTTATTCTTCCAAATCATATGTTTGCAGCATCGGCTCGCTTACCTTTTCATAGTACCGCTGCATAGCCTGTGTTGTCATTGCTTCAAGAAACAGCTGTACACGGCGGAGAAGCGGAAACAGATGTTTATCCTGTATAAACACCTGAACCGAATCAACAATGCGTGTGCTTCCCTCTTTCACCATAACGCCGCCGTTTTTCGTCAAAAAAGGCTCTCCCCAGCCGTTTCCGATTTCAATGATAAATGGGGATCCCATATTAGCGGCATATGCAACACGAAAGGTCGTGATCCTACGCTCTGCCGGATTTTCCGGATTGATATACTTTTCGTAGTTCAGTATCTTGATGTCATTGTATACCTCACGGACTTTCATAGCGGTTTCTTTTTCTTTTTGAGCGTCAGCAAGCAATTTTTCTGCCTGAGTTCGACCTTTATCGACAGGTTCCGAAAAGCCACGCACAAGGCTTTCAAATACTTCAAAAAGCTTTCCGCCTGCCTCTGCGAACACTTCGTTGCGGCTGTCCGAAAACTGCGCTATCATCTCACGCATTTCGGCAATCTGTTTTTCCGGAATTTGCACCTGTCTGTACATCTCAACAACCTGACCGAGCTTTGCAACGGAAAAATCCATCCGTTTTTTCTCGATTGCCGAGACTTGTCTGACCTCGTTCAAGCCTTCAACCAAACGGATAAATTCCTCCGGCGAAAGATTATAAAAGACATCTACCGCTTTTTCTCCGGTTCCCTTGCTGTAATCCTTCATACCGATCCGTATACGGGACGAGCGCATATGCGGCCAAGCAAGTATCTCGGAATCATATCTCGTGTCGTCCAGAAATTCAAGCAGGGCTTTCTTTGTTTTATATACGCCGATTTGCTTGTAGTATGTCCCCAATCGTTATCACTCCTTCTTATTCATTCTCTGTCACCGGTTCAAAGTCAACAAGCATAAACTCCTGCTTTACTTTCCCGTTAAAATAGTTTTCGCACAGATATCCAAGAGCGTCTATAACCTCCGGCAGTTCTGAGCGTATATACTTATCCGCCAAGGAAAATCCGACTGCACTGTAATTTTCACAGAACAGTTTCAAATGACTTTTATCCGCTCCCATCAACATATGTCGCTTCGGCAAAAGGTGCATCCGCATTTTGAAAACAGGCTTCTTCACTCCTTCCCCGAACGGTTCAAGGGATTTCAGTTCTTCATACAGCGAATTTGTCAGTTCTGCCTCCGTAATCTCCGTGTCCCAATAGGTCATAGGCATAAGGTCTGTTTCGCTCAGGTATTCCGCTACTTGATTCAGGCGTGTTCTGAGCTGTGATAAAACCTCTTCGTTTTCGGGAATACTCATTCCCGCAGCCAATTCGTGGCCGCCGTAGGCAAGAAAGAAATCCTCGCAGGTTTTCAGTGCGTTCAACAAATGAAAGCCCTTAATCGACCTGCCGCTGCCGGTCCAAACCGTTTTACCGCTGCTGTCCTGTTTTGGAGCAAAAACAATGGTAGGACGGTTATATTTCTCTTTCAGATTTCCGGCAACCAGACCGACAACTCCTGACGGAGCACCGTCTGCCAAAAGGACAAGGACCTTATCACCCTGTTCAATCATCTTCAGAGCTGTCTCTTCCATCCTGTTACACCATTCCTTTTGAATTGACTTACGGCGGTTGTTGCAGTCTGTCAGGCGTTCAGCCAAAAATTCTGCAATCCCCGGTCTGTCCTCCAAAAGCAGCAGCAAGGGCAGATCCGCCCCACGGACATCCAATCGTCCGGAGGCATTAATACAAGGCGCAATTTTGAACGCAATGTCCTCGGCGGTTATCCTGTCAAGCGGTCCATCATACAGCGCTTTAACACCTTCCCGTTTATACCAGCAGCTTCTCATTTGTCTCAATGCCCGTTTGACAATGGAACGGTTCTCACCAATCAGCGGTGCGACATCCGCAATTGTACCGAACGCAGCCAGGTCAACCAGTTCCATCGCATAATCATAATCGTCCACCAATGTCAGCATATAGCAGGCGACCTTCCACGCAAGACCGGAACCTGTCAGCTCGTGAAACGGGTATGTCTCCCCTTCTATCCAAAGGTCAACAAGCGCATCTGCATCCGGCAGAACTTCTCCTGGTTGGTGATGGTCAAGAACAATTGATTTGCACCCCTGACGGCGGATTTCCTCTATTTCGGCTATCGCTTTGATGCCGTTGTCAACGGTAATGAACAGCTTTGTGCCGAGCGCAATTTCTTCTCGGATTGCTTCCATAGATATTCCGTAGCCCTCGTAGATCCGATCCGGCAGTCTCGCCATCACATCGGCACCGAGTCGTTTCAACATCAGGTACAGAATTGCAGCACCCGTAACACCGTCACAATCGTAATCACCGAATACGCATATTTTCTCTTTTCGGTATATGTGATCCCAAATAATCTCCGACACTTTTTCAATGTTTCTGATCTTAGCAGGATTATGAACGGTTTCACTATGCAGAAATTCTTCCGCCTGCTCCTTGTTTTCAACGCCGGCATTTGCTATCACCAGAGCCGTAAGCCTTGAGTATCCTTCCTGCTGCAGCCGTTGAGCGCTTGTCGGTATATCTGCCTTTTTCCACACGATAAATTCCTCCTTCTTGATTTTAAATACTGCGATAGAACTATGTATTACAGACATCTGATAGGCAAGAAAAAAGCCCTCTGCCGAAACAGAGAGCAATTTTCTACGCCGCACCGTTCAGTGCAACACCCTTTTTCTTTGACCACTCCTTCAAAAAATTCACAAGGTCACTTTCACTCCTGTGATTGATAAGCCGATTTGAATTGGCACGGAGCTGCACGACAAATCCATTTTCACGATTGATCTCAATTGTAAAATAGGGCTTGTCCGGATCTTCGGTTTTTCGGATAAACATAATACAGGAAGTTCCGGCAATAATTCTATCCGAATAAGAACCGACGCAGTGGTTGAGCTTCCGTCCTTCTTCAAACAGATCCTTCATATCCTTCGGTGAAACGATCATATAATCGTCGTCCTTATAAGAATACAATTTACCGTACTGCTCGGTCTCCTTTTGGAAAATCTCATCCTTCTTTGCGTCCAACACAAGCTTCTGCTTTGCGATCGCCCTGTCATGCTCACGCTTCAGGCTGGACGGATATCGTGCCTTATTGTCTGTCAGATCCACATCTATCGTCTTTGCGGCGTGCAGATAATCCCGCCAGTCCGCAATTGCGTGTTTAGGCTCGAAGCATTGATTGATGCGCACATGCTCCAGATACTCACACAGGCGCATAATGCTCATCTGCGATTCCTCTAAGATACTTTTGACCTGAACAGCCTCTATTCCGTGCAGTTCAAGCCAGTCAATATCCTCTTCCCTCACATTTGAATCCATTCCGTACAGTTCCATAAACTTTTTCAATCGTGAATGAAAGTCCGAACCTTTCAGATAGTGTTTTATCAAGCGCTCCGGAAGACCTAATACCTCAGTCACCTTATTGCGTTCAAGATGCATTATAAGCTCTGTGCCGTTTTGATTGCGGTGAATAAACTCATCCGTCAGCGTCTGGGAAAAACCGCGTTTACACAGCTGTTCGACGATCGGATAGAGTGCCTGATACCGAATATAGTGAATAATGTCCCGCAGACTAATCACATTGGAATATGGACTTCTATTCATCTTTTCCTCAATATATTCACGAAGCCCGGTGTATTTCAGGCGATCCACATTTCCGATATATTCAACCCTTTTCACACGAAAATCAAACTTATCCGATGCGTAGTTCTTTTTTGTCAACCACACATTTCTTTCGCCGTTATGCTCATATGCAAGGAATTCCACCATCGGTTCTTTTCCGGCGCTCAGTTCTATAAAAGCACGATATAACTCATTACTTTCATAAGTCTCCGTGAAATTCTCGTCAAAGGCGGAATCCACGGAACACGCACGAATGAAAACAGTTTTATCGTCAAGCATAGAGATCACCGCCACCTGTTCGTGTCGCTTTGCAATGTTTGTATCGAAAAGCGGAGCATAACTTCCGCCGCATGACGGACACTCAACCGGAGAAGTTGATCGGTAAGCGGAATCCATACTAAAACGAGCATCGCACACTTTACAGCAGTATTCAATGTGATGTATACCGGTTATGATGTCTTCCGACACTTCATGCGCTAAAATCACATCCGGCGTCGGTTTGATTTCCGGCAACTCAGGTATCGTATATTTGCTCAACACACACTCTGCCTGTGCTTCACTGATCGGTTTGGACTTCACCGGAGTTTTGCTTCCCCAATAACTATCAAAAGAGCGATACCACACGCTACAAGCAAGAGAAAACCCGTTTTTCATCCAAACAAACTTCTTGCTGCCTTGGTTCGTTTCTTCAGAGGCGATTGTCATGCAATTATATTCGCTGAACACGTTAGCAATGAGACGAGTCGTTCTTGTTCCGTTTTCGTTAAAAATAATCTTGTGTTTTTCCGAAATAAACCCATAGGCTTCCCTTTCCAAATTCACATCAAACGATTCCGGTATATCAGAGTAATGATATATAACCTCCGGTATATATTTTGCAATAATCAATCCGGGGGTCCCGTCAAGCTCCGCCTCATTGACATACACAATTCTGTATGCTGTTTCTACCCTTATCCCATTCCACAGCATGAGGTGATAAAAAGGTTTTCCTTCGTTTTCATCGGGTATTTTCGTCCCCTTAAACATTGTAGCATGGCACTTCGGACAAACAATATGATTTTCGTGATACCAATGCGATGAACTGCGGGTCTCCTCCCACTCGTGCCTGCAATGGGCGCAGCGGCATCGCACTTTTTCTTCAGCCCCGATCCTTGTGCCGCTCAGCAGAACCGCCGGATACAATGTGTGTTCTCTGATGTAGGTCCGGGCCGCATCGTCATTCACCATTTCCGATATGCGCTCTGCAAGGTTTATTTTCTTTGCCATTGAATATTCCTCCTTTATAATTTTAAAATTACAAAAGGAGGATGATTGCCGTGCGGTTATGCGGCAAGTAAAAAGCGCCGCATTGCTGCGACGCTTCTAAAACCCTACGCTATTATAGAAATGCACGTAGACCTTCTCTTTGAATTTGGTCTAAAACAGCCTTGTTGACCGTCGATGCCATTTTGAAATTAAAGAGATGCTTTTTATAGTCAAGCACCCGTTCCGTCCTATTCCCCTTTGCAGGAAGAATTGTGAATCCTTCGGCTTGCAGTTTTTCAATACACATGCCGTCTGAAACATATCCAAGAGTTGAGACAATGCGATGTTTCGGGACCCTTTCTACAATGCGCGTCATATACTCATGATATCCCGGCATCGTTCGTAATGTGGCAAGGATGTCAAAATCAATATATGAGGCCCCATAAAGCTCGTTGAGATATTCTCGAATATCACAGTCCCGTGTAAGCCGTCCCTGCGGAACCTGCATCAGCATATAGTAATATATCTCCTGCGACAGTCGGATCTCTTTCCCGGCGGGTATCGTTGTTATTTTGCTCATTTCCAATACTCCTTGCCGATTTTCACTCATACATATCTTGTAGTGTAATAAGCTTCACTTCGCCTTTATCGCCGAGCGCCTGCAGCCCTTTGGTAAAGCCGCTCTTTGAAAAGATATAATAGTGATACTTCTCGCCTTTTCCGAAAACCTCGGCATAGTGCTTCAAAAGCTCAAGCTCGTCTGTGCCGATAGGCTCATTGCGATATTTGCAGGAACCGATAATATATTCTTTTCCCTCAACCGGCGTGCCGACAATATCGATCTGGACTTCCTTCTTCTCCTTTGCGTTGTTCCCCCACCATTGACCGATATCCGAGAGTATGATCGGGAGATCCTCAGCATAGAGAAACAGATATTCCTTGCACATCTGCTCGTAAACAAGTCCCATATAGTCGGAGAAATGCCGCTTGATCACGCTGTCATAAATTTTGTCGGTACGACCTGCCGTAATCGCCGAGGCGTTCTGCGGCACGAATCGATACCAAAAGCGAAAGAAATTATCTCCGATTGCATAAACGGTTTTCCTTCCTGCCTTTTCGGTGATCGGTGTCTCCTTTTTTAAGATTCCGAGGTCAAGCAGAACTTTAAGATATTTAGCGCAAAAAGCCGATTCCAAACCGACCTTGGTTGCGATTTCATTTGCTTTGGACGCCCCGCCGGCAATTGCCGCAATCACAGAGTTATAGACCGCCGGCTCACGAAGCTCCTGCTTTAAAAGGTTTTCCGGTTCCTCATAAAGGTAACTGGAAGTATTAAAGAGATTTTCTTTCAGTGCTGCGTCGACATCGCCCTCAACATCCAGCTTATTGATATAATGCGGAATACCGCCCGTAATGCCGTAAATAAGCGCCTGATCCTCATTCGTAAGATTAGGATTAAAAACCGTCATTTCCTTATAGGTCAGCGCCTGAATCTTATATTGTCCGGTTCGTCTGCCATACAACGGACTTTCATATCCAAGCACCTGATACTCCATAAAGCTCATGGAAGAGCCGCAAAGAATAAGAAACAGATTGCCGTTTGTCCAAGTATGGTCGATAATATGCTGTAAGCGAGAAGAAATTGACTTGTTTGCCCTTGCGAGATACGGATACTCATCAATGACGAATACCAGTCTCTCAGTTTCAGCCATTCGTGTTATCTCAGCAAATGCCGCATCAAAGCTCGGATATACGGGCGCAGTTTCCGCACCCGGATGCTCCTTTTCATAGATTGCTTTGGAAAGCGCCTCAAGATTTTCTTGGGAGGTTGCATTCAACGCCGAAAAGAACACCGTAGGCTTATCTTTGCAGAATTCATTAATCAATGCCGTTTTACCGACACGGCGCCGGCCGTAAACTACAAGGCATTCAAATCCACTCCTTGTATACCGCTTATTCATATCGCCGAGTTCTTTTTCTCTGCAATAAAACATAAAAGCACCTCTTTACAAACTTATGAGTTACTAACTTACGAGTTTATTATACATTGCTTTTGGGGGATTGTCAAGAGGATATGCTGTAAAACTTTTATGTTTAAATATGAGAAAGCGCCGCCGAAGCGACGCCTTCTCTATGCTGCTTTTTGCTCTGTTTTCTTTAGCCTTTCACAAAGCGCAGTATTCCTTTTTAATCCTTGGAGATTTCGAATTGCGTATTCAAGCGCTTCCCTATCGCCGACAAATATCAGCTTGTGCTTTGCACGGGTCATCGCCGTATAAAGAAAATTTCTGTTCAACAAAACAGAGTGATAATTGGTGATTGGTATGATAACAACAGGAAACTGATCACCCTGTGATTTATGCACGGTTATCGCAAAGCTATGCTTAAGCTGGTCAAATTCCTTTTTTTCGTATTCTACGGGAATCCCGTCATAATCTACAAGTAACCTTCCCGTTTTGCCCGACACAATTTTTACAACACCCTTATCGCCGTTAAAGATATTCTTATCGTAATTGTTCGAGGTCTGCATGACACGGTCGTTTTTACGGAAGCGATGCGCTCCGAACCGGATTTCATCCTTTTCATCAACCAAAGCATTTACCGTGTCCTGCAAATCGGGATTGATCTGATCCACGGAAACAAGTGTCTTGACCCTCATAGGGGATAATACCTGAACCTTATCCGCACTTCTGCCGCAGGCCGCATATTCCTCATAATAGACCTTCAGCAGCATTTTCTTGAGGCGATTACAGTTCTTATCGTCGGATGAATCCGGAACATTGTAGAATACACAGTCCGAATGTCCGAAATCAAGCTCCGTGCTACCTTCAAGAACTCGATTGGCGTTATCCAGAATGGTCCTGCGGGCTCCGTGACGAAAAGAACGCTTCAACGCCGTTACCTGGAATATTCCGCTGTTTATCATATCATGCAAAACCTCACCAGGGCCTATGGACGGCAGCTGATTGACATCCCCCAAAAGCAAAAGCTGTGTGTCCCTGCAAACAGCTCGCAACAGCATTGCCATTGTATCAATGTCAACCATCGACAACTCATCCACAATAACGAAATCATACGGCAGCGGATTATCTTCGTTCAGCGTGAGCGCCGGAAGCGCCGGATTATATTCTATCAGTTTATGAATTGTCTTGGCTTCCTTGCCGGTTGACGCCTTCATGCGTTTCGCCGCCATACCGGTAGGCGCAGCAAGAGCAATCTCGACACCTGAAATGCGGCATATTTTCGAAAGTTTTTCCATAACCCCGATAATAAACCGCACTGTTGTGGTCTTGCCGCATCCTGCGCCGCCGGTCAATATAGAAGTCTGATTGCACAGTGCCATTTCAACCGCTTCTCGCTGTAACGGATCCAACTCCACTTCAAGCTCTTCCTGAATCTCGGCAACACATGCCTCGATTTTTTCCTTCGGTACGGCTGCATACCTTGACTTGACATCAATCCGTGCACGAAGAATATCGGCAACCGTCTTTTCACTCTCATACCGTTTTTTCGAGTATACACGCTCCCCTTCCGTTACGATCTGACCGTTTGAACGGCATCGGGCAACAGCGGCATCAATGTGCCGTTTGCTGAGCGAGCCTTTGATTTCTCCGCTTTCTTTCAAAAAGGCATTGCAATCCTCGGGCAAGCGGTTGATTATCAGAAATGTATGCCCTTTATTCCCAGCATAATCATTCAGGACATATAGAAGCGCCGTGTCTACCCGTTTCGGTTCATCTGCACTAAAATCCAGATCCTTTGCAATTCTATCCGCAATCGCAAACGGGACCAGTTTATTTTCGCACAATACATACGGATTTTGCCGTATCATTTCAACCGATTCAAGCCCGTATCTCTCATATACCGCATCAACAATTATCTCTTCGATATCGTACTTGGAAAGAAAGGCCTTCAGGTCGGCGGCTATGCGGTACTTTTTCAATCCAACACTAAGCGCCTGCATCTCGCCTTGCTTTGTTTCCCATACGCACAGCGTTTGCGGCTCGTTTTCTATCATCTGCACAACGCCGACACCGTAGGTCTCTACCAGCCTCTTTGCCCGTGTTCTCCCAAACCCGTTTATACTAGCAATGATCTCCACAAGAATACACGGCGTTTCGAAATCACATACCGTATACTTCTCGACCTTAAACTGCCACGGCCAGTACCGACCGTTATCTCTGTATTCCCACTCTCCGATGATTTCCACAATGTAATCCTCTTCAGCATTCATCAGATTGCCGACAACGGAAACGCTCATAGGATAGTCAGGATTTCGATACTTTTCGGGTATCGGATTGCCTTTTACCACTTCAAGCGCCACGATTTTAAAACCGCTTTCCATACGATGAAAAATGCGGCTGACTCTGCCTTTGATTTTCACAATAAAAGCCTCCTTACTAAATTACTGAACTTGCAACAGCAATTTAGCAGGAGGCACATTCAAAAGCAAGTAAATTACATCAGAGCAACGCGGCAATCAGTTCGGCGGCTTCTTCCGCCCCCTCAGCGATATCGGCGATTTCGGAGATATCAATGTCCGCCTCAACATTAATTTCCGGCTCAATCGGTTCTTCCACAACATCCACATCGCCGAAATCTGCGTCAACATCGATTTCCGTATCTCCGTAATCCTCAATATCCCCGATATCCTCTTTGGCACCCTCATATTGTGCGGCATAGTCCGCCATATCCTGAACATCGTCATTTATCATATTTTCGAATTCCTGCGCGTCCGGGATATCATTAATTTCCGATATTTCCTCGGGTACTGATTCGGCATCTGTATCGAACTCCGGTTCGTTATCGGGCTCAAAATCGTCAAAGATATCGCTTTCATTGCCGGCGTCCCCGGTATCTTCAAGCTCGACATCCTCGCTGTCTATATCGTTATCGACCTGCGTGTCCGCCCCGTCACGTTCTTCGCCATCCGGTTCGAGGATCTCCAGCTCGTCTGTATCGGAAGAAACAGCGTCATACTCCATATCGTCGGCATCTATGTCCTGCTCTTCAACATCGTCAATATCGGTAAATTCGTTTTCGCCGGATTCATTGTCCGGCTCTGCTCCGTCCGACTCCTCCCTAGGTTCTTTGTCGGGATTATCTTCGTCTTCCTCTTCATTTTCTACGGCATCCGACTTGGAATCCTGCTTTTTGTCCTCGCCGACCTCTTCTTCAAAAATTTCACTGTCGCCGGCCTCGGTTTTATCGCTGTCCTTTTCATCATAACCGTCGTCGGCTTCAATGTCTGGTTCATCTTCGGTTTCTTTTATCTTTTCGTTATTTTCCGGCTCGTAATCTTCCCCGTCGGTATCTGTATCCGCTTCAAATGTATCGTCAGGCAATCTATCTGTCGGTTCGTCCGCAGTTATATCATTTTCGGTCGTTTCATTACCGCCGACTTCATTATCATCGTATTCCTCGTCGGTTTCTTCCTGCGGTTCTCCCCCCTCGGAGCTTTGAAATTCGTCCGGCCCTGTATCCTCCGATGACTCGGATTCAGCGTCATCTGGCACTTCTGTATCCGTATCCGCATTGATTTCCGTCAATTCGAGCTCCTGCTCTTCCGGCTGCAGTTCTTCTCTATCCTCAATTTCCGGTTTATCCTCAGTCTCCGGCCGTTCTTCCGGTTTATCAGTTTCGGCTTTCTTTTCCTGAGTCTGTTCCTGCTCCTCCATGTCTGGTTTATCGGTTTCGGCTTCCGCATCCGCTTCTGCCAATTCCACATCCGGATTCTCGATATCCGGGGAAGTTTCTGCGTCGGGATTTATGTCGGTTTCATTATGGTCGATTTCGACTCTATCGGGAATCGTTTCTTTATCCACAGGATCAACCTCTTCCTGTCGGAAAGCATCGACAATATCCTTGAAAGAGTGTATCTCACGCCCCTCCGATCCGATTCCGACAGAGCGCAGAAACACATCCTCTAAAATGCTCTTGCGTGAACTGCCCATCTCAAGCATTTTTCCTACGATTTCGCCCTTCGCCCGACTCATTGCACTTTTATATCCTTCGGCCGTCATTTTACCGCTTTGATAGTCGCTGCGTATTTTGCCGAGCTCTCCTACCGTCTTCCCGAAATCCGAGAGCATCTCGGTAGGCGTCATCCGGGCAAAGCTTTTCATTGCTTTGCTGTCGATTCCGTATTTTTCATAAACGCTATTTTTGATGAAGCTTTCAACTGCGCCTCTGCCGACACTGTTCTGGGCGAAATCACCGGGGCCGGTATAGGTTTCTCCCGTCTCCTCCGGTGTTTCTTCTCCGGTTTCTTTATTCTCGTCATTGCTCTCAACCGAGTCCACAACCTTTTCAACATCTTCCTTTTCAAAGTCTTTTTCAAGAATCTCTTTGAGAACATCGTTCAGCGATGCCATATGATCAACTCCTTTTTTGCAGTTTTGAGTTAATCTGACCGACGCCGTATAAAAAAGCAAGTAAATATGGCTCTATACAAAGAAAAAGCGTTTCGGTGTCCGGTCCGAAACGCTTTTTCTTTATAAAAGATGTTTATTCTTTTCTTTTTGATATTCAATGTATTCTTGCTTTTCTTCATTGCCGGCTTACCGAATGGTTTTCTTTCCGCAATCCGGGCATCTGTCCACTTCTCCAACATGTTCAAAAACAAACTTGCAGCTATCACAAGCATATATCATTCTCTTATACCTCAATTCCCATTTTATGCAGCCATTCGTTCTTCTCTTCGACCGTAGGCGCAGCAAACATTTCCCTTGCCTTTTCGGTATCCTGCGTAAATGCAATCGGGTACATCTGCCGAATATCCTTCGGAAGCTCCTCCGGTATACTTTCAACATTCAACCTGTATCTTTCGGCAGATTCTTTCCCGAATTCCGTTATATCCAAAGCATGAAGATAACACAGAAAAGAATGCTCCATAAGCGGAAAGATCTGCACACACAAGTAATTGCGGTCCGTTGTGCGTCTCAACCAGAAACTCTCTCCTATCGTATACCATTTATCTATCACACTGTCCGGGAGTTCTCCCACAAAATCATTGCCATTATTGCACATACCGCACCTCCGTAAATGCAGATATATTATATCACATCAAAAAGCATCCGTCAACACCTCCTGTTGCGTTTTTTGAACCTGTTTTTCCTCTTTCAAAACGAATTGTTCCGATATTTAATATAAAAATCGCTCGATTTTGCATCCAATTGCGCCTATAACCACTTGACTTTTTCAATTTGTTGTTTTATAATAAAGTTGCACATATCAGATAAAGGAGGCGTTGCAATGACCGACAGCGTTGATATGCGCAGCATCATCAGTGAAATACTTCGAAACGGAAAAATTGACGGTTTTATTCCTATGGACGAAATCAAGCGTGTCCAATCGGATTATGACCTGAGCAATGAAAAAGTAGAAGAAATTTTGCAGAAAATCAGAGCTGCCAATATTGACCTGATCGAGTCCGATGAAGACGAACTAATTGAAGAAGAAACGGGCAAGAACAGTTCAGAAACGGAACCGAAAGGGCAATCCATTCCGGTTGATCCGACAAAAGCTTATTTTCACGAAATAAGGCAATTACCGACGCTCACAAAGGATGAGATGTTCGCATTGGCATACCGTATGCGGGACGGAGATCCGCGTGCGAGAGAAAAACTGATCGAAGCCAATCTGCGTCTTGTTATCAACATTGCAAAGCATTACAGAAACTACGGCGTTCCCTTCCTCGATCTCATTCAGGAAGGCAACATCGGGCTTATCCGCGCCGTAGAAAAATTTGACCCTTCCCTAAACTTTCGTTTCTCCACTTATGCTACCTGGTGGATCAAATTCGGCATACGCAAAGCATTGTCCGAACAAGGCAAAATAATCCGCATTCCGAACTATATCGTTTCCAATGTTACAGCGCTGAACCGTGTCCGGAATCAGTTTTATCAGGAGCACGGCCGCGAGGCAACGGCAAAGGAACTGTCAAGCAGCACCGGCATCGCGTTATCCAAGGTCAAAGATATGCTGACGCTGATTCAAGAGCCGCTTTCGCTTGAAATGACGCTCGATAATGACCGTGAAACACGGCTGATGGACTTCATAGCCGATGAAACTGCGGAAACAGATCCGGACAAGGTCTGCCAGCTGAAAGAATTCCGTTGCCATTTTGAAAAAATGATGAGCGTTCTCGGCGAACGGGAGCGAAAGATCATCAATATGCGGTATGGCTTTGCCGGCGAGAAAAAATCAACATTTGCCGAAATCGGGCGAGAACTCGGTGTCACGAGAGAACGGATCCGCCAGCTTGAAGCAAAAGCCATATTAAAGCTCCGCAAAACGGAGTATTATCAATCGGTTCAAAGCTTTTTTGGACCGTGAGACCGAAACGGAGGCGGACAATTGTCTGCTTCCGTTTTTTATTGACTCTTTGATATACTGCGTAAATCTCCAAAATCACTTACAACCAAATTGGTTATCGGATACAATTATAATGTTTGCGTTATCGGAAGATGTGAAATCAGCGGTGACAGGAACACCGCAAAAAGAAAAAATCTATATTGCCATAAATGCGGGTAATCGCCACCCCCTTTTGAAAGCACACTTCCATGCACAAAAGCAACAGGCTTCTTAATTTGAATCCTGCTGCTTTGTTGTTTTTTTTGTACTGTTATTTGACAGAGTGTTTTTTTACCGATAACAGCGTCGCCGCTGATAGCCAAAATTGTAAACCACAAAGCAAGGCTGCTGTTGTCGCCGGTCTTCGGGCTTTTTGCTCCGTTGGCGGTGCTTGTCGCTATAATTCCATATTGACTTAAATGGCTTGTTTCAAATACAATATAGCCGTTTTCTACCGTAGCAGGCATGGTTTCTTTAATTTCGCCGTTCAAGATATAGGCAACTTCGTATTTGTTATAGCCTTTCAAGTCGTCCGGCAGAGCAATTTTTATTTTCATTTTGGTATCGCTGATCTTTACAATATTGTTGTTTCCGTCCAGCACATTGATGTCCGCAATGAATTTTACATTCTTGTCTGCCAATTCCTTCTTGAATTCGACAGGTTTAATATCCAACTTGTAATCCTTGCTGACTTCTTTTGCAAATTCGATTTTTGCCTTTGTCTCTCCCGTGCTTTGGATCTCCTTTACCGTGTCCTTGCCGGGATTTTCCGGCTCTCCCGAAGTTTTAGTCCAAGAAGCATAAAGAGTTACACGGTTTCCATGTAAAATTCGTCTTTACCGACTCCGCAGAGAGGACAGATAAAATCGTCGGGAATATTCTCCCACGCTGTGCCCGGCGCTATTTTCTCTTCGGGACAGCCAATCTCCTCGTCATACACGAAACCGCAAATATTACAGATATACTTCATAGTTTTCCCTGCCTTTCATAAATTTATTCAAGCGGATATTTCACCGCGTGATGTCATTTTTTAAGTTTCTTTTCCTGCTTATCGCAAAGAGCGTTGATACGGTTGGTAAGGACAACAAGTTCTTTGCTCTTACAGTCGCTGCTGCGTTCAATAATCCCCATAAGACGAATACCGGCCGCGTACAGCTTGTTCCACACCGCAGAGGAGCGCCCCTTCCTTTTGTAAGCGCCGCGCGGCACCTTTTGTCGGCTGCCGGCGGTAAGCTGCGTACCGACGACCGGATCGAAAACATCCCCGCTGTACGGAGCCGTTGCTTCAATTCCAAGCCGTTCGGTAACGGTTTTGGCAAAGCTGTCGCATACGCCGTCCAAGCCGTGATTGACATAAACTCTTTTCGGACGTTTCTTCATCGAAGCTATCCAATCAGTTAGCCGGTACACATCGGCGTGTGCCGATATACCCTCAAGGTTTTCAATATCTGCCGCAACCCTGACATCTTCCCCAAACAGGTTGACATACCGTGCACCGTTCAAAAGTCGTCTGCCAAGTGTTCCCTCCACCTGATACCCAACAAAGAGAACCGTACATTCCGGTCTCCAAAGATTATGCTTTAAGTGATGCCGTATGCGCCCCGCCTCGCACATACCCGAGGCGGAGATGATGACTTTAGGCGTGGGATCTGCGTTGATATTTTTGGAATCATCACCTGTTACCGAAAGATGCAAGCCGTTAAATCCGACAGGATTGACCCCCTGTCAAGCAGTTCGTTCGTTTCCTCATCAAAGTAACTGCGGAGGGTATCCTTATAAATGTCGGTCGCCTCAATCGCAAGCGGACTGTCAAGATATACCTGAAAATCGGTAAGAGAGAGCCGCTGCTCCTTGATACGCCGAAGCATATACAGAAGCTCCTGTGTTCGCCCGACCGCAAAGGACGGGATTACCACATTTCCTCCGCCGGTGATCGTTCGATCGATTATTTCGGCAAGCCTTTGCTCGGTATCCTTCGGCTGCGGCGGACGCGGGCTGTCTCCGTAAGTGGATTCAATAATCAGAGTGTCCGCTTCATCCGGCACATTCGGCGGGCACAGAAGCGGTCTGCTCGGCGTTCCGATATCCCCCGAAAAAACGACATGGTGAGTCTCTCCGTTTTCGGTTACCGATATTTTAATGCTTGCCGAGCCCAGCAGATGCCCCGCGTCATAAAAGACAGCCGATATGCCGTCACACGGCTTCACCGCCGTTTTGTAATCAGTCACCCGAAACTGCGGCATAAGCTTTTTTACATCGTCAAGGGTATACATCGGAGTGTAGCCCTCCTCACCGGAGCGCAGTGCTCTGCGGTTCTTCCAAACCGCTTCCGTTTCCTGAATATGTGCAGCGTCGGCAAGCATAATGGCGCATAGGTCGCGCGTAGCGGTCGTTGCATATACATACCCGCAAAAGCCGTTTTTGGTCAACAGCGGAAGCTTTCCGGAATGATCGATGTGGGCATGTGTGAGAAAAACAAAGTCTATGGCGGCGGGCGGCACGGGAAGCTCGCGGTTTTCATAAATATCCGGGCCCTGCTCCATGCCGCAGTCTACCAGGATCTTTTTGCCGCAGGCTTCAAGCAAGGTGCAGGAGCCAGTAACCTCGTGTGCTGCACCGAGAAACATCAGTTTCATAAAATTCTCCGTTCGCGTTTTTCATTTGTCGGACTCTCTAACTATATAGAATCGCCTTGGTCCTACCTTGACTGATAAACAGATAAACAGCAGCGAATACGGCAACAAGCGCAACAATAGCCGATACTGCAAGAATGATCTTTTTCCATTTTTTCATGTTTTTGCCCTTCCATTATAAAACAATTTTCAGTCAGGGAGCCTACAGTTTCACACAGTCGACTCCTGTTTTCGTTCTGCCTACCTATTAGCGTCTGGTTTCCTTGCTTTTTTCAAAGAAAACGGTCGTTGGTCGGTTTCCGGAAATTCATGATGCGGCAGCGGATCTGTTTCCGGGTCATGGATCATATCAAGTTCAGAAATATCCGTTTCCGCAATACCGCGGCAAAAACCACAGTAAACATCGCCCTCCGGTATGAGTCTTCCACAGTGTTCACAGTGTTCACAGTGTTCGTAAGTCACCATCATGTCGGTTTCCTCCTTTAATTTTTCTGCAATCTCTCGCAGTTAGGAACAATATGCATATTTGCGGTTTTCTCTTTACATATTCTGTCTGAATTAAAAAACTGTCTTATTTTCAATCCATTCATTCAATACCTCCCCTATCTGTTTTTGACGGTTCCGAACAGCCCGAAAAACGCTACCAAAAGCCCCAGTGACCCGACAATAAGCGAAACGACTGTTTCTTTCAAGGAAAGCTGCAGTAAAACAGCAAACAACTCAATCGCAATACCAAAGAAAATTTTTCTCATAATTTTCTACCTCCTTCGCTGTCTCGTTTTATTCGTGCTACATCAAGATGTGCTCTGTCACATCCTGAACACGCGCGACCGCCGGAAAATCGTCCTTGGGCAAACGGTTTGCTTTTTGCGTGAGCTGCCCTTAAAGCTTTTCATCATCTGTTCAATCTTCGCTTTTGTAACGCGTTTCCTATTCGCCACAGGCAATATCCAAACAAACAGCCGAGCATATTAAGCAGCACATCGTCAATATCCGCCCGTCCGGTCAGAGAGAAAAGCTGAACGATCTCAACTGTAAGAAAAACTGCAAAAGATATAAAGAGCATCCAGCCCGGCTTTTTAGTTTTGTTGCCGAGCAAGGGGAGAAAAATGCCGCATGGAATAAAAGCTATAATGTTTCCAAACAGGTTGAGATAGGCATAATGCACCCTTATGTGGTTGGTTCCATGTAAAATGAGATGTATCTGATTACGGATTGTCGCCAAAGGAATTATGTTGATATTTTCCCGAATGATCTGCCAATACGGCATAGTGTGTGAACTCGGAGATCTGAAAAACAGTAGCTGCATCATCACAACACAATAGACGACGAAAAGTATCCGTATTGCCGTTTTTCTATGCCGTTTCATTTCTTCCTCCATCCTATATAAAAGCCCTTTTATATAACAAAAGCAGGCGCATTTTCAAAACGCACCTGCTCCACGCGTCTGTCAAAAGCGGCGCGCTTAATTTGAAAGCCTATCCTGTTATTTTCCGAACAATTTAATCGGAAAGGACTTCTATTTTTGCTGTTTTTGTTCATGGTCTCTCCTTTTTCGGCAAATCGGATTGTCGCTTGACATTACCTCTGTCAAACGCTACTCTGTATCCTATGCGTTCCATTGAGACTTTCAGTTGTTCAAGCTCATGTTTTGCTTCTCCTCTGTCTGTTTTGTTGTCATGCGGGCTGTATTTATCACGCACAGACATCGGAGAAAGGTCCACAGTTACCACATTGGCTCCTGCCTTAATACTGCGTTCTCTGCCGTCCTCAGCAATACAGCTGAGCACTGTGGCAGACGGAAGCAGAATATTTGGTCTTATGAGCCGAGCCAAAGAAAGCAGATATACTGTCTGCAGCAAGGTCCACGGATGGAATGAGGAAAACGGCGTATCCTTATGCGGAACAAACGGTGTGATACCGCACATATCCGGCTGAAACTCTTCAATAAATTTCAGTTCCTTTGCAAGCGTATGCGGCGTCTGATGCGGACTTCCCACCATAAAGCCGCAGCCGATCCGAAAGCCGATATCTTTCAAATCTCTAAGGCAGTCCATTCGGTTGTGAAAGGACATTTCCCCCGGATGCAGTCTTTCATAGTGATCCCTATCCGCAGTCATGTGATACAAAGAATAATGATTTGCCCCTGCAAAATACATTTGCTCATATTCACTGCGGATATGTTCTCCAAGGGAAAGCATTATGGCACAATCGGGATATATCCGATGTATATCCGATATAATATCACAGATTGTATCTGCCGTAATTGTTCCCACGCCCCCTTGCAGCACAAAGGTTCGTAATCCAAGCACATAGCCCTTCGCACAGCAGGCAAGAATCTGTTCTCTCGGAAGGAAGTATCGCTCGCAGTTTTTATTGGAACGGCGTATGCCGCAATAAAAGCAGTCATTGCCGCATCTGTTGCTGATTTTTATAAGTCCCCTGATGTATACCTCGTTTCCGTACACTTTCTTTCGCGCCTCCCCGGCGTGCTCGGCAGCGTAATATACCAATTCAAGAGCTTTAACCGAGGTCAAGCATTCATATTCCTCAAGAGTGAGAGTGTTTTCTCTTTTCAGCTTATCCAAGAGCCACAAACAACGAGTCTTCTTTTCCCATGACATTTTAAGCCGTCCTTTACATTGGACAATGCGGAAACAGCAGCCGCCTTGTCTACATAATCATTTTCTCCTGTTTGGTTTTTTCGTTTCGGCAAAGGCATGCACCGGTATCTGAGGTGTCGATCGAACAGGATAACGAACGAATACCGGCTCCGGAAGGGGACGAAGTTCTTTACTTTGGCATTCCGGACACACTCCCTCAAAAATCAGACGATGCCGAATAATCTTATAGCCTGACTGTTTGGCAATCTCTTCATCCAAATACGGTTTGTACGGATGCTGCGCATCGCTTACTTTTTTGCACTTGACGCAGAACATATGATAGTGAAAATCGGTGCGAAGGTCGTATCGGTCCGCTCCCGGCACTCGCACATGGCAGATCAGACCGTCCTCACAAAGAAGGTTCAGATTACGGTATACGGTTCCGTGGCTGATTTTCGGATCCAGCTTATGCACATCTTTAAATATCTGGTCAGCTGTTGGGTGGTCTGTCCTTGCCCGTACTGCCTGTAAAACCATTTGCCGCTGTTTTGTTTCTCTTCGTATAATCATCGGTTTTCATCTCCGTAATTTGCGCCCGCCCTGCCTGTCCGGCACAGGACGGGCCGCAACTGTTGCAGGCTGAACATCAGCTGCTGCTCTCATTAGAATAAGCAATAGGGCTATACATTTTAAGATAAATCAGCATCTGTCACCCAAAGGCCGTGCAGATTGCAATAAGCATATACCGCTTCAACTTCGTCTCCTTTGCAAATGGCAAAGCTGATTGACGGCTCGCCGGTCGGGCACAGTTCCTTGCGCTGATTTCCAAACTTTGTTTGAAGGGAAATCCATTCAATATGGTGATCCTCGTTCATAGGGTGAAGGATTGAACCGACATCTACATGAACTATACCGTCCTTTACAGAATACACAGGAACATGCTTTTCAATTGATGCGTCAATTACACCCGGTATCACTTCGTGCATCAACTCACCACAACAGACAACGGGGTTTCCACTGTCATTGACGAACGCAATCATATTTCCGCAGTGATTACAGATAAAAAATCTTTGTTCCATAGGTGTTTCTCCTTTCAGAGCTTTTTGCTTTTCTTAAAAGTTTTCTGCATGGATCTCAAAGTAACTTTGCGGATGGTTGCAGGCCGGACAGACCTCCGGAGCCTCTGTTCCGACCGTAATGTGTCCGCAGTTTCGGCATTCCCATGTTCTGACTTCCTTTTTTGCGAAAACTTTTTCGGTCTCAATATTGCGAAGTAGCGCACGGAAACGCTCCTCATGCTGCTTTTCTATCTCTGCGACAAGGCGAAACTTCTTTGCGAGCTCCGGAAAACCTTCATCCTCCGCTGTTGCTGCAAACTCTACATACATATCCGTCCACTCATAGTTTTCTCCCTCGGCGGCAGTATCAAGATTCCTTTCTGTCCCGCCAAGTTCGCCGAGTTCCTTAAACCATAGCTTGGCGTGAGCCTTCTCATTTTCCGCCGTTTTCAAAAACAGGGCGGCAATCTGTTCAAAACCCTGTTTTTTTGCGACAGAAGCAAAGAAACTGTACTTGTTTCTGGCCTGCGACTCCCCGGCAAATGCTTCCCAAAGGTTTTGCTCGGTCTGTGTTCCTGCGTACTTGTTTTTTTCATTCATAATTGCCCCCCTCTTTCTTGCGTTATTAGGATAAGTTCCTAATAATATTATAGGCGAAAACCGGTATAAAGTCAATAGGCAGTAAAGCAATAATAGGAGGTTTTCCTAATTACTTTTTTATCTTTTTACTTTTTTATGTGCCGCAGACACATAAGAAAAACCTCCTGCCGGGCATGATGTGCCAAACAGGAGAAATTATTCACGGAGCTGCCGTGATCGTATTATTTGTAACCGTTACGCCCCATGTTTCCTGCACGGCGGATATCGGTTCTGCCTGAACAGCCTCGGCAATAACCTCCATCACCTGATACACCATGATGCCGTTTTCAAGCTGCGTCTGCCCGAGGGAAAAAGGCTCGCAAAGTATTTCGGTCATGCCTCCGGGATCTGTCGGAAAGGGGTAATAGTAGGTATGGTTTGCACCGGCAATCCAGCCGTTTTTAAGGCTCAGAGTCGGGTATTGAGAAGAAACCGTTCCCACAATGTCTCCGTTTGCGTCAACATAATATGAAACCATTTTCAGCCGAAGAAACTCTCTGACGTTGCCGGTGTTCTCCACCCGAATATCCGATTTTTCACTGCCGACGGCGGCAATACCGGTTACCTCGCTGCCGTCCGTCTTCTCACGAACGGCGCAGGAAACCTCTGCCGGAATAAACAGGTTTGTTTTTTCCGCTTTTTTGAACATAAAGGCAAGGGTCAAACCCACAGCCGCCGCAATAGACAGGGTAGCCGCCGCAATCAGCAGG
>ERZ779888.211-NODE-211-length-75701-cov-13.540491_pt1 | contig 75701 bp, 88 predicted proteins | sample MGYA00511245_ERZ779888 | MGnify/ENA primary metagenome ERZ779888 (study PRJEB29588, sample SAMEA2155255) | human gut metagenome | biome: human gut; feature: human-associated habitat; material: faeces | place: Denmark | collected 2008/2010 ...
TTCCGTCTCTGACTCTGACCCCGAACCGGAAGACGACGATTCCCAGCAGGGCGACACCCCGACTCCTCCGAAGCCAGAAACTACGCCCGATTCGAGTGTTGTAGAGGATGAGAATGATGAAATTATTGTCGATCCTTATGCGGATTGCACTTTAGTGGGAAGAGTAGTGTGCAATACTTGTGGTGCTGATATTACTAATAATCTAAGCGAACACGGGGATTATCATATGATTGAACGCAACGAAAACTTCAGCTACCGTGAACAAACGGGCTACAAGTTCCCTGATGGCCATATTGAATGGTTCGGTTGATAAAGGGTTGTGCTATCGAAAATCCCCATAATAAACATCTATAGCCCAATCTCCTTTCACAAAAAAAAGACCCGGTTTATCGCCGGGCCTTTTTATTACGTTAAAACGGTCATTCTGCAGCAGCGGATTTTCCTTCTTCCTTAATTCCCTCTTGACCGCGCGATCGCTCTTTGGTTCAAGACTTGCACGACGATTTTTTCGTCAGAACAGGAATCAATCTTGAATTCAACCCCGTTCTTTTTCCATCGATACCCCTGCAGCTTGACGATATCATCGCCCATCAGCAGGTCGGACAACACGGACAGCATGTTTTCATACTCCGCCAGACTGAGCCGGTTAAAACACGGCCGCTCCCCCTCTGTCCGGTTTTCCGGATGATATTTGGGACAGGCATAAAAAAGCGAGCTCGGCCCTTCCTGTACCGTCATTTCAATCTGCTCATTGCGGTGGTTGCCGCAGATAACCTGTACACTGTTCCAGAATCCTCTGATCATGCCCATTTTCTGTTTTCCTCCAATTTACAGCGTAAAAAAGCAAAAAGAGAGCGGGGTGCGCTCTCTTTTGCTGTCTGTTTACGGCTCGTCATCTTCATCATAGCCCGGCTCAACATCGGCATCGGGAGCGCTGTTCTTCGCCTTGGGCGTCAGGAATTCGCAATCATCGGCGACGATCTCGGTCACATACCGCTTGGTCCCCGACTCGTCCTCGTAGCTGCGGGTCTGCAGCTTGCCGCTGACCGCGACCTTGTTGCCCTTGTCCAGGAACTTGGCGCAGTTCTCGCCGAGCCCGCGCCAGGCAACGACATTGAAGAAGTCGCTCGTATCCCTCTGTCCGGGACGCTGTACGCCGATCCGGAAGTTGGCAACCTTGGTGGTCGTACCATCTTCCTTTTTGCTCGTTTCACGCAGCTCCGGCTTGGCAACGACATTACCGATCATGATCACCTTATTCATAACTGTCTCCTTTTTGGTCTGAAGTTTTGGATTTGGAAGATTGTCCGCAAACAGATTTCTCCCTTCTTCAGAACATGTACTCGCATATAGTATGATAAAAACAGTTGTGCCTTAACTTGGAAAACAAAAACGGATTTTGTGGTATCACTCGATGCAAGCAATCGATGGGCTGTCCTGCCGCGCAACATCCACGCGCGTGTAGTACAGCACCTTTTTCTTCAGCTTATGGGCCAGTCGCTTTTCGTCTTTGGCTGATTCGCACTGCTTCCATCCCGGCATCATGCAAACACAGTCCGACACGAACAGGTATTGGTTGCAAATATTCGTCCGCTTCAATTCACCAAGTCCGTCCGGCAACATCATTGGGTTGAGGACAGCGTATCCAAGGTATTGAAACGCCATTTCAGCATCTGCAAAATGCCAGCGGTTTTCCTGGCTGTTGTCTGCGCTGCCGCACAAATAAACGACTTGCATGGTTCTTTTCCTCCAAAATATCCATACACTTTCCTAAAAATCGATCTTTTTCCATCCAAAAGAAGCGCAGAAATAATAGCCGTTTTGGACTTTGCCGCCGGACAGCACATGCACAACATCCGATACGGACATCGAATGACCGGCATATCCCTCCGGAAGCCGCTCGTTAAAAATCCAAAACACATCCTCCGGGTCTGCCGCATCCACTTCGCCCGCAAAAACAAGGTCGTAAATGGAGGGGGCGATTTCTGTTGTTACGAGGTCTATAAATTTGACATGCCTTTTGTCGCGGTTTGTGTTAATTTGGTAGATTTCGATTTTCATTTTTTTTTGCACTTCCTTTCTGATTCTTGAAAAACTCCATTCTTCTTTGCAGCTTACAAATATAGTATGAAAAAACTGCCCGCACCCAATAACACCCATGCGGCAAACACAAACGGCGCGTAGGGATACTGCGTGTCCCGCGCCCCGCCATGCCGCGCTCTTTTTGACTGAACTGCCACATAACCGGAAAACAGAATCGTTGCAATCAGCATGAGCAGGCTGACTGCGAACACGCCGAGGCAAAGACCTGCGGCAAGCATCATAAGCGCGTCTCCCCCGCCGCACTTTCCCTTCCACGCCAGAAGGATATGCGGCACAAACCCGACAAGCCCGCCGACCACACCCGACCATGGGTAGGTATGAAAGAGCAGCAGGCTGCCCGCTACCGCAAGACAAGCACAGGATATCGTCAATACCGGCCAAATCTCCCGTTTTTTGATATCCGTTATAGTGCAGATCAGCAGCATTACGGTAATCAGGCAGCAGCACATGATATTGGGAATCCCGAGCATATCGATTATTTTTACAATCATGGCGCCAATTTTCCTTTCACATTTATGATAAAAGTAGTATGCAAGAAACAGAAAAGAAAAACCCCTCATCTGAGGGGTCTTTCTCTCATGCTGCTTTACGGCAAACGAGCCGCAGGTCCTTTGTATTTTCCGAAGTCGTTTTGGTTGTCTACGCCGATCAGCGTCCATGCTTGCTGTTCGATAAACACCATATCAAGCGAACCAAAATCTGCGTTTTTGTTGCCCCAATACTTGCGCCGCACATCGTAGTAGACGGTTCCGGCGCTCGTCTCTACATAGATTCGGGAAAAGCCCTTATACCCTTCCCAAAACCTGACGCAGTACACCTTGGGCTGCAGTTTGTTTCGCTCCGGCTCTTCTTTCTCGACAAAATAGCCATTCCAGAACAGGCGGAATGCGTTTACGGTCGTCTCGATATCGGTCATGGCAGAATGAAGACTGCCCTCCGGCAGGATTCCCAGTTCTTCGGCGATCGCGCCCAGACTGTATTTTGGGACATCAAGCGCATCCCGCGCCATTTCCAGTACATCGATAACAGTGTGTTCACCTAAAATCGCGCTGTTGCGCAGGTACATCTGCTCCAGAAATCCGATATCGAACCCGACATTGTAGCCGCACAGGACGGGCGTTCCGTCGAAAAACGCTTTGATCTGACCGAACACCTCCTGCTCCTCCGGTTTATCGCAGAGCATTGCGTTGGTGATTCCCGTCAGCTCGACGATCTTTTCCGGCAGGGGCATGTTTGGGTTGATATACACATGCAGCCGGCCGATTTCGGAGAAGGCAGTGCCTTCTCCGATCTCGTACCTGATGGCCGCAAGCTCGATTACCCGCCCCGTTTTGGCGCTCAGGGAGGTGGTTTCCAGGTCAAAGAAGATCATCTGGTCATACGAGAACATCGCAGACAGCACAGCTTCTTTGTTCTGGTTGTTTCTCCAGCGTTCCGACATAGCAATCACGCCCCGATATAGACCTTGATGGCCTCGATCTGCTCCCGCTTCGCCTTGGTGTCGGCCGTCTGGCGGATCGCCCACTTGGCCCACTCCAGGTTCTTCGGGTCGTCGCAGATCTGAGCGACCGTCTTGCCCTTGTTCATGAACTTGCCAAAGTTGACGACCGTAGCGCCGGCGCTCTCACGGGCGCCGCCGGTCTGATTCGTCGCTTTGGCGGCTTCTTCCTCAAGAAACGGAGGAATATCAGCCATGCCGTCGTCGCTGTCGGTCAGCGCATAGTCCTGGATGGCGGCTTCCGTATCGAAGTCATCCAGGGGCATCACATCCTCCGGTGCGGATTCAGCCTCATCCGTCTTACGGCTATCCTTAGCCTTAGCGGCCGGCTTGGCGTTAGCCTTTGCCTTTTCGGTGGCCGGCGCGGCATTGCTGTCGCTGCCGCCGAGTTCCGTTTCGAGCTCTTCTTTCGAGTACAGATTCTTGTCGGGCAGCGCCAGATAGCGAATCACAGCCCGGTCAAACGCACGGATCTGCGCCATGGTCGCCGGAATGCTCTTTGCGATCTCCGTCACCAGCATCGACCGGACGCTTTCGCCGATCTCAATGATGCGGCGCCCTTCATTGTCGATGATGGTACACTTGGCTACACAGTGCGCAAGCGACACATGCGTCATCTCGATTTCGTGCCGGATACCCTTGTCGCGCGGCAGCTGGTTGTAGAAGATATCGGTCAGGACGCTGTGCGGGATCAGCTGCACTTTGCGCCCATCCATGACCGTCTCGTTGACTTCCACGTCGAATTCCTTGCCGAGATATTCGCTCTTAATCTTCATTTCTTTTCTCTCCTTTATTATTTTTTGTTGTTAGGCGGGCAGAAGAACGGGCACGGCCGTGGCTTTTGTCTGATATTGGACAAACGGTGCGCGGCCGCATACTTCTTCCAGTTTTTCAATGGTACTCTTTGCCACACCGCTGCACCGGCTGGGCAGCGTCATAATGGCGACGGCGACATCGTAGGCCGTGTAGCTGAGCCCCGGCGTAAACTCGTCGAGCAGCGCCCTGGTCAGCTCAGCGCCCAGCTCCTTGCCGGTCTCGCCCGTGAACCAGATCTGATCCAGCACCTGTTTCGCAACAGTTCGCGGATTGGAGACCGGTACGGTCATCAACTCACACAGCCGTTCCGGGAGCCTGGTGTATTTGGCAAAGATCTTGTTTTCGATTTCTGCCAGCAGCGTTCCGGGATTGACATCTCCCCTGTGCTTGCGCCGGTACACATCGGAATAAACACAGGATTTTCCGTCGATCATCAGCTTGCCGATCGCAGTGATTGAAGAATTGCCGGTATCCGAAGTCCCGAGATACAGGCAGGGCGTAATCTGATTCGGCAGCTTGTATACGGCGGCGATGTCGCGCGCTTTGTCGGGGAACGATATCACCACGCTGGAAAGCGGATGTTCTACCGTCCATGACTCGCACTTCGGTCTTCCGAGGTCCCCGCCGATATTCGAGATGATATCGGTCAGCAGCGTCTGGTCTATTTTTGAGTAGCTCCTGGTGAACAGGCTGAATGCCTTTTTGATGCGGCCGATCCGCCGGTACATCAAGGTCGCTCGAATGGGATATAGCCCAAAGAGCTCATTGATATACTCATCGCGCTTGGGCGTGGGGATCAGGATCTGCGTCCCGCCCAGCTTGATGCGCTGCGGCAGCGTATTCAGCAGTTCGGTGGATGTGAAATAGACTTGCTGGTTGATGCGAAGCAGCAGCTTTGTCCTGCCAAACATCTCGTCGAGCAGGTCCTCGGTAGCGCCGCCCTTTCGCATGCTCTCAAGCGAGAGTGTTCCCACGATCGGCTGTTTGGAGCCGGGGATATTGCGCAGAACAGTGACACGCTCAATGCCGTCCTCGCCAATCATCCTGCCGGTTACGGACAGGACCTCGATTTCGTCCAACCTGACTGGCGCGCAAAAAGTCATGTCATCCATATCACGCAGCGTCTCATTCAGTTCCGTTAACTCAGTTCCGGTCTTGGTAAAACCGTCGTCAAGCCTGATTTGACTCACAATGCGTATACCTCCTTTAAAATTTCGTCCAGTGTTTCCGAAAAAATGCGATCTGGTTCCTGCAGTGATTCTTCCATCTCTCGTAAATCGTTGATCAGTTTTTCAAAGCCATTTCCTTTCATAGCGCTTTGTATATCGCTGGAAATTGACCTCATTTGTTCCGTTGTCAGCTTTCCCAACTGGTACAATCCGCCTACCCGCGCCATGATGTCCAGGCAGACGCTCTTGGTACAGGACTGGTATTGCAGCATGATGTCATCCTCCATTCGTCATAAATTTGTCCTGTACATAGAATGATAAATTGAGAGGTATTCCAAAAAGCGGTGCGTGCGGTAAAATTTCGCCCGCAGTTTTGCCTGCGGGCTGTGTCGCCTTTATTTCTCTGCGCCGGTTTCCTTTGCTTCAGCGGCTTCCAGTTCTTCCTGCGCATGCGCCAGGCTGTTTTCCTCGTCGTTGAACACATCCATATCGCAGTAACCCTCAAGGTTTTTGTGCGACATGTTGACCGCTCGGATTTGTACGCCCCAATTCGTGCCAAGCGGGCTGGTAGCGCCAAACGGTGAGTTGGAAAGCAGCGGCCGGTTGTAATGTGCGGAATCGATCATCAGCTTGGTTCCCGGTACGATGCCGAGCCGCTGCGCAAGCTCGTCCGGCAGCTCGCCAAGATAAATGCCGACATGACCGGCGTCTCTTTCTCCCTCTTCCTGCGCTGGATAATGCCAGCAGAGAACATCGCCTGGCTTAATATCGCTCAACCCTTCATGGTAGCTTTTTTTGTTGGCTCTGTAGGCAACCGTCGTTGTGCCCGAAAAATCCGGTTTGTTCTCTGAATCATAACTGTATGTCAAGCCGGCGCCTTTCTGATACGCCTTGCTGACAAACCCAGAACAGTCATAGCAGGGGCCCATTCGGGTTTTGTAGTACATCGAAATTTCTACCCCGCAGCCGCCGTACGGTTTATGCATGAGCTCTCCCGAAATGACATACTCGATCGCTTTGTATTGCACACTGTTCCTCGGCAGCTGCGACAGAAAATACCGGATAATTGTTACCTCTTCTTGTGTGATATCGGTATTGTTTGGCACAAACGCCAGCGACAGAACCCTTGCCGACGCGTCGATCGTTCGGTTTCCGTACCCGTATTTGGTTTTCGTTTGAATTGTCACATAGGTATCCGTGTAATTGGCGCGCAGCTCCTCGGTTTCTTCCATGAGCAGATCTTCAACCGTCATATCCGTATTTTCATCAGCCGTATTTTGATCGATAAGCATACCCGCCATCATGTTGAAATTATGCAAATCGACACTCTTCAAGTCCTGCGCGTATGAGGTCGCCCCGTCAATGGTGATATCCGTCACAATCTGCGCCGCCGAATACTGCGAAAACATCAGATATTGCTGAAATAGGAACATAACGATGGCAAAGCATGCAAACACGCTGCTCAGCCCGATAAACACGGATGCGCTTCCCCTCTTCCAGTTGATTCGTTTCAATTTTCTCATGCCTCCTTTCTGTGGGTTCAGGCCCGCATCCGCTATGCCAACGGGTCTGGAACTTCATCGGGATGTATCATGATTTCCGTACCGTTTTCGATCATCATAACGAGCGTTTTGCTGTACGTCTTGGCCATAAACGGAATGGCGGGCGTAATATGCTGCGATACGGTACATCTAAGCAGCGATCCCTTTGTCCACTGGTCTGTCCCGACCAGCTCCATGTAGTACGACGCCTCGCCGTCGTTAAGTGCGCCAGATCCGGAACGGAAATTGCCGCCATAGAGCTCTTCCATGATCGCGTCGGCCCGGTTTTCTGCAAGATCGCGGGTCTCGCACACAACGGCGGCCCGGCCGACTGAATACGCCGTATACAGCAGCTGCTGGTTGGTTGTGCTGATCAGGTATGCGGACAGAATTGCCATAATGAGCATGACGATGCATGGTACGATGATAATGAAGGACACCACTTCGCTCAGGCCGCTGCGCCATGAGATTCGCTTCATGTTACATTCCCCCTCAATGCGCGACAACCCACGCGATCACGCCGACGGCAATGATGACCGCGACAAAAACAACGATCATCCAGGCCGGCAGCGCGACCGTAAAAAAGCCGTTTTTCCAATCCGTTGTCCGAAACATTTTTTTCATAAGATTCCTCCATCTTAAAAAATCCAAAGCGCAACCAGTACAAGCACAAGGCCGGCAAACATCCATGGCGCAAACGGGCGGCCGGTCTCCTCTCTGGTTTTCGCGTGATCGATACAGCCCGTCAGCGTCATCCGGACGCCGAGCCACGCGCGCTTTCCCGTTTGCTTGCTGTGAATCATGGCAGCCGCAAAAAACAGAACGCCGGCTGCCACAGTCGTCAGCATGGCAATAGTCGGCCCGAGGAGCGCGCAGACGGCCATAATCAGCTTTGCATCGCCTGCGCCCAGGACGCCAATGAGGCTCATGCAGACGCACGCGATCATGAACAGGAACCTGCCAGGCAGTGCGCCTGGGTAAAAGACGCCCGCCGACAACAGCCCAATGCATATCATCGGCCATGTTACGGCGTTGCGGATCTTGTGCTTTTTGAGATCCGTTATGGCGCTGATCCCGGTTCCTGCAAGCGCAATGCCGACGCAGGCAATCTGCGCGCAATCAGCCGGCGTCATCGCTCGCCGCCGCCAAAGGTGATGCCATCGATCACGTCTTCGGCTTCCGATAGTTTGGCAGACACATTTTCCGTAATCATGTTAACCAGCAATCCCGCAGCAACAACGCCGACAATCACCAGTATGATCGCTTCAATGGTCTGCATCCCCTCTTCGCCGCGAATAAAACCGCGCAGTTTCTGCGCAAACGCTTTCCATCCGTTCTTCACAAAACTCTCCTCCTTTATCTGGTTTCCGCTCCCGGCGGTCTATTCTTAGTATGATTAAAACCCCGCTTATAAAATTTGCAGCTGCAGGAACAGCGGAATACCGATGATCGCAAGCAGGGGCAGCAGCTTGAACACGGTAATGGGCAGAAGAATCGTGGAATTCATCCGCTGCGCGTTGCTTTTGATCTGCAGCGAGCGCGTCAGTTTGATCTCCCTGTTCTTATTGCTCACCGACTGCTGGACCGATACGCCCTTTTCGTACGCGGTAACGATGTCCATGACAAAATCGGAAAATACATCGATTTCGTATTTGTCCGCCAACCGTTCCAGCGCCTGCTGCCAGCTGTAGGCGCCGATTTGCATTTCCGCAACGGACGACAGAAACTCTTTTGCGATCGTCGTCCCCTTCAGGTGTTTTGCCGTTATTGTAATCGCCTCTGCGATGGGCAATCCAACCCGCAGCGCCGTTTCCAGCATGTCGATAAATCGCGGGATTTCGTCTATCATTTCATGCTTTCTTTTTGTGGCAATATATTCCGGCCGCTTATACGGGATATAGAATATGAGGAAAAACCCCAAAACGCCCGCTACGCCGATTGACCAATGCACAAAAAACCCCAATGCTGCGCCGGCAACCAGCAGCAGCGCGCCTACGGCCAGTCTTGAAATCAGGCATTCCGGCTGGTATGGCAGCCCGGCAATGGCGCAGTTTTTTTTCATCCGCTCGGTATCGACGCCCAGCTTCCGCACCACGCATTCCGGATCGCCTTTGCAAAACAGAGTATAGAGCGATGCGTCCCAGCCCGAGAACAAGCCTTCGCTTCCGTCTTCGTATCCCGCGTTCAAAGCGTTTTTCGCATGTCTCTTTCGGTACAGGTACGCGTAAACGGCGAGCACAATCGTTAAAACCGCCGCTGCAGTTGCAAAAATGATACCCAACATCAAAAATCACCCCGTTTCGCTTTGGCTGTCTGACGATGAATGATGATAGAGCCCACAAAGCTGAAGGCGATAATGCCTGCCAACAGCAAAAACCCCTGCGTGGACTCAAAATACATCCGCGTAAATTCCGGCAGAATGGCGCACATGATAAAAAGGCCAATCAGCGGCGCGATATCCATAATGCGGATTACCGCATCCATCTCCGCAAACACCGACTGGATTTCCTTGCGCAGCATAATGCGGTCCTGGATATTCGTCGCTATGGATTCCATGATCTTTGCCTCGCTGCCGCCCACCCGCATCTGCATGCTGATGGCCGCCGCAACATCCTGCGCATCCGGGCTGCCGGTTCTGTCGGCAAACCTCTGGAACGCCTCTTCCGTAGAGATCCCCACCTTGAGATCCGCGCTGATCTGCTCAAAGCCGGCCCGGATTTTTGCGTCGAGGAACGGGTTTTTTGCGACATCCTCGACCGCCTGGCTAATGCTCATGGTCGTGCGCAGACAGGAGGTCAGCGCTTTCAGGCAGCGGGCGTACCGCGTTTCAAATTTCTTGCCCTGCCGTTTTGCCGTCAGTACGATGATAAGGTCCGGAATAAACACACCCAGCAGCCCGGCAATCAGCGCGATGGCGCCGCTGTTCGAGAGCAAAAAACCGGCGGCGCCGAAGATAATGGGCAGAGCGATCAGCAGGAAACAATAAACGCGGAAAGTGACGCCCGTCGTGTACTCGCCAAGCTTGTCCCTGCGCCTGCGGATGGCTGCCGTAATAAAATCCGGCGTTTCTCCAAGCACGCTTTTGGTGTTGATGATCTTGGCCACGGCGATGGCGCCAATACTTAACACGAACAACACGACAAATGCATAAATGGGCACCGTTTCGTTCATATGTTCTCTACCTCCTTTTCTGCTTCGGATGTCTGAAACAGCGCTCTGTCAATGACAACGCCGTGCTTTTCCGCCGCATCCAATATCCGCTCGGGGATAAATCCGGTCGCATAAAACATATTCTCTTTCCTGTTGTATCGAAAGATATCATGCAGCACGACCTTTCCGTTTTCTACACCGTCGATCTGCGTAATGTATGTGATGCGCCGGCTCCCGTCCAGCAAGTGTTCAATCTGCACGATCAGATACAGCGCTTCTGCAATCTGTGTCGCCTGCGCCTCTTCGGAAAAGACAACATTTGACTGCATGCCGTAAAGGATCGGCATTCTGGAACGAATCAGATTGTACGGTGAATTTGCATGGACGGTGGACATGGAACCTTCGTGACCGGTGGACATGCTCGCCATCATGTCTACGATCGTACCGTCGCGAATCTCGCCTACAACAATGCGGTCCGGGCGCATGCGCAGTGCGTTGCGCACGAGCGACTGGATGGTGATCGGCATCATGCCTTCACTGTTATAGGCGCGCGCTTCCATGCGCCTGACATTCGGCTGTTGGAGCCGCAATTCGCAGTTGTCCTCTACCGTAACGATCAGCTCCTTTTCAGGGATGAACGCCGAGAGCATGTTGAGCAATGTCGTTTTGCCCGTATCCGTGCCGCCCGAGACCATCAGGCTGATTCGCCCCTGTACGCACTGGGACAGGAAATGCAGCATGGGTTCATTCAGCGAGCCGAGCCGCAGGTAATCGTCACCCGAGAGCGCTTTATCGGAAAACTTGCGGATGGTCAACGTAGCGCCGTCCGGCGTTACGGGCGGAATGGTCGCATTTACGCGCGACCCGTCCGGCAGCCGTGCGTCTACCATTGGCGTGTACAGGTTGATCTGCCGGCCAACAGGCTGCACGATGCGGTTGATGACCGTAAGCAGCTGCTCTTCTGACACAAACGCCGTTTCAACCGTCTCAACAACGCCGTTCTTTTCAATACAGATATTGTCGTAGCGCTGTACGATAATCTCCGTTACCGCATCGTCTTCCATATAGGGCTGAATCGGGCCAAGCCCCATTACGCTCAATATAGCCAGGCGTTCAATGCGCTTTGCCGTTTCATAGTCCAGCCGCCGTTTTTCGCAGTATCGCTGTGCGATTGCGCGGATCTCTTCTTCGAACTGGTGGCTTACGCCGGACTCGGCGATTTCATGGCTGTACTTCTTTGAGATCTCGCGCATGACATCCTGTACGACTGCGCTTTCTTCGCTCGTTGGCCTGATATGCGCGGACGCGAGCTTTTCATCGATTGCTCTATGCTCTTTTTCCTCACCGAGCAGTTTTTCTTTCAGCAGCGGCATGGCTTATCCCCTTCTGTTCCGGCGAAAAATCCGGAACCCTTTCTTTTCTTCCTGTTCCGACTCGTCCGTGCCCGTCAGGAACGCCACAATCTTTCGGAACTCCTTTGTGACCTCATGGTTGGCCTGCAGTACGATCGGCTCGTTCAGGTTGTTCGATTTTACAATATCCAGGTTGTGCCGAATCCGCGCGATGCAGGGATACTGCGAGAAATACGACTCAACCGATTCCACATTGATGCCCGTATATTTGACCGAAAGAATATTGTTGACAATCAGCCGGACTTTGTGCAGGTCAAGGCCAAACCGATCGAGGGCTTCGATAACGCTCGCATTGCACGAAGCGGCCGTTACATCCTGCGTGGCGACAAGCAGCACATAATCCGCCGCCTCCAGCGCAATGATGGACGAATCCCGCGTGTTATTGCCCGTATCGCATACCACAAAGTCAAATCCGCCTTTTTTTGTGATATTGCGCAGCATGATCTCCAGCTCGACGCTTTCGATCGCCATGCTCTCCTGATGCGAGTTGGGCGCGCACAGGACATACAGGCCGATGCGGTTCATAACCTGCAGGTACTCCTCAATTTCGCTGCGGCTGTACCAGATATCCTCCGGGCGCTCGCCGGCTTTGAGCCGGTCTTTGATGTCCATGGCCCAGTAATACATATCCGGCCCGTCGTTATCCATGCCGAGCATGGCCCTGACATCGCCAAAATCGATGTTGTAATCGATAATACAGACGCGGTACTTTTCCCTGCCGCCGCTGGTCAGCGCCAGGCATACTGCCGTTTGAGTGGCGATTGTGCTCTTGCCGACGCCGCCCTTGGCCGCATATACGGTAACGGTCGTTGTATGTCTCTCGCGCGACCGGATCAAATCCTGTTCGTACCGATTTTCCGCGCTCCTATCGCCGTAATTCCGCTCCGCCTGCGGCAGCGGCTCCTTACCCTTTCGCCCCTTTTTCTGACGGTCATCGGGTTCTTCTTCATAGCGACGGCCGTCCTCGTTCTTATCGTAATCGCGGCCATCATCGCGGTACGGCCTCCGGTCGTCATCATCATATCTGCGCCTGTCATAGCGGTCATCCGCGCGCCGGGCATTGCGGGGCTCTTCATCCCTGTAGCGCTCCCGGTCTTCGCGCCGCCGCTGCTCTTCGGGTTCCCGCTCGTAATCCCTTTCGCGTTCCCGGCCGCGATCTCTGCGGCTGTCATAGCCGTCGCTGCGGTCAGAAGGATACCGGCCGCCATCCGCCCTGTTTTCTCTCCGGTCATCATCGTAGTCGCGCTCGCGGGAATCACGGGACCGTTCCCGATTATCCCACGAACGGTCGCCCCGCCTGTCCCTGCGGTCTGAGTCGTATTCCTGCCGCCGGTATTCGCCGCGCTCGTCTTTTGCAGTCTCGTCGTCTTCACTGTCGTCCGGCAGATCCGCATAATTTGCGCGTCTTACCTCACTGGCAGGCTTCGACTTCCCTTGCGGAAGCGGGCCTTCGGCAAGGTTCAGCAGCTGTTTTGCGTTGCGCACAATGCCGTAGCATTTCAGGCCGCGCTGCTTGAGGTCGTCGCAATCGCTCTGGTTCAGCCCATAGGTCACGACATCGCATCCATCGTAATTCCAGTCCTCCTGCTCGTCGGCAATTTCCCTGCTGACAATCAGCAGATTGGGCGACTTGCTCGTCATCAGGGTGTGGAGCTTGTCGATATTGCTGGCCGTTGCGAGCAGCTCCAGATCCCGCTCGTCATCCATGATCATACGGGTCGCCACATCTGCAAGAAACGTGTCTCTCGTATCAGCGATAATAAAGCTTTTCATTTTTTTGATCCCTCCAAACTGGTTTCCTGTTACTGAGCATCTGCTTCCGGCTCAGGAGCTGCCTCGGGTGCGGGGCTTGATTCAGGCGCGGCCGTGGCTTCTGCTGCAGGACTGGTTTCTGGTGCGGGACTGGTCTCGGGCGTGGGTTCATCCTCAAGCACAGACGGATCGCCGGTCGGCAGGTCCTCCAGATCCGCATCCGGCGTTTCTGCATCCTGCTCATCGTCCGTATTGGGCTCAAGTACGCTCTGATATCCGTTGCCGTTCACTAGTCCCAGATAGATGGTCCCACGGTTGGCGGCCTCAATCAGCTTGATCGCCTCGCTGTTGTCCACCTCGATGGTCGCGCTGATGATGTCGTTGGTCGTGGTCTTATTGACCGCCAGCACGCGCATGTTTTCCAGCAGCAGGGTTGTGCCTGATGCTCCGTAAGTGGCATAGATATTGACGCGGGCGCCGGGCCCGAGATCGTTGGTGATGCCCGTCACACCGTCCACGCTTACGGTCACGGCAATGGCGGTTGACTGCATCGTCATTTCAATCCGGTTGCCGCCGATCAGGGACAGCATGGAAGTCATAAGCGGCATACCTTTTGCGACATCGATGCGAAGGGAGTTGCCGGACTGAAGCATATCCCTGTATTCAGCGGAAGTGATAAACTGGCTGCTTGCATCCGCCGTGCCGCCGGCGACAATAACGCTCGCATCCGCCTGTACCGGCGTCAGCATATCCGCCGTAACCTGCGTCCCCGTAGTGTAGTCATCGTTAAACACATAGATCGTAGTTCTCTGCGGCTCCAGGATTCGGTAGACGCCGTATGCTGCACACAGGGCAAAAACCACAGCCAACGCAATGGCGATCAGGATCTGTTTGTTTTTCTTCATGCAAAATTCCCCTTTCGGATTTTTTTTCTGTTCTTAGTATGATCGAAACGCATGCGCATTCTTTGAAAAACGGGAAGGCGTTTTGCCTTCCCGCTTGCCGTGTCTTCTTTTATGCTGCGCTGTTCTTTTTTTTGACGCCCGATGCGTTTTGCCGGATCAGGATCTCATCGATTTCCGCATTGCTCGGCGGCGCGATATTCAGCCGCGCAATGTTGACCAGAATCGGTTCCGCGTCCTTGAAATCGTAGGTGCGGGACGACTGGCAGATAAACCATCCGGTCGGCTGGCGTGGAAACCATTTGACAATATCGCGGTCGTCGAACCGGTCTTCCTTTGCGATGGCGCGCATGACAACCGTAATATCGTCCGGCGTTTTCAGTCTGCCGGCAAAGATCAGGCCGGAATTGGCGATGATGGATTTGGGCATGTCCGCGATCTTTTGGGTGATCGCAAAGATGTACAGCCCATATCCCGCAGCCTGGTCGAGAATCTGTTCAAATTCCGACTGGCCCGTCATGCCGAACTGCTGTCCGCCGCCGGTGCCGGCCACATCGTTTCCGGTCAGAACCTCGTTCGCCTCCTCGATGATCAGCGCCGTCTCGTACTGGTCGTCGGCAAGGAATCCGCCTTCATGCGCCAGCGCGACCTTGTAGAACCCGCTGGTAATGACGCCGAAGATGAAGTTTCGGAAGGTGTTTTCCAGTCCCTTCGATTCAACAACTGTCACATCATCGCCGCCAATCAGCTCGTCGATGCCGATGCCCTCCTCTGTGCCGAACAGTTTATGCTCGACCGAATACGGCCGTGAAAACGCCTGCAGACGGTCGAGCAGTCTTGCGTACGCATCGCGCGTATCGTTGCCGGCTCGCCCCTTCGGATTGGTTGGGTCTTCGAGGCTCGCCTTGATCCGGGTCATGCGCTCGTATACCTTGGTGAATGTCACCTGCCTGGACAGCTCCGGCACACGGTCTTTCCAGTCCGGGTATTGCTCGGCCTGAAACACGCCGGCCTCCTCATACAGCGAGTAAATGGTCTCGCCCATCATCTGCTTTCCGCGCTCCAGCAGCCCGTATGCGCGGCAGTAAATGTCGATGATACCGTCCGCCCAGAACTGCGGCGTCACGCCTCTCGGGATCTTGAGCGGGTTGATCTTGATCGGCCGGAAATCCATTCTGCCGATGTTGTAGAAATGGAATCGTTCCGGCTCGACAAACCGCGCAAGCGTCCGCCAATCCTGTTTGGGGTCCATGCAGAATATCCGCATGCGTTTTCCTGTCTTTTTCCGCCTGACCTGCGCAAGCTCTGCGACAAACCGCATGGCCGCTACGGTTTTCCCGGACCTCGACGCCCCGGTAAAGAAGCCGTGCATCAGTTCCGATTCGTCGATCCGGTAGTCGTGATGCGTCTTATACCCGTTTTTCATGGTATACCGCTCAGCGGACAGGATCGTACCCATAAAGATCTCGCCCTTCATCATGGACGGAACCGCGAATTTCGGCACATCGTTCACCTCGGCAAACACGCCGCCCTCCGAAATGCGGGGCAAATGCGTGTAGGCGACATACTCGTTTGGCAGCAAAACGGTTGCGTACTTGTAATCCTTGACGCCGTACACATCCTCCCTGGTCACATCCGTAGAAAACGCCGCCAGGTGATAGAGCAGATGCCTCTGCTCGTCTTCCGGCAGGTTCAGCACTTGCAACGGATGCGTCATGGCAAGCTCGTTGTGCCAGGTGCTCTTGGCTGCGGCCATGGCAGTAGATAATGCGTCTTGTGACGGGCAAGCGATGTATGCATAAACATAAAATGCGCCATTCCCACGCAATGCCTGTTTGATGCGCTCATTCTGGAAGGTGAGCAGCTCCAGAATGTCCTTGACCTGCTGGTCGAGCCACTGGTAGGACTTATTGTAGCCAATCGAAGGACCAAGGCCCATGGACGCGGCTGTCCCCGTCACATATGCGCCGGAGGAACCGAGCGACTGGCTGACAGAGCGGCCTTCTCCCTGCGTATAATTCTGACCCTGGCTCACATTGCGTGACTGCCCATAGCTGTCGCTGACGCCTTCCGATACGCCCTGCGTAACCGACTGCGAGTACGACTGTCCAACCGACTTGGACTGCGACACGCTCTGTGACTCGGAAATATTTTGCGAATAGCTCTGAGACATATTCGCACCGATGTTCTGGCCGGCATTGCTCGACACGCTTTGCGAACGGCTCGCGCCCTGGTTCATGCCGATGCTCTCGCCCCAGCCGTCGCTCACATTCTGGCTGACGGACTGGTTTTCGCTCACATTCTGGTTGACCCCCCAGGTCTCGGACATGTTCCTGCCGCTTGTCACGCCCCAGCTCTCGCTGCTGCCCATGCTGACGCCTTCCGTATATCCGGACGACTGCGAATAGGACTCGCTCTGCGATACGCTGTTGCCTGCCGTCTGGCTGCTGCCGACCGTTGCGCCCTGCGAATGGCTGCTGGACAGAGACGAACTGTTCGTAACGCCCACGGAATCCGACTCGCTGATGCCGGAACTGTTGCTTACAGCGTCGCTTTGGGAGGTCGAAGTGTTTTCCGTATACGACTTGCCGGACGAATGGTTATACCCGCCATTGATGCCATTACCTAAAACGCCAATGCTGCCGCCGACATTCCATCCGGATGTCTCCGATTCACCCATGCTGACGCCTGCGGAAGCGCCTTCTGTGTGTGTGTTCGAGGTGCTCTGGTTCGTTCCCGCCGTGTGCGTATTCGTCGAGCCGGTCGATTCGGACATCGAATCGCCAAAGCTTTCCGATACAGACTCGCTTTGGGATACGGACTGGCTCTGGCTGACGGATGCGCTGTTGCTGGCGCTCGCAGAATTCGAGACGGAACTGCTTACGCTGGCGTTCTGTCCGAAGCTGTGGGAACTTCCAATGCTCTGTCCCTGGCTGAGGCCATAGCTCGTGCCCTGGCTGACAGACTGCCCGTGGGATACGCCGTAGCCTTCTGAGTGATTGATACTCTGCGACTGGGAGATACTTGCGCTCTCGCCTTCCGTAACACCGAGCGTCCTGCCCAGGGACTGCCCAAAGGACTGTCCCGACGACCGCCCAATCGACGCGCCCTGGCTAATCCCATGGGACTGCGAAACGCTGTTGGTCACGGACTGGCCGAATGTCTCGCCAAAGCTCTGGCTGTAGCTCTCCGACAGCGTGTGTCCGACATTCTCGCCAAACCCCGTGGAAAACGACTCGCCGCGCGAATAGCTGACCGAATCCGCGTCTGTGTACGCCCGGTTCCAGCCCTCGCTCGTGGACTGGTTGTTCGAGAACATCATCGGGATCGACAGGTTAAAGGAAAAGGACTTTGTGCCCTGGAGCTGCCCCTGCCAGTCCGTCATGTCGCGCTCCGTTCTTGCGCTCCATTCCTCCAGCGTCGATTTATAGACCGGCGTGGACAGGATTTCGATGATGTACTCATAATCGGCCATGCCGACAATGATCTCTTCCAGCGTACCCTGGGAGTCCGGATTGATGTTCCGGCCGCCCATACCCTTGTTGCCCGCGTCTTCGCCGCCATCGTTTGCCTTGGGAATCCCGCGTACGACGGTCAGGTAATCCATGCCGTACATCTTCTCGCGCAGCCATTCGGTTTCTTCCGCGTTGATGCACCGCATTTCCAGCACGCGAAAGCTCCCCTGCATCGCTCCCGCAAAGCCGAGATATCCGTCATGAGCAATTTCTTTCGCTCTATCAATCGTTTCCGCTACGCCCTGCACGCCGTACAGATAGAGCAGACCCAACGGTTCCGGCTCAATGATGTTCGCAATGATGGTAATTAAATTGATCCCGTTCTGGTATACGCTGGCCAGTACAGCCGTCTGGATGTCCATGAACGAAGTCGATTGCTTGGCCGACTTGGGCAGGCGGATAACGCGCAGGAATTTGACCGCTTTGAAATACCTGCGTTTTTCACCCGTATCCGGGTCGATGACCTCCAGCTGGTAACACATATACCGCAGAGGCCGTTTATTGATGTCGCCCTGATATTCTTCGTCATATTCCGTCCACGAATCGATGATGCGGAAATCATCGATCGGCGAATCGTAACGCTTGGGATTCAGGATTTTTTTGATGTCATAGCTTGTAAGCCGCATGTTACGCCCTCCTTTCCAATTAAAAAAAGACGGCTGTGTGATACATGCCGTCTTGATAATAGTATGATAAAAATAGTGGCGGGTTAATCTGTATGGTCGTGGCCGTCCGTTCGAATGCTGCGCAGCTGCTTGAAGGTCTTCATCTTGTTGCTGCGCTTGCGGAAAGTCAGAATCTGCTTTCCCCACTTGCCCGCCATACCGAGCGGCGTGGCTACAGCGGTGATCCAGAGAATCGTCTGCAGGTATCCGCTGATCGTGCTGCCGGCTGTCAGCGGGATTGCCTGGTTGTATGCCGCCATCAGCATTTCCGAAGAAACGCCGGCTGTCAGGGAAATAAGCTCCCGGATACAGGTCAGGCCGATCAGGTACACGCCGACCGTAACACAGGTTTCCGTTAAAATGGATGTCCGCTGCGACGGAATCAGCAAAGCAGTAACCACCCCAAACGCCCACATGAAGCCGGTAAGCGGCGCAATGAGATTGGCGCCGAACGCAGCAAAGCGCGTGGTGCAGAACATGGCCAGCAAAAACACCGCGATCGGCAGGCCGATTGCCTTGCAGTACCGAAACACATCGGAACTGGATGTTTTATGCCGGTAAGTCAACGGCTTGGATTCCATATCTGTTTCCTCCCTTCCTTACAGGATCTGCTGCTCTTCGTGTACCGTCACTTCGATCTCCGCTTTCAAAAAGGCAACCGTTGTCACGATAGCGGAAATCGCAATCAGTACAAACCACAGGTTTTTGCTCAGCATGTACAGGAGCGAATTGATCCCGTTCACATTGAATGCGACAAACGCATCTATGATTTCAGACATATCTCATACCCTCTTTCAAAAATTGGTTCTGTTTATAGTATGCTATTTGCAGAGAGCTTCTATTAACAGCAAGCTTTCTGTTTTATTCGAGGCATTTGATCGGCGCTGTTCCCCGCTTGATATCGTATATAATCATCCACGCATCGTCCGAGCGCGGGTTGTTTCCGCGCAGCGATTGTGCGGTTGTCAGCCGGATCTTGATGTTTCGCAGGCTTGTGGCGCCCCTTGTGCCGATCCAGGTGTCGATCTGCACCCGCACCCGCTTGATCGCAGCTTTGTTGGGCGTGACAAAATTCAAGAATCGCGTTACCTGCGTCATTTTATTGCATTTGGCGTTGAAGTCCGTCTGCGTATGCATGCCCCGCTCATATTCCATGTATTCCCTGTACCGGTCAGTAAAACAGATCAGGTCCGGAACATACAGTTTTCCGTCCTGCAGGCGAACCGCTCTTTTGCGATTGAAGCTGGTGATGTCCCTGTACGCCCCGCTCTCCTTCAACACGGTTTCGACATCCAGAATCCCGAATCCGTGCTCTGCGTTGTCGTGTTCTGCAATGATGCGCTCTATATCGGATATGACGGGCTCCTTTTCAAAGTGTTTTTTGTAGAGCCGTGTGCCAATATCCGAAAGCTGATAGGCAAATACCTTCGGGGTGAGCGGCAAGTTTAAAATGCTCTGGTTCAGCGCGCCCATCTTTGCAATTTCCAGCGTGGCTGTCCGTATTTTGTTGGTCCTGAACTCCGTGTTTCGCAGAATTTCGGCTTCAATATCCGGATACTTGGACAGTCCTTCCGCACCGATCGCTTTCATGACCTCCCACATCACATCATTGAACCGCGCTTCATACTCCGACAGATCGACCAGATGCGTCATGATCGACTGGTCCCTTGCGGCCTTGATGATCTCGCGGTTCTGGGTCGCCTGGACGACGGGGACGGAATTGGCTGTTACGCGCGCCTGTTCGTTGATTTCGACCAGCTCGGCAACCAGCTTCTTTTCGCCCTCTACCATTACATCGTCCGCATCCTCAATGATCAGTTCCACCTTTCCGGCGGCAGCGACATCCCGGATGCGGTTTGGCACATGCTCCTTTGCCTGTTCTTCCGCCGCCTCCTTTTCCGCCCTGTCGAGCACCTCCTGCACATCGCTTGCGCCCGCTGTACCGTTGGCAATCATCTGGCGAATCTGGTCTTCCAGGCTTTCAATCTGTGCGCGCCGCGTTTCAGCCACATCCATGATTTTTTGCAGCAGCTCGGAACGGTTCGCATTGTAGGTGCGATAGCTCGCGTCTGCTTTCAGCACCAGATCTTCTGTGTCGAGTTTGGCCCAGGAATACTCCCGGCCAAGGACCATCTCATTTCGGTCGCGTGCCAGGATTTTTTCACACAGCTCGCGGGTCAGCTTATCCACATGCTTATAATGCGCCTCTTTGGCTTTCCAGGCGCCTTCCTTGATGCGGATTTGCTCCTGTAAATCCTGTGTTTTTGCAATGGACACATTATATTTGCTAAGGAGCAGCTCATATTCGGAATCACGAGCCATATAACAATCCTCCGATCTCTTCCTGCACATATTTTTCGGGAGACCAGCTTATGATGTCCTCAATTTCGGCTCCCTTGACGGCGTATCCCAGCGTTGCGATGTTTTCCGTAATGACGGAAAAATCATTGTACATGAGCGTCCGGTATTCTTCTGCATGAGCAGCATATTCCGCATTGTTCTGCGAAATGGCGCGGGAGATATTCTGGCAGTAAATGGCAATATCATTCTGCACCCAAAGCGTCAGCATATTGACGGTCTGCGAATACTCGGCCGGATAATCAAGAGCACTGAGCTGAATGGACAACGCTTCCACATCCTCCAGCAGCCGGTCATACTCCGGCGCCACCAGCAGAGGCTCTTCCTGTCCCGCAGCGATTCGATAGTCAAGCACCAGCGCCTTTTCATACAACATGCGTGCCTGACGGTACTGCGCTGCTACTGCGCTGAAGTCTTCCAAAGCGCGGATATCGTCCACCGTCATGATGCGCGTTACGACCCTGCCCGTATCATCATATACATACTCCGTGTTTCCCACGCCGTAAATCAAAAACGCTACATAAATACACGCGGCAATGATTGCTATGGTCAATGCCTTATGCAGCTTTCTTTTCCGCTCTTCCGCGCGCTTGTCCCTGCGGATGCGCAGCATTTCACGCTCCAGCAGCAGGGCGTCTTCTTCCCCGTACCCATCATCTTCCGGCTTTGGCGGTACTTCTGCCTGCATCGTCTGCGGATTTGCCTGCTGTTCAGGACGGCGGGGCTTCCTCTCCTGCCGCTCCTCGCTTTGCTCCCGTATTCTGTCGCTTTTTCGGTGCGGCGCAATACCGGTATCCTTTGCGTCTTCTTTCGGCAAACGGGCATGAGCCGGCTTTTTTAGCCGTTCATTCAGGTCGATCTTCTGCATGCTCCGCCTCCTTGATCATTTTCGTTTCATCTTTTTCGGGCACAAGACAGTTTACAAGATATTCCGTGCTGTACGGGACGATTTCCGTAGCGGCGTCCTTCCAGGTATAGGATTGGCCGCAGGACGGGCAAACCGTTGTACGGTTGACCTCTCTGGTCTGCAAGGCGCCGTTGATATAGACGACGGAACCGGTTTGCAGGCATTTGGCGTCCGAAATGGCCTGACTCCCATATGCTTTGACCCAGGGGTAATCCGTTTTCAGGTCGGCGGGGTCTTCCCTAATGCGGAATTTTCTGTTGACGGCAAGCTGGTACTGGACATACCCGCTGCGGCTCTCCGCCTGATAGAACTCGGGGTCCCGGCACAGCGTACCGATTACCATGATCATATTGGATACTTCGCAGCGCTTTTTTAACAGCTCCAGCGCTTCCTCCGGCTTTGTCTTCGGTTCCCGTCTGCACAGATAGATTGGCGTCACATACACGGTATTTCCCTCAACGCTGTTTTTTGCGGCGCAGTTGGGACAGATCGTGGATTTCAGCACTTCTCGGGTCGTCAATACGCCGCGTACATCGAGCATATCGTCCTTTTCCAGTTCCGACATCTGCGCGATCAGCTTTTCGTTCTTGCTCAGGATAATGGGGTTGTCAAAAAATATCCGGTTAGCTGATAGCTTTTCGCTGATGGACGGCCGGCGCAGAACCTTCATGTATAACATCGCTTTGTTGACATTGCCATCGCTGTTGGCGTAGATCCTTGGTGCGCACTGAATCGCTCCGTGCAGGATCACCAGGTTTTCTTTGGCCATAAACCAAACCCTCCTTTATTCCGAAACGATGTTGAACAGCGCGGTTACAGCAATAAAATCGGATTCCATGACATCTGCGATAGCAAGAAGGTTTTGCCTGTCCGGCACATCTTCCTGCAGGATATTGATATAGGTTTCAAATGTGTTTTCAACATTGGCTACCGCTTGCAGGACATCAAGACGATACTCTTCATATCCCTTTGCCGGCTGCATGACATTGATGTTTTCCTTGCTTGCCTGCACAGTGTCGAGCGCAGCCTGCGCGGAGGCAAGCGCGTCTTCTCTTGGATATTCCTGATTTGCCGTGTTTCGTGCCAGCATCAGGTTGGCAGACAAGGCGTTTGTGACCGGATCGAGTTCGCGGTTGACATACATCGTATACTCCACATCCGAATAAGCAAACTGAGCGGAATATACCGTATCGTCCGGATTTCTCTGTCCATACTGCTGCGCGCATCCGCAAAACAGAGATGCGGCAATGATCGCCGTCATCAATATGGCTGCTGACACAAAGCACTTCTTCTGCTGCTTTTTTGTCATAAAAATTCCTCCTGCGGTTATTCTTATCCATAGTATGAGCGAATGCGACCCCGTATTTTACAAAAAAATGGGACGGATTATTCCGCCCCATTTTACTCTGCTCAATGGCTGTCGATGACTCTGACATCGAGGTTTGTTCTGCAAATTGCCGCATTGACCGTAATACCCGGATCGCACTTGCGCAATTCTCCCAGCATGCAGTCATATATGGCGACATTGTAGTCTGCTCCACGGTGCGCCTCCACAATGGGATAGACGCGCTCTTTCCAGTCGATCAGGTCCCTGACAGACACGACGATCGTTCGTTTCGTTTTCTGCAGGTCTGACATTTTGCTTACATACAGTTCCTTTTCTTCTTCATCATCTCCATTCTGTTTGATTGCGCACTTGCCCTCAATGGTCACTGCTGCGCCCGGAACGACATACTCGGCATACCGCGCATACGCTTTGGTAAAGCAGCATACCTGAATTTGTCCCGATTCGTCGCTCAGCTTGAAAAACGCCATCAGCGCATTGTCCGACTTCCGGTTTGCGTACCGGACATTTTCAATAACGCCGCAGGCCGTACAGGGGCCTTCGTTCAAATCCGCAATCGCTGCGCTGCGTTTCTTTCTGGCGGTTTGCAGGTACTCGTCGAATGGATGGCCTGACACATAGGCGCCAAGCAGCTCCTTTTCATCCTCCAGCCTGGAAAGCCGGCTTTCCGGCGCTGTGATATCCAGGATGAAATCCTCAAACCGCGCTTTGTACTCAGCCAGGGCTTTTCGCGTTCGAATCAGCTGCGATACGGTCTTTTTTGCCGCTTTTTTATCGGCAACGAGCTGCATCAGATCATCCGGCAGTTCTTTGACCGACAGTTTATCCTTTAACGCGTTTTCCTGCTCCTGAACCGACGCCCGTTTTTCGAGAATCTTGGCTCGATCTTTGACAAGCGGCTCAATGGCCTGCAGCATGGCGGAGCGGCTCGAACAGAAAGCGTCCAGTGCGCCGCAGCGAACGAGGTTCTCCGTTACCGTTTTGTCCTGGTGCATGCGATACAGAAAATCCTTGAAGGAGATAACCCGACCGGCGTTTCGCTGTTCGATGATATCTTCCATTTTTGAGCCGACGCCCTTGATGGCGCCAAGGCCGTACAGGATCTTTCCATCTTTGCATTGAAAGCGCACGCCCGACATGCGGATATCCGGCGGCAGCACTTCAATCCCCATTCGCCGGCATTCTGCAATCAGGCCGCCGAGCTTGTCGAACGATGCGAAGTTCAGCGCGGCCGTCATGTATTCAACCGGATAGTAGAGCTTGATCCAGGCCGTATAATACGCCACCATGGCGTATGCCGCCGCATGGGATTTGTTGAAAGCGTACTTGGCAAAGTCAAGCAGTTCTTCCCAAAAGCGTTCAGCGCTCGTTTCCGTCGCGCCGGCCGCTTTCAGCCCATCGATGAACCGGCCCTTGTAGTTGCGCTTTTCATCCGTCAGGATCTCCAGCTTCTTTTTGCTCATGGCACGACGGATGATATCTGCCTCACCGAGCGAGAAGCCGGCCACCTTGTTGAAGATCTGCATGACCTGTTCCTGGAATATGGGCTTTCCATAGGTCTCGCCTAGGATTTCCTTTAAGGCTGGAACGATGTATTCCGCCAGTTTCTGGCCGCGTTTGACCTTCATGATCTCGTCCAGGTACTGCATCGGGCCAGGCCGGTATGCGGCGACAAGCAGGATCAGATCCTCAAACCGTGTTGGCCTGAACTGCCGCAGCATCTGTTTCATGCCGTCGGATTCGAACTGAAAAACGCTGTTCGTCATGGCCTTGGAGAAGATGTTGTTAAACACATTTCCCTTCCCCTTCAGGTCGAACGGCGTCGAGCGGCCGTCTTTGAGAGAGCGTCCGATCTCTTCCATATCGAGCATTACGCCATGATTGTGCCAGATCAGCCGAAGCGCTTCATCGATTACGCTCAGGTTCGTCAGGTTGAGGAAGTCCATCTTCAGCAAACCTGCGTCCGCTTCCACCTCGTCCTTATCCGCCTGACAAACCCATTGCTGCTTGTTTTCATTCCACATCAGCGGAAGATAATCGCGGATATCGCCGTTGTCGGCAACGATCACGCCGGCAGCATGAACGCCGTATTGAACGATCGTTCCTTTAATGAGTTTGGCGGTGCTTATGATCTCCAGCGCTGTTGAATCGCCGGCATATGTGCTCATGAGCGTGGATTCGGCGTCTGCGATTTCAGCTCCGGGCGTATTGGGGATATGAGAGGCGATCTGTGCGGCAAGATCCAGGTAAGCGGTCCCGCTGTCATAATCGCGGTATCCAAACGCCCTGGCAACGGCGCGGATGGCGCCCTTTGCGGCAAGCGTGCCCTTGGACATGATGTTGCAGACGGCGTTTTCGCCATACCGCTTCTTCACATATTCGAGCACGACATCCCGAATGGCGTTGCGGAAATCCGAGTCGATATCCGGCTGGCTGACGCGATCAACATTCAGAAACCGCTCAAACAGCAGCCCGTATTGCATGGGATCAACGCCTGTGATGCCGATCAGGTAGCACACGATGGAGCCGACAGCCGAACCACGGCCGGGGCCCAGGTTCATGAACGGTGCTCCCGGTTCGCTGCTTCCCTGGGACCTCGCGTAATCAAGAAAGTCCTGGACAATACAGAGATAGCTGCTGTAGCCAAGCTGTTCGATGACTTGGAGTTCGTATTCCATGCGGTCCCGGTGTGCTTTGGTAAACGCGCCGTTGGGGTAGCGTTTTTCGATCCCCTTTTCGGCCATTGTGCGAAGCCACTGTGCAGCGCTGCTGCCGTCCGGCGTCGTAAACACCGGATAGTGCATGCCAGAAGGCATTTCAACATCGCATTGGCCGATGATCGTCCCGATGCCTGCCATGGCGCTGTCAACCGTTTCCCGGTCGAGAATGCGCAGCAGCCATTGCTTCAGCTCCTCATCCGTTTTGATGTAGTATTCCGCATGATCCGGGCGTTCGGGTTCCCAGCGATTGAACCGCAGCGATGATACGATTTGCCGCGCCAGCTGGTCTTCTGCCGTTTTTGCCGCAAAATGCGCGTCGTTGCATGCCACAACGGGCATGTTCAGCTCTTTTGCAATGTCCGCAAGGACCGGCATGACCTCCTGTTCGTCCGGTAGCCCATGATATTGCAGCTCAATATAGAAGTTTCCCTTTCCAAAGAGTTTTTCCATCTCGACTGCATACATGGACGCCTCATTGCGAAGCTCCTGTTTTGACGCCATAAGGGAGCGCAGTTTATCGATCGTCTGCTGATAGGATTTCCACTTTTCGGTACTTTCGTTTGTCTCCCGGATAATGCCCTTCAGATTTGTCTCTTCCTTTTTGGCTCTTGCGATCTTCGGCTTGATTTCTTCCAGTTGGCCTGCCGCATCCTGCGTTTCCTTTTTGTCCTCTTCCAGTCTTCTGTACGCTGCTTCGTATTCTGCCGGGTCCGTTTTTTTTAGTGCCGCAATCGATTTTTCGCGTTGAACGAATTTACGGGCAGCGAGCTTTTTGAGCCGTTCCCGCTCTTCGACCATAGCGGCGATCGACGCCTGGATCTGTGACAGCTTATCCTGCTGCTTTTTGTCCCACGCCTCATCCGGTCGCGTATACTTTGACTGACGCGCCTCCAGCTTTCCGATCTCGTCGTTCGCCTCGCTGTTGCGCAGCAGTATCCTGGCAAGCACACCGCTTACGCATGCGCTTGTTGCGATTACATGATCGTGTCCGCTCGTACCTTCGCCGAAGAATTCCCGCAGAATGCTCATGTTCATACACGGAAACCCGTCTACGATTCTGGTGTTTGCCTTTGTCAAAGCCTTAGCGATTGCCTGATAGCCGGCGTACGATTTTGGGATCAGCACAAGATGGCGCCGTTTGGTGTGGTCGCCGTCTTCGAGCATGTACGCTTCCAAACCGGGGATACCCTTGATTCCGCGATTTCTGGCAGCGCGCATGAAACTCAGCGTGCCGGTCATTGTTCCGTGATCCGTCAGTACGACAGCAGGAGCTCCAAGTTCCGCTGCGCGCTCACATAACCGTTCAGTGCTCATGGCGGAATCACGACAGGAATGCTCACTGTGTGTGTGAATCACGCCGTTTTTGATTTTGGATTCCATTAAGCAGTAGTCCTCCTCTCGTCAAAAATGATTCTGCTTATAGTATGAAGAAAAAGTGCAGGCATTAAAAAAGCCCTGCGCGAATATGCGCAGAGCTTGTATGTAGATTCGAACTAATGGATTTTAGATATTTGTGGTGTTTCCAGAACCTCTAACAATATGCGGAACAGAAGCCGCCGTTTTTTCGTTTTTCAAAACTGGCGCTCGTTCGGGCTCGGGACTTCCCGCTCTTGCTGGCCTCCCTGTTCTCTGCCGTTTTCAAAGATATCGTCGGTGAATTCGTTCAGGCCGGACAAAAACGTCTGCCACACGAATTCCTTTGGCGCAAGGACAACCGCGTTGCCAAGCTGCTGGATTACGACTTCATCCGTATTGAAACGAAATTTTTCGGGTAGCAGCACTGCCTGGCCTCTTCCGCTTTCAAAAACCTTCGCAGTATCCATCAGTAGCACCTCCTGTGCGGCTTTTGATTCGTTGATATCCGTAAAAATCGCATTCCCCGACTGTTCATGAAAAATTTTGTGCAAATACCGACGCAGCCATTGCTGCTTTTCGATTGCAACCGCATTAAAATGCGTTCGGTGAATTGCGCTGATAATGCAGATTTTTATGCCGTCGTACGGTTTGAGTCTTTCGAAGAACCCTGGCAGTCACATCTGTTCTAAACAGTTTGCTTGTTCTTGACACTCCCCACGGATAAATCCGGGGGATTCTCGGTTCGCTGACCGTTGCCCGCATGCGGGTCTTACATAGTCTCCCCGAGCGTTAGGTTCGAGCGTGTCCCGCCCTACCGTTTGGCCTACGCCAGGAGGCGCAAGCCCTCGTTCAATATGTTCTTTGCGGCGTTGATGTCTCGGTCGTGGAGCTTACCGCAGACTGGGCAGACCCATTCTCTAACAGAGAGGTCTTTCGTGCCGGACCACTGAGTGCCGCAGGCGGAACAGAGTTGGGAAGATGGATAGAAACGGTCTACTGTGACTACCTGTTTTTCATACCACTGTGCCTTGTACTCTAACTGCCTGCGAAACTCACCCCAGGAAGCATCCGAGATAGACCGGGCCAGAGAGCGGCTCTTCACCATGTTCTTCGGCGCCAAGTCCTCGATCGCTATGAGGTCATAGTCCCGGACAATCTGGGCGGACAGTTTATGCAGCGTGTCCTGTCGCTGGCTGGCAATGTGCTCCTGCAACCGCGCTACCTTGACCCGTGCCTTTTCCCGGCGCTTGCTCCCCTTTGTCTTTCGGGAGAGCTGACGCTGGAGGCAGGCAAGTTTGCGGAGGTTCTTGGTCAGGTACTTGTAGTTGGGGTACTCCACCCCATCGGAGTTGATGGCAAATGATTTAAGCCCCATGTCGAGGCCAACGACGGCGCCAGTGGAGGGTAGAGGCTTCATGTCTACGTCGGAACAGCAGATAGCGACAAAATACTTGCCGCTTGGGTTCTGTGAGACAGTAGCGGACAGGATACGGCCCCTGACCTCTTTGGAGACGCGACATTTTACCAATCCGAGTTTTGGAAGTTGGATACAGTTGCCAACGACTTTGATATTGGTGCCGACGCACTTGCTTTTGTATGAACGACGGTGGTCTTTTTTGCTTTTAAATTTTGGATAGCCCGGTTTTTCGCCGGACTTCACCTGGCGAAAAAAGTTTCGATATGCCGCGTCAAGTGTCTGGACAGAGGATTGCAGGGCAGTAGCGTCCACTTCTCGTAGCCATAGAATTTCTTTCTTCATAGAAGTCAATTCCTTATCCTGCTGGAACCGTGTAGGCGCTTTGCCAGTGGATTTATACTCTGCCATACGCTGAGCAAGAAAATGGTTGTAGACATACCGGCAACAACCAAAAGTCTTTTGAATCAAGACTTCCTGGGTTGGCCTTGGATAGATTCTGAATTTATACGAATATTCCATTTTCGCACCTCGTACTATGTTAAATTATATCATAAAACGAAGGAAAACTCAACGGAGGGCGGCTTATATCCCCATGGATGAATCCAGGGGCTTTACGCCGCAATTTAGGTAATTTTTTGTTTTCCCATGGTAATTATCCTCCCTCCTTTCGTCATATCCATGTCTTACAAGAAGTATGCAAAATTAGACAGCAAAACAATAAAAAAACGCCGCCCATTACGGACGGCGTATAAACTATGTGATTGATTGCTTTTAGTGGCGTAATTAGTCACTGCCAGGTAATGTATTAAAAAGCTGTTCGACTGATGTGATTTTGGATGGAATTTTTTTTATACGCTGGGGTGTTTTGTCTATACAAATGATTTTGGCAACTGGCTTTCCGTATTTGGTAATAACGACATCTTCCGTTTCGGCCAAATCAACATACCGGCCGACATTGACTTTTAAATCAGACAACGAAACATTCATACTGTATCCCCCCCTACTTATATAGTATAACATTTCGACGCTATTGCGTCGCTGTTTCGGTGCTGTTTTTCTTGCTTTTCGCGCAAAACATTTTCTAACTCAATTTCGATGAGCCTGTTGCCCGCCCTTCAAAAACATCACATCATAAAAGGTGTATGCGTTTTCCTGCGCGTCCATTTGAAATTCGCTGCCCGGTTGATCATCAATGGAAATATCCAAACCGTCAGGCCAGCCGCTTTCAAACGCAATGATCATATCATATGCGATATCGACTTCGGAAACGCGGCCGGTCTCATCGTAGTTGTATGCGGTAATGGGAATGCGGATCTCTGTCGCGTCCTCGTTAAGCGTCGCTCCATTGCCAATCCCTGAACCGTCAATCTCATACATCACATTGAACGCCGCCACCCTGGCGCTGCTTTCATCCCCTGCGCTCGTAGCGTAATTTGCGCCGGCCGATACGAACAGCGCGACAGCCAGGGCAAATGCTGCCACCAGGAACAGAACAAACAGCACACTGAACGCCGACACTTTCCGTATGCCGTTATTCGAAATCTTCTTCGCTTCCATGACTTTCCGTCTCCTCTTTCCCCTCTTTATTGTCCTTCTTTGTCAGCGGCGGCAGCATGATGCACAGCACACAAACGGCCAGCATGCAGCCGATACCAATGGGTGAGCGTACAAACTGGAAAACAACGCCCAGCTCCGGTATTACCCTGACGACCCTGCCTTTGATATGCTCCTGCGTCACCATGCCCCGGTCAGCTGTGTTGTTAGCATCGCCCCTGGTCACATATCCCTCTTCCGTCTTTTCAATCGCCCGATGCGCAATCAGGCTGTCTCCAACCAGAAAGACGAGAATGTCCCCCTCTTCATAATCATCTTCCGCTTTGACGATGATCACATCGTTTATTGAAAGCGTCGGCTCCATACTGCCGGACACCACCGTCGCAACGGAGTAGCCGAACATTTGCGGATACGCTTCTCCAGTCGTTTTTTCCATTACCACCGAATAAGCGCTTCCTACGAGCACCAGCAGGATCGCTGCAAACAAAATTGTGCTGACAACGCGGCCGGCAATCTTTAACGCTCGCATTTTTCCTTCCTCCGCACCTTAGCTGCCAGCATAGCGGCACATAGAATGCACAGCGCACTCAGCATACCCAAGACAGGCAATTTGCTGCCGCCGCCCGTCTGCGGGCTGCCGCCTGGCGTCGTATAGGTGTTTTCATCCTCGACAACAACATATAGCCCGACCAGATATTCGTCCGGCTCCTGTTCGTTGCCCAGCGCCGTATCGCGTACAGAATCCCCGTCAATGGGCCAGTTCCAACGGATTGCCAGTTCCTGTGCTTCTCCGCCTTCCATCGTACCCGACACTGCGCGGATAACCTGGCCGGCAGAAACGCCTTCTGGTAAGTCAAACACGCCTGTCTCATCAGCTTCGGCGCCTGCATTCAGCTCCGTTATGACCGGCAGATCTTCGCTCGTCTTCTGGTGGTACAGGACGGCCGTATAGGTTACTTTCCCCTTTACTGCATTCTTCAGCCGGATTGTTGTCTCGCCGCTTGTGCCTGGCGCCACGAGTTTTTCCGCAGTGCCAGAATTCACATTCATATATGCGTTGCTGAACAGATTCAGGATCGCCGCTCCGTTTTTATCCACCGGCGTATCCGTCCAGGTCAGTTCCCCTTTTGTGTAGGTCAATGTATGTTCATCGGCCGCGTACGCTGTTTGAGCGGTTATGATAAACCCGACCGTCAGGATCGCTAAAGCCAGGACGGCCGACATCGTTTTTCCTGCGACCCGCGATATGGTTGCCATTTGCTTCTCCTCCCGACTTTGTAAAGTGAAGCACCCCGTCCCGCCACACGGACGAGGCGCCATTTGTCTTACCTTATTTCACGCAATGCTTGTCCCTTAGTCCACCTGCGTCGCGCTGACGGTGATGGAGAAGGTCACATCGTCGAGGTCCTGCGCGTTGCCCATCAGGGTATCCGCAGCATCGCCATCGGCGTCAGCAGAGAAATCCCACGCCCAACCAATGGTGTAGACTTCATCCGCAGCCGTGAACGCTTCCGGCAGCTCGCCGGGTTGATAGACCTTGGAACCGGACGCATCGCCGGACAGGGCCTTCAGAGCGGCAAGCAGCTCAGCGACCGTCTGATACTCAACGGCCTCCTCTTCGCCATCCTGCAGCGTCCAATAGAAGTTCTCGTTCGCATCAAGAGCGTCGTAATCGCCCGTAATGTCCACATCCACCGCAAAGGTGTACGCGACCTCCGGCGCCGCAATCGCGCCAGCCGTCAGAGCATTCGCCGTATCGGCCTTGGGCGTATAACCAAACGCAAAGGTCGTGGTTTTGCTCGTGCCCGGAGCGATCACATTGTCCTCATTGGACGAGGCAACATTGTCGTAAGTACCGTCAAACATCTGGATGTCGATGGTCGCACTCTGATCAAAGCCCCAGTACGCCACGCGCGCCGAGTCGCCGCCCGTCGAGCTGGTCACATACTTGGCCAGCACGCCGCCGGCTACACACGCGAGCGCCAGGGTCAGGGCAAGCACTGCCATAATCTTCTTTCTGTTCTTGTTCATGGTTGCCATACTTTTGTATACCCTCCTGTGATTTTTGCTTTATTGCAACGGCCGGTGTGGCGTCCTCCGTTACAAACCCGTATTTCCGCAAGCACCTTATTCCTGCGGCGCAGGCGTGCCGTAGCAATCGGCTTCCGCCTGTCTGAGTCGTTCCTGCAGCGTTTCATCCGGCTCCGGCAGAACCGGCGCCGGCAGCGTCATATCAAGCGCCTGATGATACAGGCCGGCGTTAATGATCTGCACTCGCACTGCGTTTGCTTTGCTCTGCACCGATCGAATGCGCGCGGCTGCCTGTTCGGGCAATACCCCCTGTTCCCACAACGCGTCGATATCGACATGCGGAACGCTGTCAAATGGCGCTGCTTCGGGAGTCAGAGGTTCGATAAACGCTCCTCTGTCTACGCTGGCCTGCGGTGCGGCAGGTCCTGTAACAAGCCCTGTATGCGCACACCCGCCCAGCATTACTACTGCAGCTGCCGCAGCAATGGCATAAACTGCTTTTCTCAACCGACAACAGCTCCTTTCCCTTTCTTTATATTTTCCCTGCAATGATATGCCGGACGCTCATTTTCTTGAGCAGTCGTTTGGAGAGCAGTGCGTTCAGCGGTTTTTCCGGCTGAATTTTCAGGGATTGCACCAGCTTCAGATCCTCGTTGACCCGGCATGCGACCGACCAGTCACTCTTTATGCCCTGCCGGTCCATCATTCCCATGACATCCGGTTCCTGTTTCCAGATATCGTTCAGGTAATCGACCACCGCACTTTTCGGGACGCACATGATCTCCAGTCCCGTAATGTCTTCCGGCGCCGCGCTTTTGCCCTTTGGCCACACCAGCATATAATGCGTGGTAAACGCCTTCGGGTTGTACAGCCACCCGCACCGGCTGATGTTGTTCTGCGCGATCAGCTCAAATGCGAATGTGTCCAGCGGCTTTCGGCAGAATCCAATCGCCGCCTTTTCATCTACCAGCATGGCGCCCTTCCCCGTCCATCCGCGTGCGATCAGGTCGATGCCAGCCAGCTGGAGCTGCCGATCATCCGTACGCAGAACCCTGAGTCCGTTGTCCGCATACACATCATCGAGCAGATCCTGCAAACGGATACAGGTCTCGTAATCCCCGCTTCTGCGCTGCCGGTACTGCGCGATCGCCGCTTCGTATCCATGCTTCAATGCCTCACCCCTTTCCTGGCTGAAAATAGTATGATAAAACTCGAAGCTTCATAATTCGATTTTTGCTCACAGGTTTTTGATCAGTGACGCCTGGCAGCAATACCGTTTTTCTTCCAGTTTGAACCAGATGGCCTCCCGGACGGCGCTTTTCGCAGAATGCCCGTTTGCAGCATAGACGCGATAGACTTCTTCGATTTTATTCATCCGTTTCAGCAGCCATTGCTGCTCTTCATCGTTGATTTCTCCGTCATTGCGCATATCCGTAATATCCTGCTTTACGCATTCCGGCTCGAATAGCACCGAAGGATACAGCCGCTTGATGACTTCCATATAGGTCAGGCCGTGCTCCGGATCTTCCATAACCGCTTTCAGAACACACATGGCAAAACCGACCAGGCGAGAATACGGCAGGCAGCCGTCCTCCATCCATCCGACCGTTGTGTGGAAGTTATCACCCCAGGTGATAGTCGTTTTATTGCCGTGAAAATAGACCCCGGATATAATGCAATCGTTGTTTGTCATATCTTCCTGCTCTGAATCGTCCTCTTGACCCCTGGGCGCTGCGAGTTGCGCCATGACCTCATTGAACAGCCGCTTCAGTCCATACTGCGCCTCGGGGTTTGCGCAGTCTGCGCAGCACACGGCCGCCGCTTCTTCTGCTTGATTCAAGATTTTTTCAAAGCTCATAAATTACCTCCTGTGTTTGCCGTCGGGATATTGGTTTCGCTTCCCGTTGTACTTAGTATGATTGTTTGGTTATACTAAAATTTTGCATATTCATTTTTATTTTCCGATCATGGATCGTGCGGAAAATGCCGTGGGTTTGAGTGTTGTTTTTTCTTCGATTTCCCTCTTTTTGTTAAAATTTTCCGCTCGGCGTTATATGAGCGACAAAACCTTGCACATCTTTCAATCGTCCTTTACAATGAAGACAGAACAAAACAGGGAGGTTGAACATATATGTCTGATAAGAATATCATCAAGATCATCGATAAGATGCCAAGATTTGCTGACAGCCGCGAGAAGCTGGAATGGGCGGAAGCGCTGTACCAGAAGCTGTGTGCCGAGGAGGGCGAAACGGAACCGGACAGCTCGAAGAAACCGCTGAACTGACTGCGAGACAAAAAAAAAGAGACGGCATGAGCCGCCTCTTTTTTTTCTTTGTTATGCGTCGATGTATTCATTCAGCCCGGATTTGATGCTCCACGGGATATCCCGCAGATAGCAACCCGGCCGGCAGTGCGGATTGTAGTGTGCGTTGAACGAGTCTTCGAAATCCTCGATGAACGCGCGCACATCGGTCATGTCCCACAGCCCGTCGTTTTTCTGGACCTTCCGCATAAAGGGCGTACCCGTTGCCTGGCGGACCTTGGTGTTAAGCTCTGCCATCTCCCGGATGCCCTTTGCGAAACAGCGCTGGACACGTCCGTTCAGCTCGTTCTCTGTCCAGGACAGAGCGGCGTCGATGTTCCGCAGGTAGAAATCCGTATACGTTCCGCCCTTTGCCAGCATTTTGTCATACAGCATCTCCTCGAAGAACAGACCTGCCGTGATATACGCGATGGCCGAAAACGCCATCACACAGAAGTCTTTTCTGTTCTGGATCGCCTTTGCAAAATGCCAGAAGTGGAACGAGTCGTTCCTGATGTCGGTAGCGATGTCAAAAGAATTTTCGTTGATCGTCATTACGGTGTTCGTGCAGGACATAGTTGTGCCTCCTCATAAAAAAAATAACGAGCGCATAACAAAAACTCCATTCGTCTTTGGTATCACTCGTACTTAGTATGATAAATATATGTGGTGCGTAATCAGAGTGCTTTATTCGCCTCCTAAAACATAAAATATCTGTCGGGATGTCTTCTGAAAATATTGGCATTTACACCGCTGCACAGGTCATACCCTCCGTCCCGCGCTTTCCGGTATGGGTAGGCCGGGACTAAGCTCTTATTTCTGTCTTTTTTCATACCTCTTATGATTCGTCCATTTTCTACAAGGACATAATATCCTTGTATCGTGTGCCATCCATCCTTGTATTGACAAGCCATGATTTTGCCTCCTTAAAAAGTATCGAGCGCATAACAAAAACCCCGTTCGTCTTTGACATCACTCGTACTTAGTATGCCAAATGTTCGTATCGCACAATAGCGGGCATCGTTGTGCCCAACAAAAAAGGAGCGAATCGCCTCGCTCCTTTTTATGTTGTTTCACAACAGTTATTTATTTTTCTCTTCTAATTGCCCGTCTTTTGGCTCTTCTTCAGTTTTCTGGTCGGCGTCTGTATCCTCCGGCGCTTCTTCCGGCTCTTTCGCCTGGAACAGTTTTCCCTGCGCCCAGAGCACAACAAGCCCTGCCGCTGCAAGCACAAAGATGATCAACCCGGCGATTGGCATGGCCTGAGCAATTCCCGACCCATCCTTCTCGCCTTCCGTATCAGACTCAGGCGTTGCTTCGGGAGCCGGCGTGCCGTCCGGTTCGGGTGTATCCTCTGGTGGTGCAGGAGTTGCGGCTGCTTCTTTGCTCGTATATTCGAATGTATCGCCCGTAACCGCGACTTCAAAGGTAGACCCGTCGTTCAGCTCGTCCGTCTGTTCAAACTGCACAACGAGCCTGTGTCCGTCCTGCACATCTGTAAACAGCAATACGCCCGAGTATTCCTGAACGCCCATATCATCGCCGTCCACATACAGCTTGGCAACCCGGTGTCCGCTGTCCGGCACAAGGAAAAGCCTGATCTCGCCGCCCGTTTCCACATTGAACGCTGCGGGCATCTGCGTACCACTTTCCGCCATTACCTTTCCGCCATCGGTGCAAAACAGCGTAAACGCGACCGTTTCCGCATCCGCATCATCCGATTCATCTTCGCCGTCATTCCGATCGTCCGGTTTCGGCGTTGGCGCCGGGGTGGGCGTTGGAATGGGCTCGAATACGATATCCAGCGTGCAGTCACGGTTGACATTGCTGAAATGATACACGCCGCCATCCACGCCAATCCCTGCTGTTTTACCGTTTGCCAGAACACTCTTGACCCGATATCCGTCGTCCGGCACGATCGTCACAGAACAGCTCTCACCAATCTCAATATCCGTCACCCCGGAAGGCGATACTGCACCCCCTTCTGTCGCCGTTACCGTTATGCGGTAAGCGGTGCGGCGAAAGGACGCCGTTATTTTGGTCGGTCTTTCCACATGGTCGATCGTGTGCGTATAAACAGTCTGACCTCCAGCCGGCAGCGCGGCGCCATCTACAGTCAGTGTATCAATGGCGTATCCTTCGTCCGCCTCACACACAAAGGTAAACGGCTTTCCCTGCTGTACCAGTCCGCTGGCGGGCGAAATGCGTCCGCCTGTATCGCAGCTGATTTCAATTGGATATTCGGGCGGCTGTTCTGTTTCAGCTTTCACGAAGGTAACGGTAACAACCTGGTGTTCCATTATGCTTGTCAGCGCATATTGGCCGCCTTCGGGATTAAACAGAATGGTGCTGCCGTTTCGTACCACGGTTCCCACCACATACCCCTCATCCGGCGTTATGCGGATCACCTGTGTCCCGCCCGGTTCGACCACAATCTGGCCGGAGGGTTCGACCGTACCGCTGCCGCTGTATGAGACATCAACCGTCAGCGTCGGTACTTCTATGGGGCTATTCCCCTCTGCATGCGCCAACGCCGGCGCCATGCAAAATGGCAGTGCTATGGCCAGCAATAGCGCAGCTCGCAGCGTCCGCCACGGGATATGAGTTCTGATGTTGCTTCTCACGGTTTTTCCTCCCTCAATATTTTTTTTGGGGCATATTATTTCGAAAAAATTTGGTGTTTTTACCGTTTTGCGGCTATCGAGGACCACCCATCCCCGTTTTGTCTATTCTTCCTGCTGGACGTCAAAATCCAGCTCCATCGGCTTGTCCGGCGGTACAGTGCGAAAGCCCGCTATCACATTCACGATGTCCGAAATGCGGTTGTTCGTCAGCGTCCGGTCCGTGATTCCGGCGCTTACCATGGTATTCACATATTCCGTCATTTCTCCGTCATCCTTGACGGCAAATACGGCGATCATGGGAATGCCGTACTTGTAACACTCCGCCCTGAGCTGCTTCACCTGCGGTTCGATCTTCTCCTGGTAGATCTCTCGCATATCAAAGGTACTTCTAATTTCCACAGTTGCTTCCTCCTTATTTATCGATTTCCAACGAACGCATCGCTGAATAAATCAAACTCATCATCGTTCTGCTGTTCCTGCTCATGGACGGCCGATGCTTTTTCCGGCGGTTGTTCCGATGGTTGCGCCTCCGTTTTCTGCCGCTTTTTCTTTGCTTCATACAGCCGCCCTGCTCTCTCCCTCATTCGGTCCATCCCAACAAGGTACGGTGCTTCCAGCATGTTGCGAAATACCGACTTGATGGCCGTGCTTTTGCACCCCGCCTGTATCCCTTCAATCCACGCGATCACATCGGCGTCCAACCGATCGTTCAATGTGATGCTGACGCGCCGTTGCTCCGTAGAAACCGTTTGCGGCGCGCCTCGCACATCTGGAAGCAGAATGCTGTGTATGTCACCCCGGACATACATGCGCAGTGCCCGCCTGATTTCCTTGCCGAGCTGGTACTGTTCATGTTGTAAGAGCGCCAGCAGGTCAAAATCCCTGACGCCTGACAGTATCAGGTTAATTCGCATTGGTCTTGGCCGCCTTTCGGAGCGCGCCGACCAGGAACAGGTAGTATCCGCGCACATTGCTGTATATGTACGGCAGCATATCGTTCTGATTGGCTGCGATTACTTTCAGCGTTTCCATTCCCTTGAAATGGTCGCGGATAATGTCGAACCATGCGGCGCCAGTCCCGCCCGTTACAATCAGATAATCGTAGTCAATCAGGTTGTTGTACATTGTCTTGATCCGCTCCAGCACTGCATTGCATACCTTTTGATTGGCGGCGACAATCATCTGCGCAATGGGCTCCTGCCGGCTGCTCATGGTCTTGCGGTCAAAGGATTGCACATACCCCGTTTGCAAACACTTTTGAATCGTATGGACTTGCACTTCGGCGTTGTATGTGCGATTGATTTCCCTGGCTGCTTCCGCAAACACCGCCTTCATTCCCACATCGTCGAACGATTCGCTTGAAACGATCTCGCGGCGCCTGATGTTTACCACATCAACCGTGCCGAATCCGGCGTCCAGAACCAGCAGATTGGCTGCCAGACACGATGTTCCTTCCGGCGTCTGGCGGCACTCGTTGTCCAGCGCTACGCCGAGCAGCGAACCCATCGGCTGAGGCATAACGCGGATGCTGGACGAATCCAGCTCGAAATCGAACGCAGTCCACGGATCTCTCCCAACTCTCAGCTCAAACCGATGCCGGCCGGTCAGCGCTTCCTTGATGTACTGCGCATCCCGGTCGAGATAGGCCGGCGGCAGCCCGGTCTGAAGCGTCAGCTTCTTGCCCTCCGGCGACCCGAGTTCGTTTGTCATCATGCCAAGCCCAAAGCCAGTGCGGCACAGGACGAGGAACATCGGCGAAAAATATCGGTTTCTACCAAAAAGCGTGTCCAGGCTATCGTTTCGATCGTCGCTCGACAGGGCGGCAAGAGCCGACGCACCCACATTCCATACGCCCTGCTCGTCTCGGTACAAAATATCCTGCGGCGCCGGATCGCCGATTGCTACAAAACGCCCGGTCGATTTGCGCGCAAAGCTCGGGAACGAGAATACCGCGTTTTGGGAAAACCCCTTGACCGATGAATAGCCAATATCCAGAGCTACGCCCCAGTATCCGTTGACCGCTGTATTCTTGCGGCTGAGGAACATTGTTTTGGTTGCAAATGCCTGTGTTACCATAAAAATTTCTCCTTTGCATTCTTGTTAGTAGTATGCGTGTTTTTACACTAAATTGCTGCTATTCCTTTCTCGAAAATTTCCTGCGCCTGTCTGACGCCCTCTTCTACTGAGCCGGCGTATATCGTGCAGTTTTCCTGTTTTACCCGCACAACTTTTTTGCCATACCATTCCGCCTTGTAGGTTAGTTGTCGCACAAACTCGCTCCACGCTTCGCCGCCGATCGTCCGCGCTTCCTCTCTTCCTACGCTTTGTATCGCTTTGGCAACCGGCACTTCCGGCAGGCAGATGACATCGTATCTGCGGATGAGATCCGTCGATAGCTTGTGCAGCGCGTCCAGACGCTGATTGGCAATGTGCTCGTGCAGCTTTGCCAGCTGGACGCGCGCCTTTTCATACCGTTTGCTGCCCGGCGTTTTTTGCTGCATTCGTCGCTGCATCATGGCGATCCTGTCCAGGTTTTCTTCCAGCGTATTACAGCTCATAAAGAGATCCCCAAGGCTGGATGCGGCCAGTATGCCCTTTGCGCTGTTGCTGAGCCCGATGTTTTCGCCGGTAAGCGGCAGTTGTTCTTTCTCCGGGGACTCGCAGGTCAGAGAAACAAAGTATCGGTCACTTGGCGTTCTGGATACTGCGCCGGACACAATGCGCCCTTCTACCGGTCTTGAGATACGGCATTCTACATTGCCGATCTTTGGGAGGAAGACGGACTGTTCGCCTTTTATCCGGGGAAACGTTTTATAGCTTTGATGCCTGTCTTTTTTGCTCTTAAACCTCGGGTATCCGGGATTCTCGCCGCGTTTGACCCGCCTGAAGAAGTTCTGGTAGGCGAAATCAAGATGTGTAATTGCATATTTGAGCGCAGCGGCATCCGCTTCTTTCAGCCACGGCTCTTCCCGTTTGTGCAGCGTCAGATCCCGCATGCAGTCAAACCGTGACATCTTTTTTCCGTCTTTTTCATAAAGATATCTTCTTTTTTCAAGGTAATGATTGTACACATACCGTGCGCATCCAAAATTGCGCTCGATTGCTTCTTTTTGCTCGTCCGTGGGATATATGCGAAACCTGTATGCCTGCAACATTGAAATCCCCTCAACTCTGAAGATGTACGATTGGCCTGTTCGCGGGTTTTACGCCGGCTAAGTCGGCCCGACTTTGTTTTGTTTACGGCTCCTGAGCTGCGCCGGAACCGTCAAACACGCGTTCGCTGAAAATTGCGCGCTTTTGCAAGGTGTCCGGCGTAACAACGCTCATGATGATTGTGCCGTCAAGCGTTACTATGACGGATCTCGTCCGTTTGCCGCAGGTGCAGTCGAGCAGCACACCGCTTTCCCTCGCCGTTTCCATGCGCCGGCGGATCGGCGCCGATTCGGGCGGTGCGATCAGCAAAATCTGAGATTCCGCAACCATGCTGTTGTTGCCTATTTCCAGAAACTTCATACTTTCCTCCTCTATTCTTTAGAAAACTATCGTATTTGGCCTATTTCCCGCTAAATGGCGGGCATCAATTCGGGCAGCCCAACCCTACCGCTTAATTTAACTTGTGTTTCGGGCACAATTATTCCGAAAACGAGAAATCGCCGTTTTTGCCAGCTTGTCGCAGCGAGTGTTTTCTCTGTGTCCGGAATGACCCTTTACCTTGTTGAAGGACACCTTATGCCGACGCATCAGTGTCAGCAGCGCCTCCCACAGATCCCTGTTTTCGACCGGTTTGCCCGTCGAAGTAATCCAGCCATTTCTTTTCCATGCGTTGATCCAGTTTTGCAAAAACGCGTTGCATACATAGGCACTGTCGGAAAAGACATTGACGCAGCACGGCTCCTGCAGAGCTTTCAGTCCCTCGATTACAGCCGTCAGTTCCATGCGGTTATTCGTCGTATCCGGGTCAAATCCGGACAGCTCCTTGCTGGCGTTCTGATATATCAGCAGGGCGCCCCATCCTCCTGGACCCGGATTTCCCGAGCAGGCTCCGTCTGTATACAGGTGTACATGTTTAAGCATCAAGCTATCTCCTTTGCCGTTTTTCAGGGGGTTGCCCCGTTGGGCTCGGCCACCCTCTACACTTAGTATGGCAGGCGAAATGGCGGTTTTCCACAAAAACGCGCTCATATAACGGTTGGCAAAAAAAATTAGAAATTCGGCGGTCCAAATATGTGCAATAGCTGTGCATCATTCATCATTTGCCGGTTGAATTCGTTGATCCGGCTCGCCTCCTGGATGTGCTCCTGAGCCTGTGCCTGCAGGTTTTCCATATCGCGCATGTGCTGTTCTGTCCGCCTGCGGAACTCTTCATCCGCCTGCTGCTGCACTTGCGCCTGGATACGCTGGGTCTCCGTCATGTCCGCGTCGTCGCACAGAAACCACTTTTTCCCGATTCGCTTAAAACTCATACTGTTCCCTCCAAACGCCGTTTTTTGAGGGGCCTCTTGCTTGAGGCCCACTTCTGCTTTTAGTATGCAAAAAGAAAATGCTTATCAAATGCAGAGCGCCGGGTTTTTGCCTCCAGGCAGAAAAACCGCACAACCGATTTGGGTGTGCGGTCCTTCTTATTCTCTTTAATCTTGGCATATTTCCCGCATCTACGGGCTCACAGGGCTGCCCGGCCCCGAATCCGCTACTCCACAATTCCGTCGAGCAGCTTTAAAACACCTTCTGCATCCACTCGATGCTTTTTTACATCCATTGGCGCAATGCTCTTTTTCCCATACACCTCCTCCATTCGCTTCCATTCGTGCCAGGGAATGCGATAAACACTGTTGTCGCCGAAACCAACGAGCACAAAACAGGCCGCTCCCATTTGCAAGTGCCAATCAAGCCGTTCCGCCTGCTTATCCGTTACGCGCTGCTGCGCCATGCGCATGCCCGATGTGTATTTTGCCTCGAATACAACGGACCGTCCGCCTTTTATTGTGCCCTTATAGTCCGGCTGCGCTTTTGCTTCATAGCAGGCAATAAATCTGCCGTTATCCAGGCGGGACAGCGGACGCATGGGCTCGGGCGTTTTTTCGATGACAGCAAGTCCGTTCTTTTCGTACCAGCGCAGGGACAGACTGATGTATTCTTCAAAATTCTGGCCGCTCTCACGGTTCAGATATCCCGTCGTTTGCCGCGAATACATTGGCGCCCTCCTTTCGTTTGCTTTATATGGTGTTAGTATGATTGCGCGAGAGCAAAACTGTGAAAAAACGCTCTCATATAACCCACATAAAAAAAATCGCGCAGCATGTTGCAGCCGCGCGCTTGTGCGCCCATAACGGATAACGGTTATGGGGTATCGTTCTTTTCGAGCAAAACAATCATATTTCGTTTGTTATAGATCATCCGATGGATTTCTACTGTTTTCTGTTTTTCCAGGACAGTGTAAAAGACGATATAGTTTTTTACCGGCATGGCCCTGTATTCGTATTTTAACGACGTCGGCAATTGGTATACACGATAGATATACGGAGATTTTTCCAGTATTTTTATGTTTGCCGTTAGTTCGTTCATCAGATTATGCGCTGCTTGCGGCGCCTGTAGTTTTTCTGCGATATACTGGATTGTTTCTATAATATCTTGTCTCGCTATGGGAAGATACTTTATTTTATACATCCCATTCCCCCGTCTCTATTCCTTTTTGGACGGCCTGAAGGATATCATTGTGCGAATACCTCTGTTCTGTCGCTTGCGACTGCATCTCTGCCTCCTTCAGTTTCAGATAAATCTCGTTTTCAAAACGCATTCGTTCATACGCTTCCATGCTCATAACCACCATGTCGCCAGTTCCGTTCCTGGTAAGAAAGATTGGCTCGTTTGTTTCGTGTACCGATCTGGATATTTCGGTAAACTTATTTCTCAGATCGGATAAAGGTCTTATGTCCGGCATATTGTATTCCTCCCTTCTTGCTATAATATTATCATAATTATGATAAAATAGCTACTGCAATAATAGAAAAAAATCGCGCAGCATGTTGCAGCCGCGCGATCTTCGTTTGAACACACATTCAGGCGGCCATTCCCCACACGCCCTCTCGGATTCGCGCAAACATCTGCGGATGGAGCTGAAGGGTTTGGCGCACCTTTTCTTTCCAATGTGAGTTTGCTCTTGCTTTTGCGTACGGCTCGATGCGTTCATACAGCTCACTGAGCGGTATCGCGGTTTTTTCCTCTTCCAGTACGGATGCGACGATATCCTTCCAGGTAGCGCCGCTCATGTCTCTGATATCCGCCTTTCTTTTTACAGTCAGGAGGATGGGCCATGTGAGCGCGTTGTCCTTGCGCACGATCATAACGTACTCATGTACGATCGGGATGAAGTTTCCGCTGTAAGTCGTGCGGTCGGATACGCAGTTATGCTGTGCCTTGATCAGGATGTTTTCCAGTGTACCGGGCTTGACGATTTCGGCCAGCATGCTGTACAGCTTGCCCTTGCGCTTGATATCGCCCATGAGAACAGCCATGCGTCCGCCTTTTTCCAGCGCGGCATACTGTTTGAGCATGGCGTTGTTCATTGCGGCGACAAACTGATCCCAGCTGCGAATGCGCGACAGATCTGTTTTGCGCGGGTCATAGCCGTACCTGCGTTCCACTTCGCCGGCGTTATACATTTTACCCGAATAGATTACAATGTCCCAATATGGAGGGTGCCAGAAGGTGAATTCAGACCGCTCCGGGATATCGTTTGCGGTAATATCGAAGCCGGAATGCAAATCGTAGCAATGCGATTGAATTCCCATCGCTTCGGCTGCGGCTTTTGTCGTGCCGCTTCCGCACATGTAATCGCAGATCTCCGAAGGACGGAAAAATCCGATCAAATCCTCGATCAGCTTGGGCGAGCAATTGCCGCGATATCGGTTGTCGCCGCCCTCTCCTCGCTCCGGATACGAAACGATGCTTGAAATTTTTCGAATCGGTGTTTTGTTGGCTCCCATATTTTCTCCTCTATTCTTTCTATAGTTTTTCCGTGAAAACAGGAATTGGCTTGAGTAATACCAATGCCCAGTCAGCCGGATTTCGCCTGATGTCGTCAATGTCCACATTGTAGATATCGGCCGTATCATCCAGTGTATTGAAAAATCCCAAATTCTTGTCAAATTCTCCATACAGCAGTTTTGCAATGCACATGAGATATTCGGCAAGCCAGCCTTTTTTTACTTCGTTCTGCAAAACATCGTCCCGGATCTCATATCCCCTTATTATGTCTGCAATGGCGCCAAGCTCATCGGCGTCAATAATTTTTTTAACGCTCTCAAATGTGTGCTTAATCTTTTCATCCGCCCGTTCCCTCACTTTTATCAGCTCGCCGACAAAGCGTTCCGGGTTGTCCTCGGCAAACAGAATGTTTTGCCGTTCCGTTCCGCTCTCTTCGAAACACGCTATTTACGTTTCTGCGTATGTACACACAGAATCAGCAAGAGCGCTTCTGGAATATGGCTGCGCGGTAATGCTTGGGATATGGACAAGGATTTTGTACAGTATCTGCATTTATCCCTCCTAAAAGTGGTAGTCGAACATGACGAGCGCCCAATCCTCCGGTTTTTGCCGAATGACGCCCATATTTACACTGTAGATATTTGCGTCATAATTGAATGTGTTGTAAAAGCCGGAACTTATGCAATACTCACCGTGCAGAAGTTTCCCAATGCGCAGCAACTCGTATGACGCCCTCTGATTGGGGATTCCCTCTTTGATTGTTTTGTCTGTGATTTCATACCCTCTTATGATATCTGCGATATAGCCTAGTTCATCTGTTCCAACCTCTTTTTCGATTGCTTGAAACGCAGAGTTAATTTTCTCATCGATCTGCTTTCTAACAGCCAATAATTCGTTAACAAACCGATCGATATCCTCTTCGGCAAACAGGACATTTTCGGGGTAATCTACGCTCCATCTACCTGCCGTGGTCGTCTCCCGCCAATCATATACCTCACCGGCGAAAGAATCTGTTTCGCCTTCTGCGCAAGAACGAATTTCTTTTGCCAGTTCGCTTCTGGTACAACGCGACAAATCCAGTTCCATACTTGGTATATAGACAAGGATCTTGTGTAACACATGCATATGAACCTCCTTATCACGCAGAGGAAGAGTGGCGTTCTCTTCCTCTGCCATGCGTGTAAATGGGTTTAACTTGCTGTTTGCGTATCCTTCGTTTCAGGAACCTCTGTTTCCTGTGTCTCCGGCGTGGTATTTGACATTGTTTCCGCCGGGTCCGATACAACTGGTACAGGAGTTATAATATCCGGTGTTTCAGTTGCGGCAGGTACGGGCACAGAAGCAGGCGTTTCCACAACGGATGTGGGTTCCGGCGTAATGACAGGAGCAAGCTCCGGCGTAATGACCGGGGCGGGTTCCGGCGTAATAACAGGCGCCTCTTCTTTGGGCGCGGTCGCTCGATCTAACTCATCGAAATTTTCCAGTAATCCCATGATATACTCATAGGACTGCGGCGCGGATTCTTTGCAGCTATCCGGATAATTGATAACCTGCTGGAACACTTCGGCAAAATACTCGGTAGAACTGCTTGTGGTGTGTCCGTCGCCGACACCGCCAATCTCATTGAGCTGATCTTTTTCCGCTTCGTAAATGGCGACCCATTCGTCGGACAAAGAGGCCCACCCATAAGCGACATCGACATAGTGTCCAAATTCATGCCCCGTCGCCCGGCGGATTGCGCTTTCCCGATCTTCGATATAAATGACCTTTTCACTGCTCTTGGTTAAACCTGCAATGTTGCCGAGCTCCGTTCCGTAATATGTGCCGGCAATGCTCTTATCCGTCAGTACAAACTCCCAGCCGTCTTCCTCGAACGCGGTGCGGACAGATTCCGGTACGCGGTTCCAGTATTCAAGCTGTGTGCTTTGCATTCTGCGGGACACATTGCCTTCTACCGTAAATGGGAGCTTTTCAGCCGGTTTCTGCACACCGTTCTCCATTACGGCATACCTGTTATTGTTCAAAGTGTTTGCATTCTCTTCCTCTCCGGGCGCTTCTGCCCATTCGGTTCCATCATCGCACAGCGGTTCAAACGCTGCTTCCGCGATCGGGCCGTAATCGATATCCTGAATGACAGGCTCAGCGCTCCTTTCCGGCGCCGGAGCCGTTTCGGGTTCGCTTGCAACGGCTGCCGTCTGGCGGTTATGATCGACCAGCGGGCTTGCGTATACGGTGCATGCAAATGACAGTGCGAATGAAAGCGCCATGGAAAGAATGGCGAGAAAGACCTTCGTTTTGTTTCGCATTTTGTGTTTTGCTCCTTGGTTTTTATTTTTTGATGTATTTTTTGAATGGTTTACCCGTTTACAACGCGTCAAACGAGATGTCCGGCATCAGATAGGCGGTCCACTCTTCGCCATAGGTTCCATATGGGAGGCTGTACGGTAGACACGGTGTTCCAAAACGGAACAGCGTTTCCCTTGAGCCGACCTGCGGGAATGAGCGATACCATGTGGATTCAGGCAGTTTTGCGAATGTATCGTCCTTGCGGTTCAGCCGAATATACACCCAGGTATTGACGGGCAGCGTTCGCAGCTCGTCACAGCTCAATTGGTGCAGACGGACGCATGAATTGTCTTTTCTGAAATACATGGTTTGGTCAGTCCATTTGTTTTGCATTTTTTGTTTTGCTCCTTTCTTATTGGTTTTTTGGTTTTGTTTTTGGTCGCTTTTTAGAAAGTCGCCCATACTTTCTCTGCTTCCCTAAACCGAGCGACCAGCTCGTCCGGCGAAACATCGATCGTCGGCGGCTGATTTGTTGGTTCAAAACCGGATCGATACAGTTCAAACCAGTCTGTGTCGTCTTCGGTCCATGAGTCGAACCTGGTTTCTGGCATTCCGACAAGGCGGGGAATAAAATTTTCTCCATCAACCAAAGTTCCCATGATTTCGTCGATATTGGAAGATGATAGTTCGCCAGAAATAACGCAGCTGTTCCAGACCTTATAATTGCTGGCGTCGCGGTACAAATAATCGATTTTTGTGTTCAATACGATCAGTCTCCTTTCGTCAGTGCAGAATCTGTAAGTAGTATGACAAAGAAGGCCGCTGTATAAAAAACAAACGCCTCTGTACAATGAGCCGTTATATGAGCGATACTATCGTCATCCCGAAAAGAAAACCCCGTGCAGTCTGCGCCGCACGAGGTTTTGTTGTTCACCATAAAATCGGCGGCGGAAGCCCCTGGATTTATCCATGGGGAGGAAGCCGCCAATCTCCCTTCTATTTGTTGATATTTCGTGCAATTTTTGGTATAATTTCTTTAGAAACGGGGAGAGAAAATGGAATATTCGTACAGGTTCAGAATCTATCCGACACCAGCGCAAGAGGTCTTAATTCAAAAGACTTTTGGTTGCGCCCGGTTTGTCTATAACCATTTTCTCGCCCAGCGTATCGCTGAGTACCAAGCAACGGGTAAGGCCCCCACGCGGTTCCAGCAGGACAAAATGCTGACCTCTTTGAAGAAGGAATTACTTTGGTTGAAAGAAGTAGATTCCATCCCGCTTCAAGCCGAACTCCAAAACCTGGATGCCGCTTATCAGGGTTTTTTCCGCCGTGTTAAAAAGGGTGAAAATCCCGGATACCCACGGTTCAAAAGCAAACGGGACAGGCGGAAGTCCTACAAGACGAAACAGCACGTCTCCAACGGCAAACCCACCATTTGGGTAGATGGTGAGCATATCCGCCTCCCGAAGCTCGGCCTTGTGAAGTGCCGCGTCTCCAAAGAGGTCGAGGGGCGTATCCTGTCCGCCACAGTATCTCAGGCCCCCAGTTGTTGAGGCTATGAGCGAATCGATACCGCTCTCCCTTATAGGTAAACTCTACCCAGCATTCGAGCCGGCTCCAGTCATAATCATATGACTCAACGCCGAGTCGGCCCATTACTCGTTCCAGTTTTGCTTCGTAGTTTTCCGGAGTACCATATTGCTTAGCCATCGTTTTTTCCTTTCAGCGTTTCCTCTGGCCACGACAATTAGCCTTATTTTTATATTCCATATTATTTTTCCTCCGAGCTTTGTTTTTTTTCTGACTTTTACACGTAATCCACAATTGCTTCCACAAGCTTTTTTTCGAACTCTGCTCGCTTTGCTTCCATCTGCGCTCGCACATCAACGTCTGTCGTATCCAGATCAAGAACGTATATTTCGCAGTCTATGAGGCGTGTTGTAAGCACCTTTTGAACCACGCCTTTTTCTACGATGATACAGATTTCACCATCATCGTGTTGTAATCTCCAATTGTTCTTTGCTTCTCGTTCAAACGCTCTTACGAGCTGGTCTGCCGACATATTCAGCGTAGCCGGCTGGAATGACGGGACAAAGCCGTTTTCATCCAGCTCAAAGAAATCATGGTCATCTTCGGTTAGATTTCTAAACTTTTGTTCCGGCAAGCCTACGAGCCTTGGGATGAACATTTTCCCATTGCGCAGTGTTGCAATGATCTTCCTGATCTGATCGTTTGAGATAAGCCCAGGAATAATACATGTATTAAGAATTCTGTCATTCATTTTGTCTCTGTACAAATATTCAATTTTTGTGTTCATGTCTTTTTCTCCTTTCTGTCTATTTTGTTATGATTTTTTGTTTCTCCTGCCGTACACGTTGAACTACATGTACTGTTCTACCGCGAACCGTCGCAGCGCTTTCACCCAAATAGCCGCACCTTCTGTGTTGATGTGACACATACCGTCGGAGGTAAGATCGGCCGACAGATAACCATTTTCATCCATCATTTGTTCTGCAAAGCTAAAATAACGCACGCCTTTGTCAACACAAAGCTGTTCAAGCAGCAGGTTGAATCCATTCCAATCTTCAATGCTCACATGTCGTTGCCGGCAAAACTTTTTTGACACCGGCAGGATTCCCTGAACGATGATCTCTGCCCCCTCGCATTTTTGCTGAATGGCATCGATCATCGTTTCGAAGTATTGCAAGGTCGCTTCCGGATACTTGCCCGCATAATCATTTACACCAAGCATCACAAACACGCGTTTTGCTCCCATTTTGAGCAGTCCCTCGGTCGTTCCAACAGCCTGTTCCTCATATTGCAGCAAATTGCGGTTATCGTAGGAAGCTAAGCGTACACTCATACCAACGGCAGCCAGAAATTGTGCGTCACCCAAAAAACGCTCATTTTCCCGCCGCTGTTTCAGGCAATAGTTATACAACGATACGGTGAGGGAGTCTCCCAAAAAGACTGTACCGTCAAAATACCCGTCAAACCTGCCAGTTGCCAGCATTTCGTCCGTTACCGGCTCCAGCGTGGGAGCTGGTGTTATTGTCGGATCTGCCGTTGGCACCGTCGTTGGTATGTATGTCGCTGCCAGTGGCGTACTTTCCTCCAGTTGTGGCGTCTTTGCCATGCAGCCGGCACACATTGACAGCAAAGTAAACCAGACACATGCCATCCAGGCAAGCCGCTTTCTCGTGTGCGGCGGACGGTTTTCAACAGGACCAATGCGATACGTTCCATCGCAGTTATAGGCGCAATCATTTGTTGCGCAGTCAAATACGTCGATGTTCTGTTTTTCTTTCATATTGCTTTACCCTTCCGCAGATTGGGCAAGATAATTTGCCCGGCATCTCTTGCGGTTTCGTGTACATTCTGTTTTGTTTTCAGGCGGACATCCCAAGCACTGTTTTACTTCATCGAAAAACTCGATTTGTCCTTCTTGGCTCAGATTACTGATCCGCTCGGCATTTGTGAGTACGATGTCAGGGCACTCACGCTCTCTTGCGCGCTTGCAAGCAATGTCGAGATAGTTTAAACAACATCCGGATACCCGGCAACGATCACACAATTTCGTTGTAGCCCTCCTTATAACCGTTCATTTCCAGTAGCAATATATGCAGCCATGTGGACATCTTGCTCGATTTGTCAGCAATTCTGTTTTATTGGCGATACACAAACATCCTCTTCGATTTTGCGGATTGATCCGATCATCGGCAGTTTCAAGGCCAAATATTTTCAGATCTTTTTCGGACACACATCCGACATGAACGAAATGCCCGGATTGTAAAAACGGCTCTGCGCAACATTCGAATTTTATGTCGTATTCTGATAGTTCGCGCCTGACTAATTCGAATTGATCTTTCGATGCTGTGAACTGGCCATATGGATAAACCGACTTCATACCCATGCATAACATACGATTTTTTACGTGACGGTATTCGTCCAAGACCGAAATTCTAACACGCATGTTTGGCAAGATCCCCTTGACCAGCGCTGTATCAATAACAGCTTTTGCGACTTCGATTCCCTGCTTCGTTGGAATGATAGGATCTATTCGCAAAACGCAGTTTTCTACAGGAAAACCGTATTTGACCATTTGATTGAGATTATGCAACTGTGTTTTTGGCGGCGGTACATTTGGCTCGTAGGCCGTGCTGCCATATCCTGTACATGTTGCATGAACAATGATATTGGTATATCCGGCTTCGTATAGACTAAACAGATGCCTTAGAAACACGTTGTTAATTGCCTTAGTGATCAGAATCATTCCGTCAACTGTATGGGACTTATCTTTCCAAGAAAAGTCAATTCCCGCATCTCCTCGTTCGGTAACACCGATTTTCATATTTCGAACTCCTTTTGCTTCTCTTCTCCTGTCGTCAGAAAGCACTTCATCCGTTATCAGCATAGATAGCGATCACCTTTTTCCAGTATGGCGCGTATCTTTCTTGTTCCTCTTTCAACGCTTTCTGGAATTCTTCTTCCGTGATCGAACTGGGAGGAATATCGTTTCCGCCCATTTCATCCCACAGCCACTCTTCCAGGCGTTCAGTAAACTCGTCTCGATTCGTGCATACAACCTCATTTTCATACGGGGTTTCACAATCGAGTATTTCTTCTATGCCAAACGATATGGACGCACAATACATCCATGCAAAATCTCCACTGTTTGCACATTCTCCGGCCAAAACGACGATTGGATAATCCGGGTGCTCTGCGATCAACTTTTTTAATTCCTCGGTAGATTTTGTGAGCTCTAACGGCAATACTTTCTTGGTCATTTTGTGGTTCACTCCCCTGTCTTTAATCTTTTTTCTGTTTGTCTTTCTTGACTCTCAAACTGAAGTTCAGACCAGGTACATGCACATGGAGTATGCGAAGCTGTCAAGGTCATGCCAGTCTGCCGAATCGGGTTCCTGCGCAGCTATGGCATTCCACAGTGCCCGGATGTCTCCATCGTACTCATAGGTGTCCGCATCGAGATTGTTATGGAAGCAATATGCGGTCCACAGGCAGCGGAGCTGATCGCGCGACAACTCGTTTTCGAAGCTGCTCTCTACCGCAAATGCAAGCATGTAGTTAAATTCTGCGTTTCTGTCCATCACACATTTCTCCTTTCGTCAGAAAATACTTCTAAGAAAAGTATGAGAAAAAACCCTTTGCTCCAAAAAGAAAAAGAAAAGAAATCCTGTCCCCGGCGCACGGCGGCGGCGAGCGAGACGGACAGCGTTGTTTGCACTCCGCCAGAAAGGACCGTTTGCGTTGATCGGGCAGCTGCGGCGGGCGCTTTTCCCTCCGCCTGCGCAGTTGTTCTGTCCTGCAGCGGGCGCCGGCCCCGCACATCCGCCTTCCCCGCCATCGGGATGTGCCGCATGTCGATGGCATTGCCCAGGCCGCTGCGAATTCAACCCACTGGCCAGGACGGCGCCACATCGTCCCTGCCGGAACAGAGCCTGCACTCATCCAGCCCTTAGACGAAAAGAAACCATCGAACTCGCAAAAGTATAATGCCCTGCGCGGGCGTCCGGCTCGCACCCCAACTGCCAGCACCCACACTCATTCTCTTTTTTGATCTTTTTATATATATCTTTTATAGGGACGACCCCACGAGCCCGCAAACCCGCAGAAATACTGGGAAAATCGGCCATGTATAAGTATTCACCTGCAAGAAATGCCCATGGTTTTTGGTGCCTTGCTGCAAGAAATGCCCATGGTTTTTGCCCCCTTGCTGCAAGAAATGCCCATAGTTTATTCATTTTTCGCATAAATATTCAGCCTATTCATCTTCTTTTTTGCGTCCTTTGTTGTGTGTGCGGTAGGGGCTTTCGCTCATACTACTCTTATCCACAGCAGAACGGGAGGGGTTAGTAGATGTTCAAAAATATGGCGCTTGATACGGGCAGCAAAGCGGAACCGCAATACGAGCCGGTCATGGTCGTATCCAACATGTTTGTGCAACGGATGTACTGCGAGAAAGGAGACGCGCTGCTCTCCAGCGAGTGGAAGACGGTTGCGCTGCTCGCTTCCCTGGTCGAACGCGGGGATTTCGATTTTCATGCGGTCTCCATGCCCGTATCCCGATGGATGCGCCTGCTTGGGCTTCCCATCCAAGGAGGTCGTGATGTGAACCGATATCTGGAGCACACAGAAGTCTTGGGACAGAAATACTGCGAGATCTGCCGGGTGCCGGACGAGTGTTCCAGGCATCGCTGGATCTACCAGCAGGTGTATGGACAGGCAGAACTTTTATCCCTCCAGCTCAATCCTGATTTTCTCCCCTTTTTTGCAACCTACATCCAGCCATATACCGCTATCCAGCTGTCCATGCTCATGCGGCTGTCAGGGAAATACAGCTGCGACCTGTACATCATCCTGAAATCCGCGCTTGCGCTCGGATATTGGGAGATGTGCGTGCCCACCCTTCTGCGGCGGCTCGGCAGCCCCCACATGCGGTCATCCTACCTCGTTTCCCATATCTTACAGCCCTGTCTTGAGGAAATCTCCTGCAAAACCGATCTGGCCGTGTCCTTTGAGATAAAGCGCGATGCGCGCGGTGCGGCGAAATCCGTCCGGTTTCGTATCCGGCGCAATAAGGGTCTGCCGCGCGGAAAACGACTGGATAAGAAATCCGGGCCCATCATCGTACCAGACTTATGTGAGGACGAGAAAACGCAGAAGCTGCTGGCCGGCATATATCTGTCCTACCGTGCAAAGGAGGCAAAACGCAGGAAAGAATATCGTACTTCCTCTCTACAGGCGGTTGGAGACTACTGCCTGGATGAAAATGTCGCGCTGTTGTGAGCGAGACAGCCGGATATTCTGCAATATTGGGCTTATCTGACAGCCTATAAATGTGCAAGGTAGGTTGCCCCCAGTGTGCAAGGTAGGTTGCACCAAATGTGCAAGGTAGGTTGCCCCCAGCGTGCAAGGTAGGTTGCACCAAATGTGCAAGGTAGGTTGCCCCCAGCGTGCAAGGTAGGTTGCACCAAATGTGCAAGGTAGGCGGAACACGCAAAAGCCAGAAATGAAAATATACTCGAATTTCTCTTATTTTTATTTGCGCCATTCCACTTCTTTCTGTATAATATAGGCAAAATTGCCGCCATGCTTCGGCGGCCTGGTCAAGGAGGATATATTATGACGAAAACAGATTTGATCTCTGCTGTCGCAGAAAAAACTGGCGTAACGAAAAAGGATGCCGGCGCAATCCTGGATGCTCTGATCGAGGAAATCATCGGCGCTGTTAAAAAGGGCGATAGAGTGCAGCTCGTTGGGTTCGGCACATTCGAGCTGAGAGAACGCGCGGCCCGCACCGGCTTAAACCCGCAGACCAAAGAGCAGATCGAAATTCCGGCGTCCAAAGCGCCCGCTTTTAAGGCCGGCAAGGCATTTAAGGACGCTGTGAAATAAAAGACGCCGGTTCGCTCACAAAAAGGCATGCGGTGCTGTACCCGGATGTCTTTTTTTTTGTTTCTGAGCAGCGGACGGCATGGATGAGCCGCCATTCTGCTGCCGCTCACTGTGTCCACAGCGCGCCGGGTTTGGGCCGTTTTGCCGGCGGCGTTATATGAGCGCGCCCAGTATGGCCGTCCGTACGGTTTCTTTTTGTGGCGCTGCCGATGGTAGTGCGCTGTGGACGAAGATTAACTGCGGGCATGGGCGGCAGGAATGCAGCTATGCCGTTATATGTGCGGGGTAGTTGTGAGAGCGCGCCCATCATTGAATCCTCACAGATTCTTTTGCCGCACTTTCTGCTTTCTCATCAATGTTGGAAAAAATATGTGAAAATGGAGCTGATGGACGAGCGGCTGCTTGTGGGCTGCAGACATTGTTGGATGAGCCGGTGCGTGCGGCTTGCTCGGCCCGGCGCTGCAGCGGGTATGGGCATTTGTCCTGCGCTGTGGTGAGCATTGTGTGCGCGTTGTATGAGCAGCTGCATTCTCGCCGTGCAGTAATAGGGCCCTGCATCTGCGAGCCGGCATAGTGTCCATCGCAATGCTGGGATACTTCTTTTCTCTTCTTTTCCCTTCTCTTCTTTTTCTTGAGATGTTTCTTGGATTGTTTGGGCTGTTGTGTGAGCGCGTGGTTTATCGCCGGCGCCGTCATGCAGCGATGGTCCGGCGCACAATGCCTGTGCGCAGAGACGGGCGCTTGTGCTGATCAGGTACATCCTGTTGGCACTGCCCCGTTCGAAGCTGCGGACCTGCGGGATAGTGCGATGGGTTGTGCTGGGACAGTTGGTGGTGCGGCGGGCATGGGTGGTCGGCTCATGTGAACGGCTTCTATATGTTCTTTTTTTTTGCACAACATTTTCCTGGCCGGGCCTGTTTTTGCCGCAAAACCGCTCGTTGAACAGGGTGAGAGCCGGAAAAGCCGGGCCCCAAAAATTAGGAAGCGTGAAATGAAAACTATGGTGAATGTGCGGAACGCAAACCGGAGCAAACCGGAGCAAATCGGGTGCGAGCCGGAGGAAAACTATAGCAAATGGTAATTTTTAGTGCCGATACATATAATTTTTGCCCTGATTTATATAGTTTTTGCTCTATTTCATATACACTTTCCTAAAGAGAGGGTAATTTTCGAAAACTATCATATTCGTTCCAAAAACTATCGTTTCGAGCTCTGGACAGTGTGTGCGATGGCATAAAAAATTTTTGCACAACAGTTATATGAGCGCGTTAAAATTGACAAGACAGATCCGGCAGTGTATTGTGAAATTGAGCAAAGCAAAGGAGGGATTGCGATGAGAAAACCGCGCTACCAGAACGAGGACATCATGAAGGCTCTCGGGATCAAGACAGAGGAAGAGCGCAAAAAGTATAACGACGCTCTGTTTGATGAAGCATATATGTTTGTAGATGATGAGGTGGAAGGTTACTACCGCTGCCTGTGGGGGCTGACCACGGATGAGGACGACTACAAGTGGAGGATGTGCGCCAAATCCTATGCTCGGCGCGAAGAGCTGAAGAAGACGCTGTACGATCGGATGATCCTGACCAAAGCAGAGAAGCGCCAGCGTTTGCGGATTGACAGGCGTTTGAAAAGGATGGACCGCAAAATGTGGCGTACCCTGTGGCGTCAAACAGATAAGATGACGGACGAAGAGATCGAACAGGCGGCATACGAAGCTGATTGCTGGTTTGCCGATTACATGGAAGAGAAAAAGAAACGCGAAGCTGAGCAGTCTTCGGAAGCAACAGCGTAAAAAAAGAGAGGGGGCACTCCCCTCTCTTCTTGCGTTATCCACTCGGCTTTTTTGTTATAGGCAAAGGGCTGGAATGTACAACGTTTCGAGAAGCTCATCAGCAAGCGCGATGGGATCTTCGTCCGGTTCGATTTTGCGAAGGATGAACGGCCTGGCATTTTTGCGGGCCCACATGTTCAGGTATTTGGCTTTTCTTATCAATGCTATCGCTTGTTGGAGTTTCTTGTTGGTGAGCGATTCCTCGCCTTCTTCTATGAGCCGATACATGTGCTTAACCGAGCCATCTTTGCGGTGATACCAATCCAGATTTTGGGTGTGTCGCTTGTACTCTTTCATCATGCTGACAAAATTGGCGAGGTCATCAGCTCCAATCATCAATCCATACCTTTTGTTGACGATGAAGGATCTTTTATACAGTTCCGTGAATTCCATAAATGCGCCGTTGTCGAACGTCCGTTTCATTTGTGTGTCCTCCTTTTAATTGATTTGAAATGTGGTGGTAACGCAGGTCTCCATTCGTCTTTACAATGATTCATGATTAGTATGATAGTTGAGGTGGGTGTCCAAAAAACGCCAGTTTTTTGCACAATAGTTATATGAGCGCGTTAAAATTGATAAGACAGACCCGGCAGTGTATTGTGAAATTGAGCAAAGCAAAGGAGGGATTGCGATGAGAAAACCGCGTTACCAGAACGAGGACATCATGAAGGCTCTTGGGATCAAGACGAAGGAAGAGCGTTATGCATACAACATTGCCCTTATTGATGAGGCTAATGGCTATACGGATGATGAGCTGGAAGGCTACTACCGCTGCCTATGGAAATTGACCACAGAGGAGGACGATTTCAAGTGGAGAATGTGCGCTAAAGCGTATGAGCACCGAGCGGAATTGCAGAGAACACTTCCGGACCGACTGATTGTCACGAAGGCGGAAAAGCGGCGCTTTCTTCATACCCGTAAAAAGAAGAATAAAACGCATAGAAACATTTTAAGAAAAGCATGGCGCGCTGTGGATGGTATGACAGAAGAAGAACTGGAGCAAAAGGTATATGAGGATCAGATTTGGTTTGAGCAGCGCCTGGCGGAATATGAAGCAGAAAAAGAAACGGCGGAAAAGTACAACGGCAATGAATTGCGGGTTGAAAGCACATTATATGAAGGCGAGTGCTGGTTTGAAGAAATGATGATAAAGAAATAAGCGAAGCCACAAAAAAAAGAGGGCTAATACCCTCTTCTTTTTTTTGTGCAATAAAATTTTTAAAACATCCTCAAAAAAGCCCTGACTTTTATCATACTAAAAATATACGAGGAGGGCTTGCGATGATAAGCAAAGATTTAATGTTGGAATATGACGAGCTGTTGCTGGGCAACAGAACCACCCTGCCGCAAAGCTTCTTTTCGGCAAATGGAAGCGCAGCAAATGCGCAGAACGCATTGGATCTCATGCGGTATGCTTTTGAAACCTACCTGAAATGGACGCCGTTCGAGCTTTGCGACTGGCTCACATGGGATATCCTCATTCTGCTCAAGCTCAAGTATGTTATGAAATACATTCGGTTTCCTCCGGAATTAGATCCTGACAAGGATCTGTACTATATCGCCTGCAGGCTGTATCCGCAGACGCTTCGGTTTTCTGAATCCGATCTCACGCTTGCCGTGTATAAGAAAATGCTGGCCGGTGAAATCCGAAAATATCCGAAGGAATTCTTTTCCGGTATAGAAGGGATGCGCCGCGCCGGGGTGTGTCTCGCTTACGCTATTGAGCAGTTTCTTCCGGTAGATAATGTGTACGACCTTTATGAAGCGTTCAGCAAACCTTCTATCAACCAGTTTTTGAGAAAGCGAAAACTGATGTCTGTATGCTCCGATTTGTTCGGTTATCCGCTCGACTTTCTGCATGCTGCGCTTCCTAATCAGCAGAAGCAGCCGGCCATGTATTTTTACTGCCAGTTTTTATCCGACCTGGATGCGGCCAAATCCGCGCGTTTGGCAGAAAGGAATTGACGCTGTATGAATCATTCGCAATATGTTCTGATCAGATGTCTTGCTCTTGCAGCTGCCGTTATCGCAGTGGCGGCAGCATGCTTTGGCTGCGCCGCAAAGGGCGTAACCGGCAACGAATGGCTGCTCATGCAGGAGGAGCGTCTTGATGAACTGGAATTGCTGGCAGACAATATGGACGAGGTGTTTTCCCTGTATGTAATGGGCGCGATCGGGCCGACAGACTTTCTGACGGAGATCGAGCTGCTCAAACAACAATATGCGGTTATGAACGAGATGTACGACGCTGAAAAGCGGGAATATCCCATTCTGCCGGAAAACAATTCCTACGCGGCGCAAAAAGGCGCTGAAGGATTAGAACAGGTGCGTGAGATTCTTGGCGCCATTTTAAACAACGCTGCTGCAGATGGCGTTCCCCTCCCGCCCGACGAGGCGGCGTACATGTATATGGCATACAAAGACGAACTGGCGGACAACCTCGCGGTATACATAACGGCGGTACAATATATTACGGCAGCGACAGAAGGGAGCGACGCAGGTGCTGACTAAAATTTTGTATGGCGGGAAATCCGATGTGGGGTATCAGCGCGAAATCAACGAGGATTATGTTGGTGCGGCTGAATTGGGAGACGACGCCGTTCTGGCCATCATTGCCGACGGCAGCGGCTCAAAGGCGAGTTCTCTGCAGCCGGCGTCCATTGCGGCGCGGGAGGTTACGGACGCCGTAAAAAGGATCTATGAAAAGGACGGTCCTGAATTTCTGTTCGAAAACGCCGAACCGGTTCTTCGGGAATCGATGCACTTTGCGGGCCGGGTACTTGGCGCTTTTAAAGCCGGTAACGACGAGCTGTATTCCGGATTCTTTTCGAGCATGTCCTGCGTCCTGCTGCAAAACGAAGGCGGCATTGCGTTGGCGCATGCCGGCAATACGCGCATCTATATCGTGCGCAGCGGGTCTATCCGGCAACTGACCAAGGATCATACGCAGGCGGAAAAATTGATGGACGACGGCGCGATCTCTGAACTTGACTATTATTCGCATCCGGGGAACATCGTTATGACCAGCGGATTGGGCGTGTTAACCGATCCTGTAATCCAGACCTATGCCGGCCGTATCAAAAGCGGGGACATGATTCTGATGACGACGGACGGTATCCATTATGCGGTAAGACCGGAGCCAATGGTGGATATCATCATGGCGGCCGGCAACTGCGATGACGCGGCGCAATCTCTGATCCAGGCAGGCGTCAGCCAGAAACGGCCGGACAATATGGCGGCCATGCTTCTTGTTTACGACATTGGCGGGGCAAGAAAATAACAAACCGGCAAACATGGCGCAGCCTTTCAAGGCTGCGCTTTTTTTCTGCCGGCACAAAAATCAGCGGGAGGTATCTTTTTGCTCCTGCGAGATTTCAAAGCTGCGATGCGCGCTGTTCAAAAGCGCGCTCATGGTTTCCGGCGTTAAAGCGTTGATCTGCTCCTGCGACATCAGGTGCATCATCAACAGTACGGTAAAATAAAAGATGGGCGCGTTGGTCTCTTCCGCTTTGCGCTTCACTTTTGTCATGAAATCCGCCACAATTTGTTTGGCGGCCTTTACATCGCGCGGGATGAGTTCCACTTCTCTTTTTCCGACAATAATTCTCATGAAAACAACCTCCTTGCTGTCTGCAAATAGTATGATAAAACACAAAAGAAAAAGCGCGGGATATCCGCGCTTTTCCGTATCATGCTGTCCTTCGTTTGAGCTCGTCCAGAACGCTGTAGTAAGCGTCCTGCTGCATGTGTTCCGGGGCAAAGTCCAGGAAATCAGAGATCAGGGAATACCCCGCCATTTCAAGGATCTGCCTCGTACTGTTTACGATAAGGGGCTGGAATTCACTGAAGAACGCTCTGATCTCCTCAAGCGAAGCGGTATCAGGGTTTCTGGCCGCCGCGTTAGAGTAGATCATTTTCTTGGTGATGGCCAGCAGATCGTCGCGGACTGATTCAGGGAACTGTGAGCGGCGCTGAATCAAATCAATCGCCGCTTTGACGCCATGCTGAAGCAGAGCGTCTTTAACGCGCAGTCCCTGATATGGACCGTTCGGGATCTGCCACGATTCGCAGGAGCGATCCCGTTCATCTTCATCCATCCGTACGACCGGCTCCATCGTCCGTTCATCCGGCGGCGGGTCGTCCCGAATCTGCAGCGGAACGAGCGCCGGTATCGGTTCCGGCTCAGCATCGATCCCGACAACATCCGCAAGGAAGGCGTTACACTTACGCGCAAGCTCGCCCGTGCAGTTTTCGATGACCAGGATCAATCTGGCGCCGTCCTTATACGACTTGATGTTTGTCATCGTTTCATCTCCTTTTGAATTTTCTTTCCAATGATATTGAGCAAGCTGTCCGCCTGTTTTACAACCACAAAATCGTTTTTGTAGATCGTATGCAGGATTTCGGTGTTTGCGTCAATAGCAAGGCCGATCACATGCACTTTCTTCTGCGCATATCGCACTGCGCGCATGGTGTCGGCAACACCGGGACGGGCGCCGTTGTAAAAACAGCATGCAGGCTGACCGTCGGAAATCACAAACATGAGCTTGTGTTCTTCCGGCCTTTGGTGCAGCAGTTCGCTGCCGTACCGGATTGCATACCCGTCAAAGTTGTTTCCGAGCGGAAACAGGTTGAGCAGTTTTGCTCGTTCGGCAACCGAGTCATGGAAATTAACAAAATGCTCATGAATTGCATGATACCCCATTTGGTCAGCGCGAAAACCAATGACCTTGAACGGGATCTTAACCCTTGACAGCGCTTCTGCAAGGCCGATCGTGGTTTGTCTCGCCTTTTCGCACTTGTTCCTTGCGGCCATTGACCCGGAACAATCTACCAGGATCAGCACGGCCATATCCGATACATTGCGCGGTTCGACATGCTTGTCGAACACACGCGCTGTCACGCGCGATCCGCTGTAACGGTTGACATTCAGCCGTCCGCTGCATCGGTAATCGCGCTCCTCTCTGTCGTTCTGGATGATTCGTCTGAGCTGACTTGCCAGATGGGCGATGCTGCCGTTTATGGGTCCGACTACCTGGTTATACATCGTAAGCAGTTTTTCCATGTCGTCGCAGGCTATCTGCCTGTTTAAAACGCGGACGCCCGAGTATTCAGCGTTAACAGATGCAAAGTCGGGAAACCGCTCTGCGCTGTATGTTGATTCTGTCTTCTGTTCCCGCGTTTCTTCTTCCAGCGCTTTGCCGATGCTTTTTTCGATGGTTTCGATATCTTCCGGCGCAAGCTCGTAGGTGTCGTAGTCAATGACCGATTCGCTGTCCGGATCAACGCCGGAGCCGGAACAGTCGTCCGACGGGGCTGCTCCCGGTATTCCGTTTTCTGTGTTGATCGAGCTGTTTAAGCCTTCCCCGCCCTTCTCTTTTCCCGGCGACATGTCGCCCGGTTTTTGAGCGTTGGCGTTATCGCCCTCTTTGGCGTCTTCGGCTTTCTGCGGACTGGCCGCATTACCTGATTTTTCGTCCTTGTTTTCGCCTGAGCTGTTCTGGCCTTTTCCTTTCTGCCCGGCGCCGAGCTGCCGCGCGGTTGTTTTGCGGCGCTGCAGTTTTTGGGCGTCTGTTTTGTCAGCAGGGATGGGTTCTTTGCTTTCATCGCCGATCGGGGTTCCTGTGCTGCCGCCTGATGGGATTGGCTCGATGCATTTGCCGAGCTCTTTCAGCAGTTCGGATAGCATCTTTTCTGCTTTCTGGTAGGCTTCCACATCGACAAACGATTCGACGATACGGTAAACCTCCATGCCCAGATCGATGCGCTTTTTGCCGGACGGCTCCATAATGGCCTGATCGATAATCGGCAGCGCCTTGCGAAACGCCTCCTCGGCTTCCTTAGAGGCGAACTTTCCTTTCAGCAGTCCGCCGTCCCCATATTGAACGCAAGCGTTGATAAACTGCGCTAAGGGGTCGAGCGCCATTTTTACTCCGTCAATTTCGGCAACCGCGAAGTCGTCGGTGTCCCGGTACATATGCATGACCGAGTAACGGAGCGATTTGAGCAGCGGGCCTCCGAAGTAATGCGGCGCCCAGTATTCGATCGCCGGGTCTTCGATAACATTCATGACAATATCGAACAGTTTGGGGATTGCGGCCGTTTGCCGCGCTTGATTCCATGACTGGAAATCCGTTTCCAGCTGGTGCATCAACTCGTGCGCGTAAACACCAGACACAAAGATGGTCTGGTGCGTCTCGTCCAGATCCCGTACGATCGGGTGCGGGTACGCGAGCAGATGGATGGTTTTTCCCTCTGAGGTATATCCGATTTCTGTTTCGGGCGGCAGAATCGGGATAACGGGGAAAAACTTCCCCGATATCCCAAGCCCGATGCGTTCTAACCGGCGGGCGTTGCCCCGCCATTTACCTGATACTTTCATAAGCGTCTCCTTTTGTTATTCCGGCATGGACTGGATGATGGACTCGTAGGTCTGTTTCGCGATTGCGATGTCCTTGACGGCGATCGCGCCGATCACCGTGTTTTTCATCGCATCGTGAAACGGGATTCCAATTTCCATCTGCTTTACCGCAGCCTGGCAGGCGCGAAGTGTTACGCCAAGCGCGATATCGTCCGCGCTGACCGAACTGCTGCAGAGGAAATCAATGACCTTCGTATATCCCTTGTAGACCTTCTGGATTTTCCGCTTTCCGAGCGAAGACCCTTTCTGCAGGATTGCAATAAAATCGCTTTCCTCGGGGTCGTCCAGCAGGAAGATGTTCGGCATGCGGGAGATCATCGCCTCCGACGGTTCCCGAGAGCCCTGCGTGCCGATGTTGGCCGTCGCAATAATGACGCACAGCGGATGCCGGCGCACGATGCGATACCCGTCTTCGTACACGATAAACGGCCGCTCGATCGCCTGTCCCAGTGCGCCCATCAGCATGCCGGGGTCGCAGAGATTGAACTCTTCGAGGAGTACGATTCCGCCGGTTTTGTAGGCGTCGAGGAATGGCGTGGACACAAAATCCACCTTCCCTTCCCTGATTTTCGCCATGCCCTGGTAGGTGTCTTCTTCGGTGTGCTTGCTGTTTATGACGACCTTGACGGGCAGGCCGAACGCAGCGCTCAGTGCGTTTGCGATCGTAGTCTTCCCCGTGCCCGGCCGGCCAACGAGCTGACAGTTTACATAGTTGCTGCCAATGGCGCGCTGTCCGGTCTCGCCGTTTTTCATGCGCTTCAGTACCGCGTTCAGTTCATGGTTCAGGATATCCACCATGGTAAAGAACTGCGGGACCGGCACGAAGTCGTCCAGGAATTCGAGCGGCTGAATGTCGTCAAGGCGCTCGATATCCCACACATGGTCGAGAAGATAGGCGCCCATTTTGCAATCCACGAATTTCGAGGAACTGTCCTCTTTCTTCTCTTCTTCCGCACTCATTTTTGGGACTTCGACATCAAGCTTCAGAGCTGCGGCCGGCAGTCCGTCCAGAACCTCCATTGGCCGCAGTTCGCCTGTGCGAATAGCCTGCTTGATTTCTTCCGGCTGCAGATTGTCATAGGTGCAAATCGAATCGCGCGTTGCAATCTTCAAGCCCTCGAAATATTGCGAATCGCACAGATAGTACAGCATGCCCATCAGATCGGCACCGCTTCTTTTCGTGTGTACAGCTGTCAGAAAATCACGCGCTGCCTTTTGCGTTTCAATCATGCCGGACAGAGAACTCAAATCATACAGGGTGATCGCGTCAACGATGAGCGGGTCATCGATCGACCCGCCTGTCAGCACGCTGAGCTCAGATCCGTTTTTGTGAATAAAGAACGGAGATCCGTCTTTTTCGAAGTACACTCCCTGTTTGCCCTCAAAGGCAATGATGCGGCCTTCCAGAATGTGCCTCAGCGCGGCAACGGCGTTCGTGATTTTGGCACGCACGCTTTTGGTTGTTTTCGGGCGCGCCGGACTGAGATACAGATTGCTCGGTCCCATCATTCCGCTCGCCACTGCATGCGTTGAGCCTTTTGCATCTATGAGTGTGATTGACGCGGCATGACCGGTGAGCCCTCTGAATAACATCTGCGTTCTTTTATAGTCCATTTTCGTCTTTCTCCTTTTTTTTTGTAAAATGTGACAGCCTGATACATAAAACTCCAATCGTCTTGCTTCAACCTAAGAGTAGTATGATGAATAAGATTTGCTCACAATAAAAGGAAAAGACGCAGACGTATTGCGTATCCGCAAAAGTAAAGAAAGGCGCCGGAAGCCCGGCGCTCTTTGCTGTGCAGTGTTACTGACGGCTAAAGCCGCTTACAGCTGACTGCCCGTCGCTGGAGTGTTTCGCGCTGTTTTTCGCATACTCTTCAAGCGGCACATCCCTGCGGGACACCATCTGCGCCGGCGTATCGAATCCGCGCACCATCCGCTTGCGCGGCTTGAGCGACGCAAAGGCTTTTGCGATTATAAAGCCGGCTGCGAACCCGCATGCAAGCAGCAGGACGCATATCAGAATGATCGTTCCGGCGCCTGCCGTAGGATACATCATAAAAACATTCCCCCTTCCTGTTCCTTACTCGATTCGCGTCGTCGAGTAGATCGCGTTGCCGATGCGTGTAGTCCCGAGCGTGTCTTCTACCATATCCTCTGTCACATGGGCGGTAAACTGGTCCGCCACCTCTTCCGTCGTGACAGTCGCCATGTAGTACGCCGTGTTGACATCCGAGCTGCGGCCGTCTACAGAATCTGTATCGCCCAGCCGGCCGTTCGTCACCTTGCTGTAAATCACCTGTCCGGTTTCCGGGATGATCCAGTATTCGTTCTGGCTGAAGGTAAGCGTCTGGACAAACGAGGATTGTCTGAGGCTGTATCTTGTAAATACATGGTCGCCCGCGCATCCAAACCGCCAGTACATCAGCTCTCCGGTCTGGCCTGGGATATTAGCCTGACTGCCGATATATTCGCCGTTATTCGTTACGGACACAGACCACGAGTAGCTCCCGCCGTTGCTGTACGGGATCTGCTTTTCGGTGTATTTGACGGCGTTTGATTTGTTGGTAATCACATATTCCGTAATGTGCTGTACCGACAGCGTATCCGTGATCGAGGTCGCTTTGAGGTTCAGGTAATCCTGGAGCGCTTCATATCTGTCGCTCAGCTTGTCAAAATCCACCATGACGAGCCCGCCGCCAAGATCGATCGTAAATCCTTCCTTTTGAGACATCCACTTTTCAATAATCTCCGAAATTTTGCCGGTTGGGTCGTATACCGTCGGCCATTTGCCCTGCAGCTGATCGAAGCTGAACGGAAAATCTGCAAAGCTGCCGGACAGCTGAATACCTTTATCCTCCAGCGCGTTTTTGTCGCTGCCGAGAATATTGCGCAGGCTGTTCATATCGTTTTCGCTTGCTTCAATTCCCTCTTTCCTTTTGCGCGTTGTGCTGTAATTCTCTCCATCCGTATAGTTGGCTTCATCGAGAATCTTTTTAAGCCAGTCTTTGCTCACAATCATATTCTCGCTGAAGACAAACCCGGAGTCTGTTTTAATTCCGAACTGTCCGCCCACGGAAACCAGATCGCCGAACATGCCGTCGATCTCCCGGCTGGAGTTTTTGTTATTGATTGCCGCCGTGCTTTCGGTTGCTGCGTCTGACGAGCCGGTATTCACGGTTGTTTCACTGTCGGATTCTCCGACCTGGATATTTGTGCTGCCGGACACATCGCCGATCGTTCCAACATCTCCAACTTTGTAATCCGCAAACGCGGCAGTAGGTACGGACAGGCAGGCAAACAACAACACAGCTGCCGTAATGCGCCTGGTAAAATAATTCACCGCAATCTCCTCCTTCTTATCGTGTTCGTTTTTTTAATAGTCCCCGCTGAACAGGTCTTCAAATGTGGGGGCGTTCTGCGCTTCGTCCATTTTCTGCGCGCCCTCCGCCAAGTCTTCCCCGTACAGGAAAATGCCAATCAACGGGGTGTTTAAAAACTTACCAAGGTTTTCTTTAAAATTGCGGCTGACAACTGTGGCGTTTAAATAATCCGTGGCTGCCTGCACAAAGGACGACCCGCTTTTAAGAGCCGTGCTGTTATCCGCAACCGCCTGGTTCCACTGCTCTGCCGCCGCCTGGTCGAGATTTCCGGAAGCAGATGAAAAAGCGTTTTGTCCTTTTTCCTTTGCCGCAGTAAAACTCTCCATGGCTTTGCTCGTGTCAAGCTGCGTTTCAAAGCCTGCGGTCAGCTCGCCCAGCCGGTCCGTATAATCGGTTGACAGAGACGGCATGGAGGCGCCCTTTTTTGCCTGCTCAAACACGCTGCCAATCGAAAGCTGGCTGCTTACGATCCGGTACATCCCGGAAGACTTGAAGCCTTCCGAAAACGAGCTGCGCGCAGCCTGAGCGTCCGAGAGCATGCCCGACACGCTGAACGATTCCGGCAGATCCGCCGCGTCAAAATCGACCTGCTCGCGCAGTCCGGAGAATGTCCGTTCAAACAACGCCTGCACATTCGCCGCATATCCCGTCTGGAAATCCGGGATCTCCAGTGAGCCGTCTTTGCCAAACCCCTTGCTCTCCAGCGTGGTTTGCAAAACCTCGTACTGCAAATTAAGCATCTGGAACGAGTCCATGTTTACACCCACATCGTACAGGGCGTCTGACTGGATGCCATCGCTTTGCATTGCCTGTTCAACCAGAAAATCATAGACCGAACCGGCGGTGATCTCCTGGTCCTGCTGCGTCTCACCTGCCGGCGCATCTGCCGCGAACGCCGTTATGGGCGTCAGGCACAGAAAGACAGCCAGCGCAATTGTCGTCCATTTTTTCATATGGATTCCCCCTTTAATGGTATCTGCATATAGTATGCTAAAACGGACGGCTGGCTAATATAAGGGTTTTATTGCGCGGGCAAATCTTCGTCGTCGATGAGCACAAGCGATCCGTTGATCCGCTTCCGGATCTGTTTTGCCATATCCTGTGACTGCTCCGACTGATTTTGCGATGTCTCGATCAGTGCAAGCACCCAAACGAGGAATAGCGGATAATTCGGTAGTCTGCGTTCCGCGAGGGCGTCAATTTCATTAAGCGATGGCAGATTTTCCTGCAGCCTGTACAGGTCATTCAGCTGTTTGGTGCTCTTTTCAAATGAGTCCACATAGTAATCGTATGCGGAAAATGTCAATATCTGTTTCATGCAGCGCCTCCTGATAACCGTTGATGTTCTTAGTATGATCGATTTCAAGAAAAAAAGCGGAAACATTTTACTGATTCGCCGACCATGCTCCGGATATTTTCGAATGTGCTTGCCGGGCAGTCAAAGGTAAGCGAATATTCGTATGTGCCGCTTGCCATCAGGTATTGTACAAACAGATACTGCTGGTTTTCGTACCAATACGAACCTGCGCCGTAAATCAGCGATTCATCCGCGCTGTAGGATGTGAGCGTAAAGCCCGTTTTCCCCGCTGATACGATCTGTACATAGTCAAGCTGCGTAACGTCTTCATAGGTGATCGAGCTTTCCGCCGCCGTAACCGTCAGCGTTGCTCCCGTTTCCGGGTCTGACGCATAATACACGCCGTCTTGAATGGCGGAGGTCCAGCCGGCGGGCGTGCCGAATTCGAAATCCCCGAATTCGCTGTAATACAGGCTTAGGCCGTCCGGGATGGGGTCCGGCCTGGCCCATGATACGGATTCAACCGTCGCCAGAACGGCAGCCTCCAGCTTGGCGTAATGCGCGTCCGGCAGAATGTATTTGATTTGAACCACAAACGAGCGGTCGAAATATACGAGGTCGATATAATCCATTGTTTCGCCGCCGGCGCCGGTTCCCTGATACATGCAGATATAGCTGCTGTTATCTGCCCAGTAGAAGTTGACAAGCAGCTTGTTTTCAGCGGCAAGAGAAGCCTGCAGCGTTTCCGCCGTGGCCGTATTGACCTGCGGGTAATACTCCATAACCCGGATCTGAATCGACGAGGATGACGGCGCGTGGATATATGTAGGATATCCGTCCTGAATCACCCGTGTCCAACCGACAGGGATCATCATTGAAAACCCGCATGTCTCGTCGATAAACGGTTCCAGCGCAATGTCTTCAGGCTGCGGCGTCTGCGTCGGCTCCGGCGTTTGGGAATCAATATATGCCGGCAGCGGCGTTTGTCCCTGCACGATCGCAATGACCCCGGCAATCACGCATACGGCTACGATGGCGGTGATAAAAGCGTTTCTTTTGGTGCGCATAATAAAACCTCGCTGAATTTCTGTACGGATAGTATGAAGAAAACCGCGTGCAAATTGCGAAAGCATGGCGCGTCCATTGAGATTTATGCACAAATTGTGTAAAATAAATATAGTATCTCACTGGAGATATTTTGCTGAAAAAATAAAACCAAAGCCAATTCTTAATCGTCTTATGGACATCGGAACAAAAAGGAAGATCTGTTATGCTTCACACCAATATTTATACGCACACAACAATCAACGCGGCGTTTCATCACGATAAACGCGCGATGGAGGCATTGTATCGGGAGACATACGGGACGGTGTACAGTTCTGTCCGCATGATGCTCTCGGATGAGTATGCCGTGGAGGATATCGTGCAGGACGCTTTTATCAAAGGATTCCAAAACCTGGACCAGCTGTCTGACCCGCAGAAGTATCCGTCATGGATGAAGCGGATCGCCGTCAATCAGGTGAAGGACTATTACCGTAAACACAAGCCTATTCTCTTCACGCAAATGGAAAACGACGAGGGTGATATCCCGGACTTTGCCGACGACCGGACCTCCGATTTGCCGGAGAAGGTTCTGGACCGGCATGAGACGGCCCGGCTCATGAGCGAAATCCTGGACGAACTGGCGGATGACCAGCGTGCGGCGATCATCATGTTCTACTATCAGGAGATGAGCGTACGCGATATTGCTGCGGCGTTTGAGTGTTCGGAAGGCACGATCAAGAGCCGGCTGAACTATGGGCGCAAAAAGATCGAGTCAAAAGTGCGCGCGCTGGAAAAGAAGGGTACGAAGCTCTATGGACTTGCGCCGATTCCGTTTATGGAACTCCTCTTGCGCGATTACGCGGCGGAACTGGCCGCCACGCCGGCTCCGGAAGCCGGGTTTGCGGGCGTCTTTCAGGGGTACGCGGCCGAAATGGCGTCCAGTGCTTCAGCAAGCGCCGGCGCTGCTGCGCGGCAGGCTGTTCACGCGGCTGCTGACTTTGTAAAGCAGCATGTCCTTTCCGTTGCTATCTGCGCGGCGGTTGCGGTTGCTGCCATCGTCGCCCTACCGCTTGCCGTCAGCCAAACGGACAGCGGACGGCCTTCTTCAAACCCGCCTTCAGACGCCGCATCTTCTGTCGTTGATACGGCGCAGGATAAAAATGCGCCTGACGCAGCAAAGCCAATCGTCCCGGCGGATGGGAACAAGATCATTTACCGTATCGCAAAAGAAGAAATCGAGTTTCTTGATTGTGCGATGACCGTAGAGTATGAATATCACCCGGACGGATACCGTTTATCCGGCAATTATACCGCAACCGCCGATAGCGGCCATTCCGCTCAATGGCAAACAGTATACCATTACAATGGCGGCAATCCCCTTCTTCCGTCCGACATGCAGCTATATGATTCCAAGGGTTCTCTCAAGTTCACTTATGCATATGAATATAACGATCAAAACCAGCTCGTCAAACAAACCAGGTATAACGGGGATATAGGAGATGAAATCGTCTATGTTTACACCTGTTCGTATAACGAAAACGGGCAAAAGGAATATATGAGGATTGAGACCTGTTATGGAAACTGGACTGACCAGACATATCACTATGATGGGGATCGCGTTGTCGGATTCGAGTATGAATACATGCCGAAGTATTATGACCCAATGTATCCGGGCGATCACTCGGTTGGTACTGTTGAATTTGTGTATGACGATGCGGCCGGCACATTAAGCTGGGGCTCAACTGCCTATTGTCTGCCTACAGCTGGGAGCGGCGGACGCTATAGAGAGATATTTGACAACGAACAATTTGATGACGCTGGGAATGTCGTTTCTTATGATTTACATCGTTATGATGACGAGTACCTGCACCGTGAATTCGAATACGCCGCGTTTGAAGTCCCAAAGGACGCCCCCCTTTTCAATGATTTGCCAACACAATATTCTATCTCCGGTAATTCGGAGTTTGAGCTGTCGGATTTTACTGACGCCTTGTATGTGAGTTTTTCATTTTGGACAAGCGATACGTCTTTAGACGATTTTCGTTTTTACATCACTCGCGGCGAAGGATAATACAATAGCGCTTGCGGGTTTCAGAAAGCGGGAAGGAGGAAAAATCGTGGAAAACAACCAGGGCCGGCCGAGCCAAAAGATTTGCCTGTATTGCAAGGCGCTCATCCCGGCGGACAGCCAGTATTGCCAGTATTGCGGAAAAAAACAGGTGGCCGTCTATACAAACACATTTTATCGCAACGGCAGGGACGAAAGTGTTTTCATCCAGTCCATTAACGCCTGGTTTGCGGCAAACCGTTCTGCGGCCAACATAAAAGCCGCCTTCAGATTTCGAAAGCAGCTGGGGCTTGTGGCTCTCAAAGAAGCGCTGGACGAATTTGCCATCCAATATGAACTGTTGGACGGGACAAACAAATATCAATATGCGCTGTATCCTCTGCACAAGCTGCAGCTCGGCCTGCCTTTTGTTCGCAATGCTTCGGCAAAGGATATTCTGGACGCCTGGAAACAGAATAATCCATGGGCGATTGTAGTGGACGCGCAGGGGGGGGGCACGCATTCACGGGGCGATGCCTTTGGGTTGATGCTTGATCGCGGCACAACCAGCAGGAAACAATGGTATATCCTGTATAAATTTGATCCTGCGGAAATACCGAAATGATTTTGACAAAGAAAAGGGGGCCGTTGATGCGGCCCCCTTTCCGGGAGAAAAAACCGAATAACCAAACGCCTGTCTTATGTCCGTGCGCAGTAACGCATCTGTGCCGGCGCTCAACCATGGTCCGGGGGGGGGACGGGGTAAAGACCTGGGAGCGCGCTGGCTTTGTTCAGACGCTGTTTATGCGCTGTGACGATACTGCAAAAGGAGGTGTTCTCGTCCAGACAATTTGACATAGGGTTTCTGGTTTTCCATGTTTTGCTCCCTTCTGTTCGCTTCCTCCATTCTTCAAGGAAAGCTCACATATATAGTATGATAAATTCAAATCGCAATAACAAGTGATTCGCAGCGGCAAATTGTAAACACTTTATGACCATCTGTCAGTAATCGCCGATTCCGCACCCCATTTCCTTTTCCACGCAATACCGCAGATATGAGGATATGCTTGTCTGCAAATCGTCCGCGCGGCGTTTGACCGCCGCTTTTTCCTCTTCTTGCAGAATGAGCCTGATCACATATTGTCTCCGTTTCTGCTTCTTTCCCTTGGCTGTGCGCGTCCAGAACGGTTCGACGCCGCGTTCAGCGGCAATTTTGTCGAGGGAATATACCGGGACGCCGAGCATTTCGGCCACTTCATATTTTTTCGGGACAATCCGCTGGTTTTGAATTTTGAGGAGCAGTTCGGCCAGCCTGTCGTGAATCAGGGCGGACGGCTTTTGGGCAAACGGGTATTTAACCTGCGCGGCGGCAAGCAGCAGCGCATATTGCTCCGGCATGGTAAACGCCGCTTTGTTTACGATCCTGGTGGCGATCGTGCGTACGTTGCCCTCATCCACAAAGAAACAGCGCAGGAATTCTTCCGGATATGCACGGCATAGATCTCTGAACAGCTTTCTGTTGTCAATATACCCCGATGTCGGCGACAGATACCCCGCGTCCAGCCATGCTTCTTTCAGCGCCCTTGCCGCATCCGGGCGCTCATCCGCATTCAGATCAAGCGGAGCCGTTAAAAAGCGTTCCAGTGTTTGAGAGAATGCCCGCAGTAATTTGTCATCACAGGGCGTCGCGCTCATGTCCGGACAGGACCGCCGTGTTGCCGGCGCAAACTGCTGTTTCAGCGACGATGTACAGGTGATGCCGGAGTTCAGCAGCAGGCAGCCGTGTTTGGGGCAGCAGCGCATGGCCTGGATCTGATGCGTCCTGTGCCAGTAGAGCTCTCCGCGCTGCGCTTCATCTTCCCTGGCGCATACGGGGCAGTACCGCAAAAAGGTATGATCGGGCGTCCATTGGATAAAGGAGGCCGGATATATCCTGCGGTCGGCGGTTCCCGACAGATACGCCGCAATATCCCTTCTTTTCTTCACCGATGAAAAACGAACCATATACGGAGCCAGCGTATGATGAAAAATGATATCCTCCGGCGTCATGGAAAATGCGGGCATGCGGTTGAGGATACCGCCAAAACCCTGCGACGCCAGCCAGGTGTGCATAAGCGTGGCGCTTGTTCCAAACAGCTCTTTTATGGTTGCGGCATACTTGGGATTCCCGCTGCGGACATGATAGCGGCACAGAACGGAATACCATAGTTCATCCGGATAAGGCGCAGGAAAAAACGGGATCACATCCATTCGATCATCCCCCGTTTCGCCAGCCATTCTGTAAGGCTGTCAGCGTCCTCATAGAACGCTTCCAGCAGCGCGCCCATCTTTCCTCTCGGCCGTCCTCTTGCGGGCGCATGCGGCCTCTCCTGCGGTCTGGCGGGCAGGAGAACCACTTCTTTTGTTTCTTCCTTGTCCCCGGAAAAATCATTCAGCCGGTACATTCTGCAGGCGCTGCGCAGTACATCCGGCGTAATCTCTTCTGTGCCGGCGGCAATCGCGTATTGCTGTCCATAGACGAGCAGCTGAACGAGAACGGCGGGAATCCCGCCCGACAGCGCGTACAGCGTTTGCGCGACGGGCCCGGTCAGCGGTCTTGCGCGCTTGACGCACAGATACTTCCAAAGCACGGCGAGCAGCCCGGTAAACTCCTCTCCGTATTCCAGCGCAGGCAGATAAAGACCTCTTGTCCTTCTTGCCAGATGCGGCGCGTTGTCAAGTAATGGCCTGGCCTCTGGCGTGCCTACCAGCATAACGCACACGCCCGTATCGTTCATCAGCTGCACAATCGTGCGGATCAGCCCGGAATCCGCCATTCGTTTGTTTCGGGAAAACAGCACATTTTGAATCTCGTCGATGACGATTATCCCAATATGGTGCGTAATACACAGCTGCGACAGCTTTATGATGATAGTATCCATTGTATATGTCGCCATCCGCGCCCTGGCGTATTCCGTCCCGAGCAGCCGGTCCAGCTCGGCAAACACGGCAATGCACATGCCCTTTACCGAACAATCGCTCGGACATTGGATGCAGACATAGTTGACCTGTTTGCAGTACAGCGGTTCGCCTACGTATCGTTCATGCTCGATCACCTGCGGCATGGTCCGCAGAATGCGCGTGACCGTCGTGGTTTTCCCGATCCCCGGCTCTCCCAGCAGCGAAAAACTCGATGTCGATTCCCTGTATACGCTGCCGCCGGCCTGTTTGCCGCTGTATAGCCAGGCAGACTGACGCGCCGAAGAAACCGCGTCCTTGCAGGCAAGCGAAGCAGTCATTCCCTGGTAGATCATGCGATACAGCGGCAGGCTCATGGCGGGCGGGACAAACACCTGATTCAGAATCGCCGTATATTGCATGCGGTCCGTTTTTTCCTTCTCCCGGATTTTGCTGTCCGGTTCTGGCAGCAGCATCAGTTCCCGGATGAGCGCGGCGTCATCCAGCATGGGCGGAAGCGCTTCAACAAATGGGTTTCCGGGGTATATGGCGCTTGGTGTATAGCTTGCTTTCATATCACTTTCTCCGCTTGCTGGATGATCTCCCGCACGGCAGCGATATACGCCGCCTGTGCCGGCAGCTCTGCTTCTCTCGCCTGTTTTCTCGCGGTATTTTCGGTTTTTCTGCAGCGCTGCACTTCGTTCAGAGACATCCCTTTGTATAGCTCCGACGCTTTTGTGAGCGAAAATATGGTATATTCATCCTTTTCATAGAGATACACCGTCGAAACATCCTCGCTCCTGTACGCGACGACAACTTCTTCCCGGCCGGCAACAGACGCTCTTGCGCACCGGCTGTGGTATCGCGTATTCCGGTAAGTGAGTCCGTTGACCGCAAGCCCGCCGCGTGTAAAATATCCCTTTGTGCGCGGCAGCAATTCCAGGCAGCCCTCCTGCGTAACAGGATGCAGCCCTTCCCGCCGTTTTTCATGCCAGAGCCAGATATCGCTTGCCACCGGCATAACGCCGTCCCGTATCATCGCCGCGCTGCGGACAAATCCGCGCTGCATACGGCTGTTGTTGTACAGCAGAATGCTGCGTATGATGACTTCTGTAAATTCCTGAAGCGTCAGTCTTGCCTCTGTTCGGTAATCCGGCGCGCCCCGTTCTGCAAAATCCGGTTCGATTATGCCCTTTCGTTTAAGCAGCGGTTTGTATGTGTTTTGCAGACAGTCCAGTGTTTTTTCAACCGTTCCTTTCAAATCCGGCCGGTACGGCGGCAGTCCTTCATGCACAATGCCGAGGTTTGTGCAGACAGACCGAAACCGTTCGCTCATAAATTCCCTGCCCCGGTCTGTTACAACGCGCTGCGGCACGCCTGCTGCCGGCCATTCGTGCGGTTGGATCTCGACGCCGTATTCAGCGCAGTATTCCCGTTTTTCAAGAATCGCATTGCCCAGGCATTTGACCGCTGCTTCTTCTCCTGCCTCAAACCCAACATAAACGCCCGCAATCATCCGTGTAGCGACATCGGCGGCCAGATAGATGTTGGGCCTGCCTGCAACAGTCGTTCGGTCGTCGCTTACGAGGTATACATCCGCCTGTGTCGCGTCGATTTCGTATGTGCCGGGCTGCTGTGCTCTTGCGGCTGTATTTCCATATAACGGGCGAATGCTGCGCTTGTATTTTGCGTATCCGTCTCTTGATATGGTGCGTCTGACCGGATTATTATGGCTGTAGTAGAAATAGTGGAATTGATGGTACTTTGGATAATCCGGTTTCAGCTCTCCGTTTTCATCGACATACTTGTCCTGCAGCATAAACAGGTATGCTTCCCGCAGGCTGAGCCGATTAGAGCTGAAATAATATTTGTTGATTGCCCAGCGGAAATTTTTCTGCCGTTCAGAGGGCGCCGCGTCTTTTCTGGCTCTGGCCGCCGGATACAGGCCGGCGTCGCCTTTTGCGAGGTAGCTGAAATACCATTCGCGTAATGTGCGGACGGATATATTCTGCGCATCCGCTGTCTGCTTTAGCCTGAGATTTCTGTAGCTGCGGTCAAAAACGCACCGGTCGTCCCCGATGAGCGACGAGAGAATGCGCCGTCTTTTTTCGCCGGTCGCACGCCGTTTTTGAGATACGCTGTCCGTCTTGGGCGGCAGAGCAAGGTTCATTTCGCTTATTGTTTGCAGTTCGACAGGGAACGGCTCAGATGGACGCTCGCAGGGAACAAGCCACACCAGGCTGTCTGTTCTGGCCGCTTCTCGATAGATGATTCCGTTTGTTTCATAATACATGACTGTACTCTCCTTTTCATTGTGTGATTACGATTTTCCAGCCGGCCGTTATTTTTTGCCAATATGACTGGGATAACTGCAGTTTTTCGATTTCCGACCGCTGCGACAATTTGTTTTTCGTTACCAGCTCCCGTACACCCATGGTTCCGTCTGTGAACATGACGACAAAATCTGTTGTCCACTGTGTTTCATAATATTGCTTTCGGACGCCCTGCTCCGGCTCGATTTTGTCCTGTTCCAACGGATGATTGGTAACATAGGAACTGACTGCCGGATCGTTTTCAAGCCGCATGGCGTATTGCATTGCCTGTTCGGTGTGAACGGTCATCGTCCGTCCATTTTTTGCGCTCATAAATGACAGATCCCGTGTCTTGTTTCCCGCTTTTGTCATACATGTGTTCCCCCCCTTTGTCTTAACATTTTTGTTGTTCGCAAAATCTGAATAAAATTGGCGGATTTTTCTTTCGTTTTTGCGGCGTTGTAAATGGAATGTGCTAAAAACTCGATTGCGCCGGCCTTTTTGCCTTTTTCAAAATTGATGGGAAAATAATTCTCTTCGCCCTTCTATGTGCTTGTACAATCTTATTATGGATCATGATTGACTCATTCTCCCCACTTCATC
>ERZ779888.217-NODE-217-length-73960-cov-6.916095_pt1 | contig 73960 bp, 61 predicted proteins | sample MGYA00511245_ERZ779888 | MGnify/ENA primary metagenome ERZ779888 (study PRJEB29588, sample SAMEA2155255) | human gut metagenome | biome: human gut; feature: human-associated habitat; material: faeces | place: Denmark | collected 2008/2010 ...
TTTTCACCGCGCCGGCCGCGCTTCCCGTCACGGCGACCGCGACCGTCACCATCGGAGCGCAGACCTGCGTGTTCAAAATTTTCGGCGCGGACGGGGAGACCGAGCTTGCCGCGCTGCGAACCGGCGCGCTGGCGCACCTGGAGGCACTTTCCGCGCAGACCGAGCGCATCACCAGCGATCTGTTTCTCCCGACCGCTGTGAAGGATGCCGGCGTGACGATCACCTGGACGAGCAGTGACCGCGCGGTCATGTCGGATGCCGGCAAGGTCGCGGACGAGGTGAGCGACGGCTCGCCGATCACGCTTTTTGCCGAGGTCCGGATCAACGAGAGGGTCTACACGCTTTCCTACAAATTTGCGGTTTCCAGCATCGACAACGAAATGCGATTCAACAATCTGCTTTCGGCCATGAGTCCCATCACCCTCAAAGAAGTGTTTTTGGGCGGCGAGGAATCCAGCGCGGATTTTATAAAATCGCACCAGTTCCTTCCGAACGCGCTGAACAACTCGGCCTATTCCTATCGCACGGCCTATGTTTCTCCGGCCGACACCACCCTGACCCAGGTGAATTTCACCTGGAACGGTTATGAAAACATCGGCCTGACCTCCCTTCGTTATGCGCAGGATACCGCCTATAACTATGTGTCGGTTTATGAAAACGCAAACGGCGAGCAGGCGGTCTATCTCAACACCCCGGTGTTCAGCACCTTTGCGCAGATCCAGGTAACGGCACAGTTCAAGGGGGACGAAAAGGTTTACAGCGGTCTGCTCAACATCATGATCGAAACCGGCAACTATGAAGAATTGCTGGATAGCGTATTCGACTTTGTACAAAGCCGGATAGACGAGGTGGATCTTTACAAAAACCTCATCAGAACCAGAATGGCGGACGGCATGGCCGCCGAACGAGCCGATTTTTCGCTTTCTTCGCTCTATGCGCTCCACACCTCCAGTCTGAGCACCGGCAAATATTCCATTACCTACACGGCGGGGGAGAGCGGCGGGGTGTTTTCCGCCGCGGCACAGCGGCTGCGCGTGCCTTATGAAGGCGGCAGTTATCAGGCCTATACGCTTCTGGACGATATAGAAGGGTATGAAACCGAGGCTGTGACGGGAGCGGGACTTTATATCCGGGTGGAAACCGATGCCGGAGCCTTTTATGTCAGCGCGACCGAGGCGGGAGCCGCAGTCAGTGCCGACGGTGAGACCGTGATCGACGGGACGGGAAAGATTTTCCTGCCGGTGAACGGCTCCTATGATTTCAGTGTGGATCTCACCAAGGCCGGCCCTCATGAAACGATGGTGCCGGTGACCGTGACGGTTCGTTATACCTACAAACCGTTGGTCCAGTCGGTGCGGACTCTGTATGTCCCGGTGCCGGCCGTGATCCTCCCGGATGAGAACGGGTTCCGGAATCAGAGCGTTTTCAACGCCGTGAAATATCAGATGTATGCCGCGTTGCCGGAGGCCGAGCGCGTCAAAAGCAATCAGGCCTTTGTCGTGTCCGGCAATAAAGTGACCAACCGCACGCCCGCGTACATCCTTTTGCGCGACATCGAGCGGTGTAACGGGGCCGCCGGGAACTGGTTTGAAGGGGAATATAACGGCGCGGCGCTTACCATCGCTTATGGCGCCCCCATTACGGCGCTTCGCTTTTATGTCGGCCGTGCGGACGCGGCGGCCGATATACGGGAGAGTCGGATTTATGATTTTCTCGCGCTTCTGAAATGGGGCGCCGGCAACCGCTCCGTACAGGCGTGGGAAACGATTTCCGGCACTTATGACGGTCTGACCAAAACCGTTTTACCCGTGGCCTATGAAAACGGCGGCTATGCCGCTTTGCCGTCCGGCACGGTCGAAACCGGAATTGTGCCGTCTGCGCAAACGGAAAACGGCGATTATCGCTATTATGACACATCGGACGGCGTGTGGAAATATTACAATCTTTCCGGCGCGGAGACGAGTTCCTACACGCTGACCTTCAACTGTTTCACGCTTTCTCTTGCCTCCTACAGCAGATATTATCTCTATGAAACAACCGGCGGGACCTTGGCCTATACCACCACGGCCGGGGCCTCCAACGCGTCTTTTGCCCTTTTGAACGCGGCGGAAGTGGCGGCTTTGCAAAATCCCACTGACGGTCTGACGCTGGGTACGGCGGTGGCCGGACTCAATTCTTCGGAGACTTATTATCTGTATTGCCCCGAGACCGGGCACTTTCTGCAAAAGCGCACCTCCTCCACGCTTTCCATGTCGGAGAGCGCCGCGGACGCCGCGCCGTTGACATGGAATTCGGGCAGCTTGTCCTGCCGGGTCGGGACGCCCACCTACTATATTGCATACCAGCAGAGCTGGAGCAGCAGCTCCCCTTTTCGTTATGCCCCCCAATCCGGGACCGATGTCCAAAAGTCGGTCGTTAAGACCGGTACGCTCACAGGGCCGTATTCCGTTTACAAAAACGAGAGCGGCAACTACACCGCACTGACTGAGCGCGCGGGATACGGAACGGTGGCGAGTCTTCGGTTTCTTTCCGATTCCCGTATACAGCTGGTACACATTTCGGATGATCTGCGCGCGGCCCTCATGGTGCAAAGCGACGGAAAAGAATATCTGACGCCGGAGGAAATCTCGGCGCTTCGCGGATTTTACGCCTACATCACCGGCCGTTCGGATTTCGATACGGTGTTTGCAGGCGTCAGCATCACCGCGCCCGGCCGGGTGATTACCGATCCAGAGGCTTTCGGGGCGGTCGTGCAAAGCATCGCGGTGGCCACATCAGAAGTAACTCGGGAAAACTGTTATTTCAAACATACCGAGCTGATGCGCTGGGCGCTCAACAAACAAAACTTTCCGGAAAGCGCTCTTATTGAAGGCTATCCGCTCGGAAACCCGCCCAATGCCGGCGAACTTACCTATAATATCTCAATTACCGCCGCCAGCAAAAACAAATATTATTTCACGCAAACGGGCGGGATGTCCTGGACGGGAAGCGGCTTTACCAACACCGCAAGCGATTCGCTGAAAAGCGGTTACTATAACGAGGACAACACCGAATACATCAGCGAACGCGAAGAAATTATCCTGAAAGCCTATTGGTATAAACGCAATGCCACGGCTTTTGGCAATGCTTTTGACACCTACAGTGTGGTGCCGACCTACCTTTCGGAGGAGGCCGCGCCGGTCTTTACCGAGACGCTTTATGAGGCGCTGGGGATACCCTTTGACTATACGGTTGCGGCGCGTGCCGAAGACGGAAAACTGTATCCCTTTGTGACCGGACTTTCCGGTTCGCTTGCCGCGCTTTCCTGCTTTACGGATCTGACCGAACTGGTCATTGCCGGAGATGTCACGGCAGAGAACGGCACGCGCACGGCGGGGCTTCCGGCTTTCCTGCATACCGGTTCGCTTTCTGCTTTCTACACCCGCCTTCAGGCCTTTGCCTTTGCCGGGAAACTGACCACGCTCACGCTTTCGGGTTGCGCGCAGGATTTTGTCGAATTCGATCTCTCGGGAGCCGCCGCGTTTACAGCGCTTCGGAAGCTGGATCTTTCCATGAATTACGGCATCCGGTATATCGGGCCGTTGCTGGAGCTCTCCTATAAAAATCTGACCTATCTGGATCTTTCGGGTGTGGGACAGCCGGAAGATTATCAGGAGTTTGCCCTCAACATTCTCTATAACGGGAATCATCCCACGCTGTATTACACGCCCGATGCCAACCTGACGGAAAACGGCAGAGTCGCCGTGCCGCTTCTTTACAGTAAGGCGGCGGAAAATTCCGAGTGGCTGGCGCTCCTGTCGGAGCTGACCACACTGGCCGGGCAATATCTGCAGTTGGGGCAAAAGATCTACACCGAATCCGGCGCCGTCACACTTTACTGGCACCTGAACAGCGGCAACACCATGTATCCTTCTCCCGTCACCCGCGCCACCGGCACCGGTGGCACCTTTGTGAGCATGGCCTCTCTTCTTTCCGCCGCCAACAGCGCGGTGGGGACGGCCGCAGAGGGGAACTACCTGGGGATGTATGTCTACTACAGCGGCAGTACGACGACCGCCTATACCAGCGGGTGCGTTTACCGGATGGTCTGGGCGGACGACGCACATGCCCGGATCGTATATGATGACGCCGGGGGCGGCGCGAGAACCTGCCGGAGCGTGAACGGAAGCGACTTTATCGCCGCGCCTTACGGTGCCGCCGAGATTGGCGGGCTCTATTATCTGACCAAAAATCAAAGCTTTTATGCGGCCAATCGGTTTTACATCATGACCTATGATGAGGACGGCGGATTTTATTATCTTCAGACCTTCGGCACCGCCACGCCGCTCCTGGGGACGGATGAAAACGGAACATCCAACGCCTATCTGCGTCTTAAGAACGGGCGGCTTTACCTGACCACCGGCAGCGACTATTCCGGCACCGGCGGCACCGACATCGTGGAGCTGGAGGCGGTCATCCGTGTGGATGGCACCGAATACCGGCGTATTTTCCGGATCACGGTTATCGGCTGATCTCGGCCGATCCAAAGAAAGGGGGAGAACGGGATGAAAAAAAGCACGCTTCCGGCTGAAAAAATGCCGGCATCGGGAAAACTGAAAATCAAGATTCTGGCGGGCGCACTGACCGTTTTGCTCCTTTTGGCCGGAACGGTCGGCGTTGTCTGGGCGTATTTTACGCTCTCGGCCGAAAAAGAACCGGCGCTTTCCCTGGATTTCACAGCCGAAACTGTGCAGATCCCGGATTTTGACGCGCTGTTTGCCGCTGTCAAGGCCGAAAGTTACAATGATGGTGCGCCGGTCTCTCAAAACGGAAGCGTCTCGCGCCGCACCCTGCTCCTGACGGCGGATATCAGCCTGCCTGCCGATTTGCTGGTCAGCGCCGATGTCAGCCTTGATCTGGGCGGGCATGATCTGATCCTCAACGGGTATACGCTGACTTTCCGGCACACCTATGCCGGCGCGTTGACGGTCCGCAACGGCCGTGTGATCCTCAGTGCCGGCCAGACCGGCGGAATCCTGGCGGATACGCCCCGCGCCGCCGTCCTTTTTGAGGGCGTTACGGTGGGCACGCTGAGTGAGTCGGGCGATTTTACTGCCGCAACGGGATCGTTTTTGCGGGTGATCTCCACCGATCCCGCTTTCGTGGCCGCGCATTTCTTTTCCAAAGTGGCCGCAGCGCTGGCCGATGAATCCACGCTTTTGCGTTCTCTGCCGGAGGCCGACAGCCTGACCGGAAAGACCGGTTTCACGCCGGATCTGTTCTGGGTCGCGCCGGGTTACTGTACGGCACATCCGGACAGTCCCTGTTCGTTGCTTCTCTCGGATGCGGATCTGCCTTTGCATGAATACGGTTATCCGGGGGTGACGGTTGCCTATACCGGCGACAGTGTGATTTCCGGGCAGGGGCGCCGGCTTTCGGCCGGGGACGGGACGCTTTGCGCCGTTGTCACCGTGGACGGCGGAGAAGGCGAAACGACTTTCAGCTGTGAATTTCCGTTGCACGCTCCCGATCTTTCCACGCTTTCCGCACGGGCTTCGGCGGCGCTGACGCTGGCCGGGCGGGTGCTGTCCCGTTACCGCGGGACGGTGAGCGGAGAGGAAACGGTCTGGACGGGACTGGTGCTCAACCGCGACACTTATCTGCCGCGTACTTTCGGCGCTTTGCCGGATGTCCGGCTTTCCTATACCGGCGCGGACGAGGCCGGAATGCTTACTTTCCCGGCGGCGGGCAGCGAACCGTTGCGCACCGACGCGACCGAGCTTTTCGTGCCCACCGCCGACACCGTCACGCTGACCGTGACGGCATCCGGCACGGACGGAACCTTTCTCTCGGATTCCTCTTTTGAAATGCGGAGCACCAACACCGCCAATGTCCGCAGTGCCGTGACGGTGGCAGGAGATCTGCTGAAAAAATGGTACGGCCAGAAAATTGAGGTGACGGCCAACGGGGACGGCTCCTATTCATACGCCGGCGCGCAGGCCGCCGACCCCACGGTGGGATATTTCCCGCTTTACACACTGGAGTATTATACCCAGGGCGGCTTTGCGGCCGAATGTCCCGGCGTCAGCCGGATTGCCTATTCGGTGGTCTACGGGAACACGGCCGCGCAGTATTACGGGTTGGAAGCGGCCGCCGCCGGGGAAAACTGGGAGCGCCTTTTTGTGGCCACCGGAAACCCGGAAGATGATGCCGGGCGGGTCTATCTCCATGTGGAAATGCGTGTGACTTATGGCGGCGTTCCTTCCGATGTCACGCTGGAACTGCCGATTGAATGTTATCAGAAAGGCGATGAAGGCGGCACCAGCCGGTTCCTTCCTTACTATTCGGTGCTGGACCGCACGGTGTATGCACAGACGGGCGGGCGGACGCACGCTGCCTTTGAGATGCCGTTCAACTATCAGCGCGGCATGCCGGTCATGGTTTACGGTTTTACGGTTATCGGCGGGGACGAGGCCGCGCTTTCGGCCGTTGCCGGCATGATGGGGCTGGTTTTTGTGGATAAAGACGGGGTGGAGCACACGCTTTCGGGCAAACTGGTATCGCTGACCCCCGCGGGGGAGAGCGAGGCCGTAACGGTGCTGTCTTTTGCGGATTCGCTGGCGGAAATTCTCACCACATCCGCCCTGTACAGGGCCAACGCCGAGAGCGGCAAAGCCTATTACCGGGTGACGATCGACGCCGGAGAGGCTCCCGCCGCCAACACCGAGATCGCGCTGGTGTATCAGTATAAAATGGCTTATACGGCCGCTTCTTTTACAACTTACCGGCAATACAGCGCTTTTACGGTGCCGGGTCTGCTCCGTTACGGAAAAGAGATCCCGGATGAGAATTTCTTTTTGTGGATCTACAACCGTTTCCGCCCGTCCGGGGAAGAGATCGACAGCGTCGGGGACGCGGTAATCGAAGCGGACTGGCTCCGCAACGATCTCCCGCTTGACCGCGCCGATACCGGGGATACGCGCCTTCTGGCCGTCACCGATTTCACCGGCATCCGGTATCTGCGCGGCACAACGCGGGTCAACCTCACGGGGGCGACCGTCATGGCGGCGGTGATCCGGGAAATCGCTTCTATGGAATCGCTGACTTCTCTCACGCTGGAGTCCTGCGACATCACCGTGAGCGACACCGATGACAATCCTTTTGAAAGCTGGTGCGATCCTGCGCTTTCAGAACTTTCCGGCCTTACGCTTCTGCGGCTTGGCGGAAACCGGATCTCCTCTTTTGTCTGGCTGTTGGATTTCTGCCGCAATGTGGCGGGTAACCTGACCAAAATCTACATTAGCGACAATGTGCCCGGCACGGGCGATGCGGATAATGTTTTTTACGGCTCGGACGGTCTTTCCAATTATGATACCTACCAAAGCCTTTCGGAGATGGGCGTAGAGATCTATTCGGGCGGCTCGCTCGTCGGCCCCGCGCTCTTCGCAGACAGCCGTTCCGCCGCGCAGGTCTATCTCAGTCTGCGCAGTCTTTCCTATCAGAACAAGCTTCCGGCCGGCGTTTCGCTGACCGAAGAGATGCTGTCGCAATACAGCACCGACCCGGCGGATTACGGCCTGTCCGGCGAGGTTTCCAATGCAAAATATTCCTGCACGGCAGATTCGGTAAAGATTGCCTTTGCGCTGGCAGACGCCAATACCTTTACGCTGACTTATACCGCCACGGTCGGTACGGATACCTACCGGATGGTGCTCCACTTTACGGTCACTGCCGACTGATTTTTTCGGAAAGGAGACGGCTATGCGTCATTTTTTTGCCAAACTTAAAGAAAAATCGCTGTTGCGCCCGCTCATCGGCGTGATCGCGGCGGCGTTGCTTGTTTCGGTCACGGCCGTCTCCTTCGCGCTCACACGCGGGGGTACGCTTTCGTGGTTTTCGGAAAACCGGAAGACCGGGGCCGCCGGCATGCAGGTGAGCGCCCGGAGCGATTTCCTGCGCTTTGAAGACCTCATCACGGTGGAACCCGCCGTGGGCAACAGCGCTTTTGAAACGCTGTATTTCCGCCGGGCGCAGGACGGGGGATACTATCAGATTGTCAAAGTCCCTGCGGGGGAAACCGCCGCCGATCCGGCCGGAAGCGTGGGGGGCGAGGACTATACTTTTGCCGCCGATGCCGCAGGCGCGCGCGTGCCCTTTTCGCTGACCGGACTTTTCCCGGGGGAAACGCTGCTGGTGACGGTCCGTTTCCGCGCCTATGGGGAACAAGCCGTTCCGTACAGCCTTTCTCTGTCGGATTTTGATGACAGCGCCGGCTGTTTTACCATCGGGGAGGGGGAAAACAACACGCCGGGCACCTACAGCGTGCTGGGTATTTTCCGCGCCGAACTGGTCAGTCTTTCGGCCGAGCAGAACGCCGCCCCGGATTACCGGGTCGGCGCGCACAGCGGATCCTATTTTGCTTCTTTTGATACCGAAAACGGTTGTTCGGTAAAAACGGCCGATCCCTTTGAGATTGTTAGCGGCACCGCCGCGCCCTCGGACGGGGTCGTCAGCTGCAGCTTCCGGGTGTCGCTGGATCTGGGGGATGCCGCCGCGGGCACGCAGTATTACAGTCTGCGGGGGACGGTGACCAATATGCTTTCCAAAAAGCGTTTTTCGGTGGGAGCGCTGTCGCTCTCTTCGACCAAGGAGGGAGAAGGATGAAAAAAAGAGCGGTTATGCTGAGCCTTTCTTTCCTGTTGCTTCTCTCGGTTCTTCTCTGTTCTCCCTTTACGCTGTCGTGGTTCGGCCGCGGAGACGGCACGGGGGTGGATTTTGAATTACTGGAGATCAATTCCACCGTCACGCTGTACCGGGGAGTGGATAGCAACCAAAACGGTGTGCCGGACAGGGCCGCCGCGCCGGTCTCCATGAAATATTACGAGGAAATCTATGAGTTTACCGATCCGGTCTCGGATTTTGCCCTGAGTGAGGGGACGCACACCGAAACGAAACTTTCTCTGTCGGTCGCGGGCCTGATGCCGGGGCAGAGCGCCACCTATAAATTTGTGCTGGAAAACAACAGCGATGCCGAAAACGAAATACACATGGCGCTGGATTTCGGCAGTCTCTCGGCCGCCTCGGACGCACGCCTGCTCCGGGCGCTGTCCGTGGAGGTGATCCCGATCGCCCACGGAGAAGAGACCTATACGCTTGATTTTTCGGCCGCGGCAAAGGCTTTTCTCATGGACGGCCTGTCGGCCGGTTCGCTGGATTTCGCGGCCTCGCACCTGCCGGGCCTTGTGGCCGCGTCGCAGTCCGGGGACGGCACGGCCAACTGCCTGGATTTCTGGTTCCGCGTCAGACTGGAACCCCGTGAGGCGCTCAATGCGCACATCCGGGCGCAAAACGGAACGCTTGCCGCCGGGGAAACGCCGGCGGACGAGATCGGGGAGACGGAATACAACGCGTTGGCCGGTCTTGCGGTGCAAAATCTCCTTTTCCGGATATACTTTGATGTGGTGCTTTGAAATTTTGTTTCTGAAAGGATGAAAATCATGAAAAACATCGAAAAAGCCAAGGTGCTCTGCCTGAAAGAAGAAGTTGCCTATGCCGAAGGACAGGTTGTCAGCAAAACGCTGGCGCAGAACGGGGCCGTCAGCGTCACGCTTTTTTCCTTTGACAAAAACGAGGAGATCGGCACGCACGCCGCCGGCGGCGACGCATTCGTCACCTGCCTGGAGGGTGAGGGCAGGATCACCATTGACGGCAAAGAATTCCTGGTGCACGAGGGCGAATCCATCGTGATGCCCAAGGGTCATCCGCATTCGCTTTTCGCGGTGGAACGCTTTAAAATGCTGTTGGTGGTCGTATTCTGAAACCGCCGCGGATTCTCGTGAACAGAAGGCCGGAGCGCGTTTGCTCCGGCCCTCTTTTTCTCCCTTTCACGGCGGATTTTCCCGTGGGGTTGACAAATGAGCCAAAGCGTGCTATAATGGCAAAAGGCTATGGCGGAAAAAAGAAGAAGCCAACGCCTTTTTTATCTGAGAGCGGGTTGTCCGACACGGCGCACAAACAGCCCTTCTTTCTATTATGAAAAAGACAGAAAGCATTGTTTTCGGTGTTTATCTGCCCGGAGGATTTTTATGAAAGTTGTCATATTGGCCGGTGGGTTCGGCACACGGATCAGCGAAGAATCCTATCTGCGTCCGAAGCCGATGATCGAGATCGGCGGCATGCCGATTCTCTGGCACATTATGAAGATGTACTCTTCGTTCGGTTTCAACGATTTCGTGATCTGCGCCGGATACAAGCAGAATGTCATCAAAGAGTGGTTTGCCGATTACTATGTCAACCACAGCGATGTCACTTTTGATTTTACCAAAAAGGAGCGGATCACGGTTCATTCGACCGAGTCCGAGCCGTGGCGCGTCACCGTGGTGGATACGGGGCTTTGCACCATGACCGGCGGCCGTCTCAAGCGCGTGGCGCGCTACATCGGCAACGAGCCGTTTTTCCTCACCTACGGGGACGGCGTGTCGGATGTCAATATCGAAAAGGAACTGGCCTTCCACCGGCAGAACGGGAAACTGGCCACCCTCACGGCGGTTCACCCCGATTCCCGCTTCGGTGTGCTGGATATCAAGAAAGACCAGATTCAGGCTTTCCGCGAAAAGAGCGATGCGGATGTGGGCTGGATCAACGGCGGCTTCATGATCCTGCAGCCGGAGGTACTCGGCTACATTGCGGGCGACGATACCGTGTTCGAGCGCGAACCGCTGGAAGCGCTTTGCCGGGACGGGGAACTGATGGCTTTCCGTCATCGCGGATTCTGGCAGTGCATGGACACCATGCGGGACAAGGAAAAGCTGGAATCGCTTTGGGCGGCGGGAAAAGCCCCCTGGAAACGGTGGGAGAACTGAGATGTTTGAATTTTATCCTGATTTTTATAAAGGCAAGCGCGTCTTTGTCACCGGTCACACCGGTTTCAAGGGTGCGTGGCTCTGCCGCATTCTGAAAAACGCCGGTGCCGTTGTGACCGGATACGCGCAAAACCCGCCCACGGACCCGTCTCTTTTCGAACTGTCCCGGGGTGCGGAGGGGATGACTTCTGTCATCGGCGACATCTGTGACGGCGACCGGCTTTCTGCCGCTTTCAGGGAGGCGCGCCCGGAGATTGTGTTCCATCTGGCGGCACAACCCCTGGTGCGCGAATCTTATCGCGCGCCCGCGCGTACATACGCGTCGAATGTGATGGGAACGGTGGGCATCCTGGAATGTGTGCGCGAAAGCGACACGGTGCGTTCTTTCCTCAATGTCACCACCGACAAGGTCTATGAGAACCGAGAGTGGGAGTGGGGCTATCGGGAAAACGAGCCGCTTTGCGGTTTCGACCCTTATTCCAACAGCAAGTCCTGCTCCGAACTGGTTACGGCCAGTTATAAAAACTCCTTCTTTTCCGACGGGCGGGTGGCCGTTTCCACGGCGCGGGCCGGCAACGTCATCGGCGGCGGCGATTTCGCCGCGGACCGCATCATTCCCGACTGCGTGCGTGCGGCGCTGGCCGGAAAAGAAATCGTCATCCGGAATCCCCATTCGGTGCGCCCCTATCAGCACGTGCTGGAGCCGCTTTTTGCCTATCTCATGATTGCCGCGCGGCAGTATGAGGACGGGCGTTTTGCCGGCTGTTACAATGTCGGCCCGGACGAGGGCGACTGCTATACCACCGGTGCGCTGGCAAAGCTTTTCACCGACACCTACGGCGGCTCGGCCCGCACGGTCATCCGGCCGGACGGCGGCCCGCACGAGGCCACCTTTCTCAAACTGGATTGCTCCCGGCTGAAAAAGGTTTTCGGCTGGCATCCGGTGTGGAATCTGCCCCGGGCGGTTTCCCGCGTGGTCGATTTTACGCGGGCATATGAAAAAGGTGATGTCATCGGCGAGATGGACAGAGAGATCGCGGATTTCCTGTCGTCGGCCCGGTAAGTATAGAAAAGAAAAGAGAAAAGAGAAAATGCATTTCAACGGAAAAAGCGAGAGCGAGGCACGCGCGGAGATCCTGTCCCTGGTCAAGGAGTATTGCGATTCTTACCACAATCAGAAAAAGTGGCGGGAGGGCGACCGGATCTCCTATGCCTCCCGCGTGTATGACAGCGAGGAAATGACCAATCTGGTGGACAGCTCATTGGAGTTCTGGCTGACCTCCGGGCGTTATACCGAGGAGTTTGAGTCGGCGTTTGCCGCTTACCTCGGCGTGCGGTACTGCAGCCTGGTCAACTCCGGTTCCTCTGCCAATCTGCTGGCGTTCATGGCGCTGACCTCCCCGCTTCTGGGCGAGCGCGCCGTGCGCCGGGGGGACGAAGTCATCACGGTGGCGGCCGGGTTTCCCACCACGGTCACGCCGATTTTGCAGTTCGGCGCGGTGCCGGTTTTTGTGGATGTTACCATCCCGCAGTACAACATAGATGTCACGCAGCTGGAAAAGGCGCTCTCCCCCCGCACCCGGGCGGTGATGGTGGCGCACACGCTGGGCAATCCTTTTGATCTTCGCGCCGTACGCGAGTTCTGCAACCGGTACGACCTCTGGATGATTGAGGACAACTGTGACGCACTCGGCTCGGAATACGAGATCGACGGCAAGCGTTATTTCACCGGTACGATCGGCGATATCGGCACCAGCAGTTTTTATCCGCCCCATCACATGACCATGGGAGAGGGCGGCGCGGTCTATACCAAGGACGCCCTGCTTCACAAGATCATCCGGTCCCTGCGCGACTGGGGGCGGGATTGCGTGTGTCCCTCCGGCCGGGATAACCTCTGCGGCCACCGCTTTGACCGTCAGTACGGCGAGCTTCCGCTCGGGTACGACCACAAATATGTTTATTCTCATTTCGGCTACAACCTCAAGGCCACCGATCTGCAGGCGGCCGTCGGGTGCGCCCAGATCAAAAAATTCCCGGGCTTTGTGGCCCGCCGCCGGCACAATTTCGCGCGGCTGCGCGCGGCGCTGGAGCCGGTCGCGGACAAACTGATCCTGCCCGAGGCCGCGCCTCATTCCGCACCCTCCTGGTTCGGTTTTCTCATGACCTGCCGCGAGGGGGTCAGCCGGGACGCACTGATCGGTTTTCTGGAATCGCACGGCGTGCAGACCCGGATGCTCTTTGCGGGCAACCTCATCAAGCACCCCTGCTTTGACAGCCTGCGCAGGAGCGGCACCGGTTACCGCGTCGTGGGCGATCTTTCGGTCACGGACGAGATTATGGACAAGACCTTCTGGGTCGGCGTCTATCCCGGCATGACCGATGAAATGATCGACTATATGGCCCGCATAATCCGGGAAGGACTGAATGTATGAGTTGCCCGCCGTTTGACTATCTCATCGTCGGCGCAGGGCTTTTCGGCGCGGTGTTCGCACAGGAGGCCACCGCCGCCGGCAAAAAATGCCTGGTGCTGGATAAGCGGCCACATATCGGCGGAAACATTTATACCGAACGGATAAACGGCATTGATGTGCACCGTTACGGCGCACATATTTTCCACACCGACGACCGAGAAGTGTGGGCGTATGTCAACCGTTTCGCTTCTTTCAACCGCTATACCAACAGCCCGGTGGCCGATTACCGCGGGGAAATTTACAATCTGCCCTTCAACATGAACACCTTCCACGCCATGTGGGGCGTGCGCACCCCCGCTCAGGCGCGCGAAAAGATCGCCGCGCAGATCCGGGAGGCCGGCATTACCGAGCCGAAAAACCTGGAGGAACAGGCCATTTCGCTGGTCGGCACCGACATTTACGAAAAACTGGTCAAAGGGTATACCGAAAAGCAGTGGGGCAGACCCTGCCGCGAACTGCCGGCCTTCATCATCCGGCGGCTTCCGGTTCGTTTTACCTATGACAACAACTATTTCAACAATCGCTATCAGGGCGTCCCGGACGAGGGCTATACCGCGCTGATCGCGCGGTTGCTGGAGGGGTGCGAGGTGCGCCTTCTCACGGACTATCTTTCGGATCGCGCGGGTTTCGACGCGCTGGCCGTAAAAACGGTCTATACCGGCCCGCTGGACGGGTTCTTCGGGTATTGTTATGGTCCGCTCCTGTGGCGCAGTCTGCGCTTTGAGACCGAGGTGCTGGATACCGATAACTATCAGGGCAACGCCGTGGTCAACTATACCGCCGCCGAGGTGCCCTTTACCCGGATTATCGAGCACAAGCATTTCACCTTCGGCACAGGTGAGGGGACCGTCATCAGCCGGGAATATCCGGACGAGTGGCAGCCGGGCAAAGAGCCTTATTACCCTTTGAACAACGAAGAGACCGAGGCGCTTTGCGCCCGCTACCGGGCGCTTGCAAAGGCGGAGCGCCGCGTGATTTTCGGCGGCCGGTTGGGTGAATATAAGTATTACGACATGGATCAGATTGTCCGGCGGGCGCTGACGGCGGCCGCAGACGAACTGGGAAAGGAATCCGAACCATGAACGAACAGGAACAAAAGGCCCCTTTTGTCTCTATCACGCTGGTCTGCTACAATTACGCGCACCTGCTTTCGCGGGCGCTGGAGGCCATCGGACGGCAGACCTTCCGCGATTTCGAGGTAATTTTCATCGACAACGGCGGCACCGACAATTCCATGCAGGTGGCCAAAGAATTTTTCGCGGCACATCCCGATATCCGCGCCACACTGCTCCGGAACGACGATCCCGACCACAGCAACGCGTTCGGCGAAAATCTGGCGGTGGCGCACGCCACCGGGGAATATCTCCTGTTTCACGATGCCGATGACTGGATGGACGACAACTGTCTGGAACTGCTTGCAGCCGCGGCGCGCTGCACGGATGCCGACCGCGTCATCTGTTCTTTCAGGGATGTCAATGATGACGGCAAGGTTCTGCAGACCCAGCGGGTTTCGCCGGAGAAGTACCGGAGCAAATGGAACTACGGTATGCAGCAGGGCAATCTTTTCCGCCGGTCGCTGTATGTGGAAAACGGCCTTCGGACGGTGGATTCGGTTTTTCTTGATGCCATCAAAACTTTCGCGTTCAACCGGGTTGCCCGGAAGATCGGCTTTGTGGAACCTGTTTGTTACAATTATCTGGTGCACACCGATTCCACCTCCCGCAACAAGGAACTGCATCACGGGATGTGGGAGGTGCCGCGAAAGACCTTCGGCGTAATCCTTTCCGAAATGTATGAGACTTATGCGGCGTTGACCGATCAAGAAGATCGCTTGCGCGCCGAACAGCAGATAACCAAGATCTATTATGCCTATATCTTTCAGTTTCTTCGGAAAGCGCCGTTTCGTGATACGAAAGAGAGTTACCGGAGGCTGCACGCCATGATGCGGGAAAAGTTCCCGCGCTATCTGAAAAATCCCTATCTCACCCTGCGCAAAAAATTCGGCAACCGGTTTTATGCCCGGCTGGCCACAGTCCTGCCCTCATTCTGCGAGCGGACGCATCTGATGATTCCCGCGCTGTGGTGCTATCATATGATCTCCAAACTGATTTACATTCCTGTATGAGAGGACGGGCACTGCATATATGAGTTCCCTTTGCGAAAAACTGTGCCGTGTGCGGCGGGTGTTCCTGCCGGATGCGGCTGACCGGGAAAGCGCCGTGCGGACCCCATGGGTCCTGCGGGCTACCTATCTGTATCTGGCGCTTCCCTTCGTCATTTTCGCGTTGGGTTGGATGCGCCTTTTCATCGGCATACCGGTGGCGCTTCTTTTGTGCTTTTGCCTTTATCTTTCCTGCCGGGAGGCGCCGGCTGTGCCGGCGCTTCCGGTCCAGCGGCGGACCGTGCCGTATTTTTGCCTTCTTCTTTTTGTGGTGTTGCTGGTGGTGTTTTTTTCGGGCATCGGTGGGTTTTCCTACCAGAACGACGATCATTACTGGCGCAATTCCATTTTCGAGGCGCTGGTCAGATACCGCTTTCCCGTGCGTGAAACCTGGGGGGACGGCACTCAGGTCGGCCTCATTTACTACATCGGTTACTGGCTTCCCGCCGCGCTCTTCGGCAAGCTTTTCGGCGTGGGCGCGGGTTATGTGTTTCTTTTCCTGTGGACGGTTTTGGGGGTGCTCCTTTTTTCGGAACTGCTCATGGCCGTTTTCCGCCGTCACGCGGTTTCTTTGCTGATCTTTTTCTTTGCTTTCAGCGGGCTTGATCTGGTTGTCCATCTGGTCAACGGGAATTTCGCGGCGCTTTGGGGCGTGGGTCACCTGGAATGGGGAGAGGCCACTTTTCAGTATTCTTCTTTTGTCACCCAACTTTATTGGACTTTCAATCAGGCGCTGCCCGCGTGGCTTTTCACCCTTGCGCTTTTTCTGCAGAAGAACAACCGGAATATGATTTTTCTCCTGGGGTTGATGCCGCTTTGCAGCGCTTTTCCTTTTGTGGGACTTCTCCCGTTTGCCGTGTATCTCATGGTTTCCCGGCATTATAAAGACGAAAACGGCAAGGCGCTTCACGGGAAAGCCCGGGTTTCGGCTTTCTTCCGGGATACGCTGACGCTGCCCAATCTGTTGGGCGGCGGGATCTCCGGTCTTCTTTCGGCGCTCTATCTTTTCGGAAATGCGCGTCTTGGCGGCGGGCAGAGCGACGGCGGGCGGGGGCTTCATCTGGTCTTTTCCGAATATGATTCCGCGCTGTCGTTTCTGGCCTCCTATCTGCTTTTTGTCATTTTCGAGTTTTTGCTTTATTTCATCCTCATCTGGCCTTACCGCCACCGGGAGCCGATGTTTTATCTGACGCTGGCGGTGCTGTTGCTGACGCCCCTGCCGGCCATCGGGCTGGGGTACGATTTTTGTATGCGGGTCTCCATTCCGGGGCTTTTGGTGCTTTTTTTAATGGTGGCGGATACGCTGCCGCAGATGTGGCGCGACTGCCGCTCGCCGGAAAAAGAAACGCGGGTCTCTGCGCGGATCCTCACGGGCTTGCTCTGCCTTTGCCTGCTGATCGGGGCGCGCACGCCTTTTAACGAATTTGCGCGCTCGGTGGATCAGACGATCAGAGCGGGGAATACCAAAAGGCGGAGCTTTCCGCTCATGCTGACCCAGGGGGAGGAAAATTTCGTTCAGCCCATCCAAAACAGCTTTTTTTATCGCTATATCGCGGCTCCGGGAAGAGGTGAGGGCAAGCCATGAAAAAAATTTTAAAGCCTGCCCGCACGGCCGCCCGCAAATATAAAAAACAGCTGGGCGACTCGGCCTTCAGCATCCTGGGGCTTGTGCTGATGAATGCGGTGGCGCAGATTGCGGTCTATCCGCTCCTGGCACGGCGTCTGGGCACGGCCGGCTACGGACAGATGCAATATCTGCTGGCCTATGTCAACATCATCACGGTCTCGGTCGGGTGCGCTACCGGGCTTGCGCGGATGACCGCCCCGGCCGGAGAGCGCGAGCAGGATAACGGCGATTATCATCTTTTCCTTTTGGCGGTCTGCCTGTTGGGGATTCCGTTTGTGTGGCTCATCTGCCGGTTCGGCGGGGTTTCGCTCACACAGCGCACGGCCTTTTGGTATTATATCCTTTTCGTGGCCATGGCCTTCCGCTATTATGCGGATGTGGCCTTCAAGCTGACGCTTAATTATCGCGGCTATTTTCTTTACTATCTCATGATCAGCGTGGGTTACGCCGGGGGCGTTTTCCTTTTTTTGAGAACAGGCGTCTGGCCGCTGGCGCTGGTGCCCGGCGAACTTTCGGGCGTGGCGTTTGCCTTCCTTTACGGCAACACTCTGCGCCGCCGTGCCTTTTTACCCACCAGATCTTTCCCGCGGGTCTTCCGCGCAATCCTGCTTCTGTGTCTTTCAGAGGGCATCTCCAACCTGATTTTCAATGCCGACCGGTTGCTGCTCAAATGGCTCATTGACGACTGCGCCGTCACGGTCTATTATCTGGCCACGCTGGTGGGCAAGACCATGTCGCTGGTCAGCACGCCGCTTTGCGGGGTGCTGATGGGCTATCTGGCGCGGTATGAGGGCGGTTTCGGCCGCCGCGGTATGAAAAAGATCACGCTGGCGGCGCTGGCGGCCGTTCCGGTTTTCACGGGACTTTGCGTGTTAGGCGGCTTTTTGGTGCTGTTGCTTCTTTATCCCGGCGAGCGGGTGGCGGTCACGCCCTATCTGTGGGTGGGCAGTCTTTCGCAGGTGCTGTTCTTTACGGCCGGCATCCTTTGCGTCATTTTGCTCCGCTTTGCCAAAAAATCGTTCCAGGTGCTTGTCAACGGCGTTTTCGGCGTTTGCTTTTTGGCTTTCGGTATTCCGGCCACAGTCCTTTTCGGGCTTTGGGGGTTTGCGCTTGCCATGGTGGCGGCCAATCTGGTCCGCTTTTTGCTGGCGCTGTTCCTTGGCTTTTACTGCGCCGCGCACCCCGCCCCGGAAGAAGATCTTCCCACCTTTGAGAAAGGAGCGTCATGATGAACCGGCCTTTGAATCTTGAAGAAGACCGCGCACCGGCGCTTTTTTGCCGAATCTTCTTTGCGCTCTCGGCCGTCATGTTGCTGCTTTGCGTTTTTCAGGCCTTTTGTTGGTTGCTGGGTCTTCCGGTTGGGGAAAAACTGGGCAATATCGTTTCCTTTCGCCGGTTTTTTTTCGGAACGGCGCGGACTGTTTTATGGATTTTTAAATTCCTCGCGCGATGCGGCGCAGGGCGCCGGGGCTTATACCGAACGGGGAATCATCTATCCGCCGTTGGCCAATTTTTATTACTTTATTGTGGGCAGGCTGTTGCCCGATGCGTATCTGAACACTTCTTTTGCAGACCGGTTGCTGGCGCAGGAATCTTTTTACATGATGAGCGTGGCCGTTCTTTTTCAGGTGTTGCCGGCGCTTCTCTCGCTGTATTTTTTCCGGGCGTTGCTCTGCGGCCGGTCCGCGCGGACAAAAAACGCGCTTTCGCTGGTCTTCCTGCTTTCCTATGCGTTTCTTTATCTGTTTGAGCGGGGCAACATTCTGCTTTTCGCCTTTGCTTTCCTGCTGGCTTTCGCGGCCTATCGGGATTCGCCCTCCCGCGTGAAAAGGGAGCTTTCGCTCCTGGCGCTGGCGGCGGCCGCGGCGCTCAAGCTTTATCCTGCGCTCTTCGGGCTTTTCCTTTTGCGGGAGCGGCGCTTCCGGGAGATCGGGCGGACGGTGCTTTATTTTCTCCTTCTTTCGGTGCTGCCCAGCTTTTTCTTCGGCGGGCCGCGGCTGGTGTTTGGGGCGCTTCTTCACAATCTGTTTTCCTTTGCGGGCGACCGTGCGGCTCCGGCTTCCGTGTTTACGGGGGGCACGGCGTTCCCCGCGGTCTGGCCGGTTCTGGCCGGGTTTTTCGGGGTCGATCTGGTATTACAAACTTCGTTCAAAATTTTGCTGACGACCCTACCAGTTTTGCTGTTTATCGGGTGTTTTTTCCTGTCCGAAAACCGCTTTTTCGGTTGGCTTTCGCTGCTTGGCGCACTGCTGGCCGTGCCGGGGGTCGGCTCGGAATATCTTGTCATTTTTGCCTTCGTTCCGCTGACCTGCTTTTTTGAAGAGGAAGAAATGCTTCCGCCCGTGACCCGGTTTTTCGCCTTTTGCCTGTTTTTGCTTTTGACAGTGCCGCTGCCGCTCGGATTTTTGCCAGATTTGTCGCTGTCGGCCGCTATTGTTTCGTTTCTTGCCCTGCCGGGCGTGCTGGCGCTGTGCCTTTGCATGGCGTGCCGCCGGGTGCGGGCGATGAGAAAGGAGTCGTTTTGAAAATTCGTTTGGCTGATTATGTGGCCGATTTTCTGGTGTCGCACGGGATTACCGATTGCTTTACCGTGACCGGCGGCGGCGCGATGCACCTCAATGACGCGCTGGGGCACAAAGAGGGGCTCCGGTGCACCTACAATCATCACGAACAGGCCTCGGCCATTGCCGCGGAAGCCTATGCCCGGATTGAAAACAAAATTGCGGCCGTCTGTGTGACGACCGGCCCCGGCGGAACCAACGCCATCACCGGCGTGGTGGGCGGGTTCCTTGATTCAATCCCGATGCTGATTCTTTCGGGTCAGGTGCGCTATGACACCACGGCCCGCGGCATGGGTCTTGGCATCCGCGCGGGGGGCGACCAGGAATTTGACATTACCAAAGCGGTGGCCTCCATGACCAAATATGCCGAGATGATTGAGGATCCCCGGCGCATCCGCTATGCGCTGGAAAAGGCCTTCTATCTTGCCACCCACGGCCGTCCGGGACCCACCTGGATCGACATTCCGGTGAACTATCAGGGCATGACGATTGAAACCGACGAGCTTTTCGGCTATGATCCCGCCGAGGACGCGGCCACGCTTGCGCCTGCCTTTTCGCCCGAAACCGGCCGCGAAGTGCTTTCGCTTTTGAAAGCGGCGGCCCGCCCGGTTCTTTATGCCGGAAACGGCGTGCGGCTGGCCGGCGGCTTTGACCTCTTTGAAAAGGTGGTTAAAAAGCTGAATGTCCCGGTGGTGACGGGATGGGACAACATTGACATGATGGCCGATGACGACCCGCTTTATGTCGGGCGCGGCGGTATCATGGGCGACCGCCCCGGCAACTTTGCCGTGCAGAACGCCGATCTGGTGCTGGCGGTGGGCAACCGGCTCTCGATCCGGCAGGTCGGATACAGTTTTAAGACCTGGGCCCGTGCCGCCAAGGTGGTGATGGTGGATGTGGACGGGGAAGAGCTGAAAAAGCCCACGCTCCATGTCGATCTGCCGATTCAGGCGGACGCGGCCGACTTTTTGCGGGTGCTGGACAGCCTTTTGCCAGAGGGGGCGTTTTACCCCGAAAACGGCTGGCAGGACACCTGCCGCCACTGGAAAAAGGACTATCCGGTCACATTGCCGCGGCACTACGCCGCCAAGGGGCTGACCAATGTCTATGCCTTTATCGACAGCCTTTCGGCGCGACTGCCGGAAGGGTATGTCACGGTGGTCGGAAACGGCAGTGCCTGCGTGGTGGGCAGCCATGGCTACCACATTAAAAAAGGACAGCGCTTTATCATCAACTCGGCCATTGCCTCCATGGGCTATGACCTGCCGGCCGCCATCGGCGTGTGCCGCGCGGTGGGGCGTGAGATTGTCTGTATCAGCGGAGACGGCAGTATTCAGATGAACCTGCAGGAGCTGCAGACGATCCTGACCAACCGGTTGCCCATCAAGATTTTTGTAATTAACAACGACGGCTATCACTCCATCCGGCAGACTCAGAACAACATTTTTGCCGGACACACCAAGGTGGGCATCGGGCCGGAATCGGGCGACCTGTCTTTCCCCTCGCTGGAGAAGCTGGCGTGGGCCTACGGCTATCCCTATCATGCCTGCCATACCAACGCGGAGCTGCCGGAGACGCTGGACACGGTGTTCCGGAAAGAGGGGCCCTTCCTTTGCGAGATCTTTGTAGACCCCGCGCAGGTCTTTGAGCCCAAGAGCGCCACCAAGCGGTTGCCGGACGGTTCGCTTTTCAGCCCGCCGCTGGAGGATCTTGCGCCTTTCCTGCCGCGTGAAGAACTGAAACGGAATATGTTTATCCCGTTGGTGGAAGAACCGGAATGAAGAAAAATACTTATGCCGTCAGCGGCGCCACCGGGTTTATCGGCCGGGCACTGGTGGAACAACTATTAAAGAACGGCCACCGGGTGCTGGCGCTGGTCCGCCCGGGCAGCCCGCGCCGGGCGCTGTTGCCGGATTCTCCGCTTCTCACGGTGCTTTCCTGTTCGCTCTCGGACATGGAATCCTTTGAAACGGCCGAGCGCGCCGATGTTTTCGTGCATCTGGCCTGGGAAAAAGCGCTGGGCGCGGGGAGAGAGGATACCGACGCCCAATGGCGAAATGTCGCGGGGTCGCTGGCGGCCGTGCGCCTGGCGGCGCGCCTTTCCTGCCGGCACTTCGTCGGCGTCGGTTCTCAGGCCGAATACGGCCCGGTAAGCGAAAAGCTGCGCCCCGATACGCCGGTCTGCCCCGAAAGCGGCTATGGCGTGGCCAAATACGCGGCCGGAAAGCTGACCCGGATCCTGTGCGCACAACTGGGACTTTCCCACAGCTGGGTGCGGGTGCTGAGCGTTTACGGCGAGGGAGACGCGCCGGGCACACTCATGATGTATCTTCTCGGGACGCTGCGGGAGGGGAAAAGCCCGGAGCTGACCCCCTGCACGCAGATCTGGGATTATCTGTATGTCGGTGACGCGGCCCGGGCATTGCTTGCCGTCGGCGAGCGCGGCCGGGACGGTGCGGTTTATCCGCTTGGCAGCGGAGAAGCGCGGCCGCTTTGCGAATATGTCCGCGAGCTGGGTGCCCTGGTCGCGCCCGATGTGCCGATTGCTTTCGGCGCGCGTCCCTTTTATCCCCATCAGCCGATGTATCTTTCGGCGGATCTGACGGCGCTGACGGCCGACACGGGTTTTTCTCCCCGGATTTCTTTCCGGGAAGGTGTGACGCGGATGCTTCAATCTCTCAGTGAGGAAAAATAAAAATGGAAGAAAGAAAAAAGTGTATCAGTATTCTGGTACCGACCTTTAATGAAGAGGAGAATGTGGTACCGCTTTCGGCGGCTATCATAGCCGAGTTTGCCACGGCTCTGCCGCAGTATGACTATGAGATCCTCTTTATCGATAACTGCTCTACGGACGGCACGCGCGCCAAGATTGCGCAGCTGTGTGCCGAAAATCCGAACATCCGCGCCATTTTCAATGCCCGGAATTTTGGTCAGTTCAACTCGCCCTACTATGGAATCTGCCAGACCCATGGGGACTGCACCATTCCGCTGTGCGCCGATTTTCAGGACCCTATTGAGATGATCCCCACCCTGGTGAAGAAGTGGGAAGAGGGTTATAAGATTGTGTGCGCCGTGAAGACCTCCAGCCGCGAAAACAAGGTGATGCGGTTTTTGCGCACCTGCTACTATAAAATGATCTCCCGGATGTCCAGCGTCAAACAGATCGAGCACTTTACCGGCTTTGGGCTTTATGACCGGAGCTTTGTCGAGGTGTTGCGGGGGCTGGACGATCCCACGCCCTTTATCCGGGGCATTGTGGCGGAGCTTGGCTATGCCCGTGTGGAGGTGCCCTATGAGCAGGCGCGCCGCCGGGCGGGGAAAACGCACAACAACTTCTCCTCGCTTTATGACGCGGCCATGCTCAGCTTTACCACCTATACCAAAACGCCGATCCGAGCCTGCATGGGCTTTGGCTTCTTTTTCCTGTTTGCCTCGGTGCTGGGGGCGCTGGCAGGGCTGATTTATACCTGTCTCGGCCATTCGCTCGGATATCGCTGGCTGTTTCCGTTCGTCGGGTTCCTGGCCGCGCTTCAGTTGCTTTTCCTCAGTATTGTCGGCGAATATGTGCTGACGCTCCGCTCCAAGATCCTGCACCGGCCGCTGGTGATTGAAGAGCGGCGGCTCAATTTCCCCAAGGAGGGGGAGTGAGATGTTTTTCTCACCGCCCTATGCCTGCCCGCCGGCCGGTCTTTATTCTCCGGCGCACTTCATTTTGCTGTTTCTGACCGCGTTTTTTGTGACCGGCGGACTGTTGCTGACCCGCCATGCGGACCCGCGGCGGGTGCGGCGGATCGTGCGGGAAGTCACGGCGCTCCTCTGGGCGCTGGAGATTTCCAAAATCTTTTTTGTGCTGTTTGCCACCGGCTCGAAAAACCCCAATGATTTTGTGCCGCTTTATTATTGCTCGCTGGTGCTTTATGCGGGGCTTCTTTCCTCGGTGGGGCGCGGCTTTCTCCGGCGGGTGGGGGATGTGTTCCTTTCCAGCGGCGGCATTGTGGGGGGCGTTTGCTTTCTTCTTTGCCCCAACACTTCGCTTCCGCGCTATCCGGCCGTGCATTTTATCTCCCTTCACAGTTTTCTCCTGCACGGACTGATGGTCTATCTGGGGCTGTTGCTCCTTCTTTCAGGCACGGTCCGGTTGCGGCGGCAGGATGTTTTTTACAACGCCGGACTGGTCAGCGTTATGTGCCTTTGCGCCTTTCTTTTCAATCTGATCTTTGACCGTTTAAGCGGGTGGCCGGTGGCCAATCTGATGTTTTTGTCCAAGGATTTTCCCGGCACGCCCGTGTCTCTTCTTTATCGCATCGCAGGCCCGGTTTTTCCGGTGGCCATGTGGTTGCTGCAGTCTTTTGTCCCTTTTTACCTTGTGTACGCGGTTTACCGGCTTTTTGCCCGGCAAGCCACACCGACCGAGGCACCCGACGCCGTATCGGCTGCGGGCGCAGAACAGTCGCCTTGAGGGCGCAGAATTGGAGTTATGAATATTTTTGAGTGGATTTCCGGCCTGACGGTGGGGATGAACCGGCTTGAAGGCGCCGGGGTTTATATCAGCACAACGGTGGGCATCGTTTTCACCCTGATGTATCTGTATCAATTCTTTTATATTTTCGTGGCGCTGATAAAGCGGCCACTGCGCTATCCGGCCACCGACCAGAGCAAACGCTATGCGGTGGTGATTGCCGCGCGCAATGAGGAAAATGTGCTTCCGGAGTTGCTGCGGAGTATTGCCGGGCAGACCTATCCGGCCGACAAAATCGCGGTCTATGTGGTGGCGGACAACTGCACCGACAAGACCGCCGACACCGCCCGTGCCATGGGCGCGCGGGTCTATGAGCGGCAGAACAAGGAACTGGTTGGCAAAGGGTATGCGCTGGAGTATCTTTTTGATCATATCAGGAACGAGACGGACCGGGGATTTTTTGCCTATGACGCCTACATCGTGCTGGATGCGGACAATGTGCTCCGGAAAAATTATATCGAGGAAATGGACAAGGCCTATTGCGCCGGAAATAAGGTTCTGACCTCTTACCGCAACTCCAAAAACTACGGCAAGAACTGGGTCAGCGCGGGATATGCGCTCTGGTTCATGCGGGAATCGCGGCATCTGAACAATCCGCGCTCGATCCTTGGCACCAGCGCGGCGATCTCGGGCACGGGATTTCTGGTGGACAGCGGCATTATCGACCGGAACGGCGGCTGGGCGCACTTCCTTCTGACGGAGGACATTGAATTTACCGCCGACTGCATTCTGCACGGCGAGCGGGTGGGATATTGCCATCATGCCGAACTTTTTGACGAACAGCCCGAGACTTTCCGGCAGTCCTGGCGGCAACGCAAGCGCTGGGCCAAGGGATTCTTCCAGGTCTTCCGCAACTATGGGAAGGGGCTTTTCAAAGGGTCGCTCAAACTGCATTGGGCCTGCTACGACATGACCATGAACATTCTTCCGGCCTTTATTCTCTCTACCATTCAGATCATTTCCATCACCGGTCTGCTGTTGGCCGACTTTATCATTCACCGCGAAATTTCGCGGGCGTTGTTGGAGTGTTTCGGCGCGTTTTTCATCTATGGTTATTGTATCCTGTTCTTTGTGGGCATTTTCGCGCTGATTACCGAGTGGCGGAAAATCCACTGCAACAAGGTCAAAGCCGTTCTGCTTTTCTTTACATTCCCGCTGTTTATGATGACTTATATCCCGATCTCGCTTTCTGCGCTCTTTTCTCATGTGGAATGGCAGCCGATTGCACATAAGTATGCCATGAACACAACGGAAATTGAGAAACAGGGGCTGGCGCCGGGGACAGTGCTGCCAAAGGAAACGGAAAAAGGTGCCGGCGCGCAGGCAAGGGAAGAAGAACCCGTGGCGGCGGCCGTCGATTCAAAAGTCGACTCAAACAGCCAAAACTGAACCCGTCCGGGGTGTAAAAACCGAAAAATCAAAGCCGGCAGAGTCATCTGCCGGCTTTTTTGATTTCCGGGTGGCGGCGGTTTTGTCGGCAGGCCGGTCCGGTGCATAGGCTCTCATCAGAAGGAGGGATGCCTGTGATCCTGGAAAGACCCTATCTGCGCGCCCGTGCCGTGGAATATGCCCGGCGATGGGCGCTGGACCGCAATCCGCTTTTTTATAATTTTACCGGTATCGGCGGAGACTGTACCAATTTTGTCTCTCAATGTGTGCTGGCGGGTTCCTGTGTGATGGACTACACGCCGGTCTACGGGTGGTATTACCGGAATCCGGACGACCGCGCGCCGGCTTTTTCGGGGGTGCCTTATTTCTGGAATTTTATGACCGGAGCCCCCGCCAATCTGGAAGCGGGCGCGGTGACGGGACCCATCGGCCGGGAAGTTTCCGGGCGGGAACTGCGCCCCGGCGATGTGATCCAACTCTCGGATGAGGCGGGCCAATTTTATCACACGCTGTTGGTGACGGGATTTGAAGGGGGGACGCCGCTGGTTGCGGCACATTCCAACGACGCGCTGGACCGCCCGCTCTCCTCTTATGACTATGCCGGCGCCCGGTATCTGCATCTTCTGGGGGTGCGTTTTCTGGTGCCGGACGGCGACTGCTTTGAAGATCTGCTGGAGGGAAAGGTGCTTCCGCCGGGCTGACCGGGCAAGGGGCGGGATTTTTAACTTTTCCGCCGGTCAAATCGCCCGGACGGCTTGCATTTTTCCCCGAAATGTGCTACAATGTCTCCCGTATGGAAAAGGGGGAGAAAAATGCTGCCGGTGGCGATCATTTCGCTTTTTGGCGTCCTTGGGATGCTTTTTCTGATTTTCAGACGCCCGGCCGTGCATATCGGCCGTGCGGCGGTCAGCGTTTTTTATCTGCCGCCGCTTGTTTCCGCGCTCCTTTTATTGTTTTTGGGCTATCTGACCCCGCAGGAGGCCGTTTCGGGTCTGGCGGCGGCAGGGGCGGTCAATCCGCTCAAAATTTTAGTGCTGTTCTTTTCCATGACGCTCCTTTCGGTGCTCCTGGATGAGGCGGGATTTTTTGCGTTTCTGGCCGGCGCGGTGCTCCGGCGGGCGGGGAAGAGCCAGCTCCGGCTTTTTTGCTATCTTTTTATCGCGGTGTCGCTGCTGACGGTCTTTACCTCCAACGACATTGTGGTGCTGACCTTTACGCCCTTTATCTGCTACTTCTGCCATCACGCCGAAATCGACCCCGTTCCCTACCTTTTCGGAGAATTTGTGGCCGCGAACACCTGGAGCATGGTACTGATGATTGGCAACCCCACCAACATCTATCTTTCGGCCGCGCGGGTGGATTTTTTCGGTTATCTGCGCCTGATGTGGCTGCCGACGCTTCTTGCGGGCGTGGTTTCGTTTGCCTTGCTGTTGCTTCTTTTCGGCCGGAAATTGCGCGCACCGATTGCCGGGTCGCCGCCTGAAAAAACCGAGATGGATCGCCCCAGCGTGGCGTTAGGTCTGACGGCGCTTTTTTCCTGCGTGGCGCTTTTGTCTCTTTCCTCTTTCCTGGGGCTTCCGATGTGGCGGATCGCGCTTTTCTGCTTTTTGGGACTGTATCTGGCGGTGGCGGCGGAGTTGCTTTGGCGGCGGCGGGGGCTGGCGCTTTTGCGGCGCAGTCTTTTGCGCACGCCGCTAGATACCGCACCTTTTGTGCTTTCCATGTTTTTGCTGGTGCTTGCGCTTCACCGCGCGGGCGTGACCGGGGCGCTTTCCGGCCTTTTGCTTTCCAGGAACGAGATTTTTACCTTCGGCATAGCTTCCTTTCTTTCGGCCAATCTCATCAACAACATCCCCATGAGCGTGCTGTTTTCATTCCTTTGCGCCGCGCCCGGCGCAGGGGAGGGCGCGCTTTTCGCCGCAGTCATCGGCTCTAATCTCGGCGCGTTTTTGACCCCCGTCGGGGCACTGGCCGGAATCATGTGGATGGCAATGCTCCGGGGAAACGGCGTGCCGCTTTCCTTCGGGCGCTTTACGCGCTATGGCGCGGCGGTGTCCGTCCCGGCGCTGTTGGCGGCTCTTTGGGGGCTTTCGGTTTTGCTGTGAAAATTTTTGAGAAAGAAAAAAGCCGCCTGCAGGCGGCTTTTTCTTATGGAATTTTTCAGGCGATGACCGAGCGGCAGAAACGCTCAAAGGCGGCCAGCCCCTCTTCGGTGGTTTTATAAACGCCGGCGTCTTCCAGCACGCGGGTGAAGGTGCGGCCGATCTCCTGCTGAAGAATGGTGTAGACATTTTCTTTGGTGAAAGCGTAGTTCCCGGCAAAGCGCGCAAACCAATCCTTGTGTTTTTTGATTTCCGGAACGGTCTCAAAATCCGTGCCGGAAAGGATGGCGTCGCACATCAGCTCGATTTCTTTTTTGAGACGGGCGGGAAGCACCGCCAGACCCATGACCTCGATCAGGCCGATGTTTTCCTTTTTGATGTTGTGCAGTTCGGGGTGCGGATGATAAAGCCCCAGTGGGTACTCCTTGGTGGTGATGTTGTTGCGGAGCACCAGATCCAGTTCAAAACGGTCGCCGTTTTTCCGGGCGATCGGGGTGATGGTATTGTGCGGTTCGCCGTCGGTCTTGGCAAAAATGAAGGCGTCCGGGTCGGAATAATCGCGCCAGGCCGTGAGGATGAGATCGGCAAGCTCGATCATACGGGTCTTGTCGGTGGAAGAAAGACGGATGACCGACAGCGGCCAGCGCAGGATGCCGGCGCTGACATTGGCAAAGCCGGGGAAATGCAGTTCTTTTATGACGGGCGCTTTGGCCATGGCAAAAGTGTGATGGCCGCCCTGCATATGGTCGTGCGAGAGGATCGAACCGCCCACGATCGGCAGGTCGGCGTTGGAACCCAGGAAGTAGTGCGGGAAAATTTCAACGAAGTCCAGCAGTTTCCGGAAGGTGGAACGGTCGATCTTCATGGGCGTGTGTCGGCCGGAAAGCGCAATACAGTGCTCGTTATAATAAACATAGGGGGAATATTGCAGGTACCAGTCGTTTCCGTCCATGGTGATGGGAATCTGGCGCAGGTTCTGCCGGGCGGGAGCGGAAAGCGTGCCGGCGTAGCCCTCGTTTTCATGGCACAGCAGGCACTTGGGATAGCCGCGGGGCGGGAGCAGTTTGGCGGCGGCAATGGCCTTGGGATCCTTTTCGGGCTTGGAGAGGTTGACCGAGATCTCGATTTCGCCATAGGGACTGTCGTAGGTCCAGCGCAGATCCTTTTTCACGCGGTAGGTGCGGATGTAGTTGCAGTCGTTTGAGAGCCTGTAAAAATAATCGGTGGCGGCCTGCGGGCTTTTTTTATAGAGCTTTCCGAAATTTTCAATCACGGCGCTGGGCGGCGGGGTGAGCAGACCCATGAGCGCGGTGTCAAAAAGATCGCGGTAGACCACCGAATCGCCGCCCATGAGGTTCTCTTTGGCGGCGTAATCGCACAGGTCGGCCAGGATTTCCTCCAGTTCGCGGGTGGCGCCGGGATAGCCGCTGTCATCATAATCCGAAAGGTGAAGGGCACTGAGCAAGGAATTGGTCAGATAGGTGCGGTCGGCTTCCTTGACCAGCGCGTGGCTGATGCCGTATTCCACCAGGTCACGCACCGAAAAACAGATGTTTGGCATGATTTTTCTCTCCCTTTAAGATAAAACGCGGCCGATGCCGTGCGGAGCGGTTGCCCCGCCCTGTCCTTTTTATTATAACACTCTGTTCCGGCCTTGTCAAAGGGGAAAGATGTCGAATTTTCGGTTTTAAAAAATTATTTACACCCCGGGCGGCGGCCTGCCGAGCGCGGGAGCGCTATGAAAACGGCCGGCGGAGCCGGTGCGCGCAAAACGTCTGCGTGCGGCAAGGAGAACGGCAGGTAAAAAATCAGCCGGAAGCGGGGAAAGGCCTCACTTCCGGCTGATTTTTGGTGCGGGCGACAGGAATCGAACCTGCAAGTCAAAGACATAAGATCCTAAATCTTACGCGTATGCCAATTTCGCCACGCCCGCAGAGCGTGGGGAGGCGGCGTGTGGCGAAATTGGATTCGCACACGGGTGCAGAGCGAGGGAGGGACGCTTTTTGACGCGCCGCGAAGCGCAAAAGCAAGTCCGCGCCCGGCCGCATCCTGACTTTTCGTATTATAGCACGGACGGAAGGCTTTGTCAAGCGAGGCCCGCCTGCAAAAAGGGCAATTGCTCCCCAAAGGGGGGAAAGAGGAGAATTTGTGAAATTGTTTGAAAAAAATATTGTATTCTAAAATTATTATGTGTATAATATACTTAAGGAATGTTGTACCCCCGCGAAAGGAGGCGGAACCGTTGAAAAAAAAGGACGATCTGGCGGCATACTATTTTCACCAAGGAACTAATTTCAGCGCATACGAGTATCTTGGCGTGCATAAAGAAAACGACGACTATGTTTTCCGGGTCTGGGCGCCGCGCGCCACAGCGGTTTTTGCGGTGGGAGATTTCAACGGATGGTCGCGCACGAATCCGCTTGCCCGCGTCAGCGAGGGCGGCGTTTTTGAAGGACGGGTCCCGGCCGGGCGTTTTGGCGAGGGCTCGCTTTATAAATTTTTGCTGGATACGCCCAACGGCAGTTTTTACAAGGCCGACCCTTATGCCCGCGGTGCGGGAAAACCGCCCGAAACCGCCTCGGTCTATACCGATCTTTCGGGGTATGAGTGGCATGACGCCGGTTGGCTTGCCCACCGCGCCCGGACCATGGGCAAGGACGCTTACCGCCAGCCGCTCAACATTTACGAAGTGCACCTGGGGTCTTTCCGGCGGCACGAGGACGGCTCCTATCTTTCCTACCGGGAGCTGGCGGAGGATCTTTCCACCTATGTCAAGGCCATGGGATATACCCATGTGGAACTGTTGCCGGTGATGGAGCACCCCTTTGACGGCTCGTGGGGCTATCAGATCTGCGCTTATTACGCGCCCACCGCCCGTTTCGGCACGCCGCGGGATTTTATGGAGTTTGTGGACATCCTGCACGGCGCGGGGATCGGCGTGATCTTGGACTGGGTGCCCGCCCATTTTCCGAAGGACGCGCACGGTCTTTATGAATTTGACGGCGGCCCGCTTTACGAGTATCAGGGCAAGGACCGGATGGAGCACAAGGGCTGGGGCACGCGCTGTTTTGACGTGGGCAGGGAAGAAGTGGAGTGCTTTCTCATTTCCAACGCCTCCTACTGGGCCTCGGTCTATCATGCCGACGGCCTGCGGGTGGACGCGGTGGCCTCGATGCTGTACCTGGACTATGACCGCGCACCCGGCGAATGGGTGCCGAATATTTACGGAAACAACCGGTGTCTGGAAGCCGAGGCCTTTTTCCGCAAGCTGAACGGACACATGCGCGGCGCTTTTCCGGATGTGCTGATGATGGCCGAGGAATCCACCGCTTTTGCCAATGTGACCACGATGGAGAACGGCGGCCTTGGGTTTTCGCTCAAATGGAATATGGGCTGGATGAACGATTCGCTTTCCTATCTTTCGGAAGACCCGCTTTTCCGCAAATATCACCACAACCGCCTGACCTTCTCGCTTACATACGCGTTTGGGGAGCGCTATGTACTGCCGATCTCGCACGATGAGGTGGTGCACGGGAAAAAATCCCTGCTGGACAAATGCCCCGGCACTTATGAGGAGAAATTTGCCACGGACCGGCTGTTCCTTTCCTATCTGATGACCCATCCCGGCAAAAAACTGCTCTTTATGGGCTGCGAAATCGGGCAATTTAAGGAGTGGGATTTTGCCTCTTCGGTGGAGTGGTTTTTGCTCGGTTATGAGATGCACGCGAAGTTTCAGCATTTCGTGTCCGCGCTCAATCATTTCTATCTTTCGACTCCGGCGCTTTATGAGGTGGACGGCTCCTTTGAAGGCTTTCGGTGGCTGGATGCGGACAACCGCGATCAGAGCATCTTTTCCTACCGAAGGATCGACCGTCGGGGAAACGAGATCGTGATATTGCTCAATTTCACGCCGGTCCGGCGCGATACTTTCCGGCAGGGACTGCCCACGCGGGGTATCTGGCGCGAGGTCTTCAATTCGGATGCCCCGGCCTTCGGCGGCACGGGCGCGGTGAATACGGCGGATCTTCGCACCGAGGATGTCCCGATGCACGGGCAGGCGCAATCCACCCTGCTGACCCTGCCGCCGCTGGGCGCCGTCTTTTTACGGTGCGTTCGCAAAATACCGACCGGACGGAGAAAAAAGCGTTCGGGTAAGGACGGCTCCAATGAATCAAAAACCGATTTTTAAACCCGTTACGGGGTATCAGGGAGGACAAAAGCAAAACTGACCATCCGGCAAAACAGATCACAGGGAGGAAAATCCATGTTTAAAAAGAAAGAGTGCGTGGCACTGCTTCTGGCAGGCGGACAAGGCAGCCGTCTGCACGCGCTGACCGCCAAAACAGCCAAGCCCGCCGTGACCTTCGGCGGCAAGTACCGTATCATTGATTTCCCGCTTTCCAACTGCGTTCATTCCGGAATTGACACGGTGGGGGTGCTGACGCAGTATCAGCCGCTGGTGTTAAACGAATATATCGGCACGGGTCTGCCTTGGGATCTTGACCGCAACTACGGCGGGGTGAAGATTCTGCCGCCCTATCAGGGCAAAAACGGCGCGGACTGGTACAAAGGCACGGCCAATGCCATTTATCAGAACCTGCAGTTTATCGAGCGGTATGACGCCGACTATGTGCTGATCCTTTCAGGTGACCACATTTATCGCATGGACTATGCCAAAATGCTGGAACGCCATAAGGAGACCGGCGCGGCCTGCACCATTGCCGTCATTGAAGTGCCGATGAAAGAGGCCGGCCGCTTCGGGATCATGACTACCGATGAGACGGGGAAGATCCTGAAATTTGCCGAAAAGCCCAAACACCCCGAAAGCAACAAGGCGTCCATGGGGATCTATATCTTTACCCGCAGGAAACTGACCGATTATCTGGTGGCCGACGCCGCCAATCCGCACTCCCAGAACGATTTCGGCAAGAACATTATTCCCGCCATGCTGGCGGCCGGAGAAAAGATGATGGCCTATACTTTTTCGGGCTATTGGAAGGATGTCGGTACCATCCGCTCACTCTGGGAGGCCAATATGGATATTTTGGGAGAGGAGCCCGTGCTCAATCTCGGCGCGGGAAAATGGCGGATCCTTTCCCGGCATGACGACGCGCCGCCGCAGTATATCGGCCCGGAGGCGGTGGTGGAGAACACCTCGGTCACGGAAGGGTGCGAGATCTTCGGCACCGTAAAAAACAGCGTTCTGGGCGAGAATGTCCGCGTGGAGGCCGGGGCGACCGTGGAAGATTCGGTGCTGATGGGCGATTCGGTTGTGAAGGCCGGGGCGCGGGTGGATTATGCCATTCTCGACCGGAACGTGGAGATCGGAGAAGGCGCGGCGGTCGGCCGTCCGCGCGGTGTGGCCGAGGGCATTGCGGTGCTGGGTGAAGGCACGCGCGTGGCGCCCGGTGAGATCGTGGCCGAGGCCGCGATGATCAAGGATTGAGAGGGGGGCAGGAAAATGACAGCCGCAGGACTTATTTTTTCCAATATCCATGACGCGACAGTGCCTGAACTGACCCGCCGCCGGACCATGGCCAGCATCCCTTTCGGAGGGCGTTACCGGTTGGTGGATTTTGCGCTTTCCAATATGGTGAACGCCGGTATTTCCAAGGTCGGACTCATTACCCACAACAATTATCAGTCGCTTCTGGACCATATCGGGAACGGCAAGGACTGGGATCTGGCGCGGCGTGAGGGCGGCATCAAGCTGCTGCCGCCGTTTATCACGGCCTATGACAGCTCGGCGGCCGGCCGGCTTTACAACACCCGTCTGGAAGCCCTCATGAGCGTGATGAATTTTATCAACCGCTGTACCGAGGAAGTGCTGGTGCTTTCGGATTGCGATGTGATCTGCAACATCGATCTGCGCACGGTGATGGCGTTGCACGAGGCCAGAGACGCCGACATGACGCTGATCACGGCCAAGGTGGACACCGCCAGTCATCAGTTGGACGCGCACATTCAGGTGCCGGCTTCGGATGACAAACAGTGTCTGGTGGACATTGCCGAATACAGCGGACAGACCGGCACGGTGACCATCGGTACGGACATCATTCTGGTGCGTCGTTCTTTCCTCCAGCAGATTCTGACCGACGCCACGGCGCGCGGATACCGCAGTTTTTATCAGGATGTGGTGGCGCGGCTGATCGGCAAGGCGCGGATCTACACGTATCTTTACGACGGATTTTTTGCGCGGATCAATTCGCTGGAGAGCTATTTCCGCTGCTCCATGCGCCTGCTTTCGGGCGACGCGCGGGAAAATCTTTTTTACCGGCGCTCGCTCCCGGTGCTGACCAAGATCCGCAACTCCGCCCCTACGCGCTATGCGCCGGGATGTCTGGTGAAAAACTCGCTTGTTGCCGACGGATGCGTGATAGAGGGCGAGGTGGAGGACAGTATTCTTTTCCGCGGGGTGCACATCGGAAAGGGTACGAAAATCAGCCGTTCCATCCTCATGCAGGACACGCAGGTGGGCGAAAAGGTGCACCTGGGCTGTGTGATTACCGACAAAAATGTGACCATCCGGAACGGACACGAGCTCTGCGGACACGAGGCCATGCCGTTTTATATCGACAAGGGTTCGATGATTTAAAGGAGGGCGTATGAAAAAAATTCTGATGGTGGGCGCGGAGGTCATGCCTTTTGCCGCCACGGGGGGACTGGGCGATGTGCTGGGCTCGCTCCCCGCGGCGCTGGCCGCGCGGGGAGACCTGGATGTGCGGGTGATGATGCCGCTTTACGGGCAGATCCCGGCGGAATACCGCAAAAAAATGAAGACCGAGGCGGTCTTTTCGGTGCGTCTTGCCTGGCGGGAGCAGTATTGCGGCGTGCTTTCGCTCCGGCGCGGAAAAGTGACCTATTATTTTATTGATAATGAATATTATTTTAAGCGCGGCCGTCTGTACGGGGAATATGACGACGGGGAACGGTTTGCCTTTTTCTCGATGGCGGCCCTCTCGGCTCTGCCGCAGATCGGCTTTTTCCCGGACATTCTGCACGCGCATGACCATCAGGCGGCGCTGGTGCCGGTCTATCTGAATCTCTTTTTCCGGGGACAGCCGGGGTATGAGGAGATCCGCACGGTCTTTACCATTCACAACATCGAATATCAGGGACAGTATGATTTCAGCATTTTGGGGGATGTTTTCGCCCTGCCCGCCTCGGCGCACGACCTTATGGACCTGAACGGGGCCCTCAACCTTATGAAGGGAGCCGTGATGACCGCCGACGCGGTGACGACCGTCAGCCCCCGTTATGCCGAGGAGATCTGCACGCCGGCCTTCGGACACGGGATGGACAGCGTGCTTCGGCTCTGCCGCGGGAAGCTGACCGGAATTCTGAACGGCATTGACTATGTTTATTATAATCCGGGGCAGGACCCCGACCTTTTTGCGCGTTACAACTGGCGCACGCCGGAACGCAAGGAGGAAAACAAGCGCGCTCTCCGGGCGGAGCTTTCCCTGCCGGACGGATCGGATATTCCGATGCTTTCGGTCATTTCCAGATTGGTGGCGGCAAAGGGAATGGATCTGTTTTTTGAAGCGGCCGGCCGGATGCTGGCGGACGGGCGCACCCAACTGGTGGTGCTCGGCACGGGTGAGCGCCGGTACGAGGACTTCTTTAGGGGGCTGGAGGCACGGTATCCCGGACAGGTCCGCGCGCTCATCCGTTACGACCGGAAGCTGGCCAAGCGGATCTATGCCGCCAGCGACATTTTCCTGATGCCCTCGGCCATTGAAGCCTGCGGACTTTCACAGATGATCGCCTCGCGCTACGGCGCTATTCCCGTGGTGCACGAGACAGGGGGACTTTTTGATTCCATCAAGGGGTATTGGGAAGAAAACGGAGAAATGCACGGCAACGGGTTCACTTTTGCCAATTACAGTGCGGCGGAGCTGGCGGAACGCACCGGCGCGGCCGCGGCGCTCTGGCGGGACAGGACGCGCCGCCGGGCGTTTGTCACGCGGGTGATGAGAACCGATTTTTCCTTTGACCGTTCGGCCGGGGAATACATGAGTGTTTATGAAAAACTGAAAGGAAAGCTTTGATGAACGAAAAACCAAGCACCACGGAGATCAGAAAAAATATCACCGAAAAACTCTTCCGCCATTTCGGATGTTCCCCCAAGGAGGCCTCCCGCGACCAGCTTTACAAGGCCGTGGCGCTTACTGTCAAGGACATCTTGGCCGAAAAACGCACCGCCTTCAAGGGAAAAGTGAACCGGGCGGGTGCCAAACGGGTTTATTATCTGTGCATGGAGTTTTTGCTGGGGCGTTCGCTGAAAAACAATCTGTGCAACCTGGAGCTTTTGGAAAATTACCGCCGTGCGCTGACCTCCTTCGGGGTCACGCCGGAGGAGCTTTTTGAATGTGAGCCGGACGCGGGGCTCGGAAACGGCGGACTGGGCCGGCTGGCGGCCTGCTTTATGGATTCGCTTTCCTCGCTGGATTATCCCGCCACCGGGTTTTCCATTTGCTATGAATACGGCCTTTTCAGGCAGATGATCGTGGACGGTACGCAGATTGAACTGCCGGATGTCTGGTTACCGGGCGGCGAAGTCTGGCTGGTGCCGCGCACCGACCGTGTGTACCGCGTGCATTTCGGCGGTCGCGTCAAGGAGGTCTGGCGCGAGGGGCATCTGGACATTCAGTACGAGGGCGGCGAGGACATCGAGGCCGTTCCTTATGACATGATGATTTCGGGCGCGGACAGCGATGCGGTCTCTCAGCTCCGGCTCTGGCGTGCCTGCAGCACCCGTCAGTTTGATATGCATCTGTTCTCGCAGGGTCAGTATACACAGGCCATGGAAGAGAGTAACAACGCCGCCATCATCTCCAAGGTGCTCTATCCCTCCGACAACCACACCGAAGGGAAGCTCCTGCGGCTTTCTCAGCAGTATTTTCTGGTGTCGGCCTCCTGCCAGAGCATCATCCGCGACCACATGGCGGTCTATGGGAACCTGGATAACTTCGCCGACAAGGTGGCCATTCACATCAACGATACCCACCCGGCGCTGTGTATTCCCGAACTGATGCGGATCTTCATTGACGATTATCATTTTTCCTGGGACAAAGCCTGGGACATGGTGACAAGGACGGTCTCCTATACCAATCACACCGTTATGCCGGAGGCGCTGGAAAAGTGGGACGAGGATCTTTTTGCCCTTAAATTGCCGCGCATCCACACCATTGTGAAGGAGATCAACGAGCGGTTCTGCCGGGAGGCTTGGAAATATTACCCCGGAAACTGGGAAAAGATTTCCCAGATGAGCATAATCGCCTACAGACAGGTGCGCATGGCCAATCTCGCGGTGGTGGCCTCGCACCACATCAACGGTGTGTCCAAGCTGCACTCGGGCATCCTGAAAGAGACGGTTTTCAAGGATTTTTACCGCATGTATCCGGAACGGTTTCTCAACATCACCAACGGCATTGCGCACCGGCGCTGGCTCTGCTATGCCAATCCGGAGCTGGCGGCCCTGCTGGATGAGTGCATCGGTCCGGACTATCGCAAGCATCCCGAGCGGCTCTCCGACTTTGCCAAATTTGCCGACGACACGCAGGTGCTTTCGGCTCTGCGGGATATCAAACACCGCAACAAGGTGCGCTTTGAGCAGCATTATTTTGAGAAAACCGGCAAGCATCTGGATACACATTCGCTTTTTGATGTGCAGATCAAGCGCCTGCACGAGTACAAACGGCAGCTTCTGAATGCCCTGAACATCATCGGGCTTTATCTGGATCTGAAGGATAATCCGGATCTGCCAATTCAACCGCAGACTTTCCTGTTCGGCGCGAAGGCTGCGCCGGGCTATATGATGGCCAAACGGATCATCAAGCTCATCTCCATGATCTCCAAGGACATTGAATCCCACCCGCGGATTGCCGAAAAGCTGAACGTGGTGTTCCTGGAGGATTACAATGTCACGCTGGCCGAGGCGCTGGTGCCGGCGGCCGAGATCAGCGAACAGATCTCCATGGCCGGCAAAGAGGCCAGCGGCACGGGCTGTATGAAACTGATGATCAACGGCGCGCTTACGCTGGGGACGCTGGACGGCGCGAATATTGAGATGCGTGCGGCCGCCGGACCGGACAATATGTTTGTCTTTGGTCTTTCGGCCGCCGAGGTGGAAGACCTGTGGCAAAAGGGCTATCAGGCGGCAAAATATTATGCCGGCAACGAGCGCCTTTCCCGCATTGTCAATTTCCTCAATATCGGCTTTGCCGGAGAATCTTTTGCCGACATTGCCACCTATCTGCTGGCCGGTTCGCAGGGCGTGGTGGCCGACCCCTATCTTTGCCTTGCCGATTTTGAATCTTACCGGCAGGAGCGCCAGAAGGCCGTGAATGCCTATGCGGATAAGACCCGCTGGAACCGGATGTCGCTTTATAATATTGCGGGAGCGGGCTATTTTGCGGCAGACCGCGCCGTGCGGGAATATGCCGACCGCATCTGGCACATTACGCCGCTTTCCGGAGGCCGGGAATGAAACCGGTCCGACCGCTTTTGGTCCCCCTGCCGCGGCTGACAAAGCGCTACGGCGGGCGGGACGCTGCCGGAAAGAACGCTTTCCCGGCTTTCGGTACACTTTCCTTTTCGCTGTTTGTCCCGCGCGCACAGGGCGCGGCGGGCGCGGTGCTCCGGATCTGCCGGGACGGGGCGGGTGAGCGCGACCTGCCCTTTTCCTTTTTCGGGACGGCGGGAGATACCGACGAATACCGTCTGTCTCTTTCCCTGGGCGACCCGGCGTTCGGTGTGGGGCTTTACTTTTATGAAATTCTTTTTTTGGCGGGACCTGACACGCGCTTTACCGACACGCCGGATAACGCCGCCTTTACGCTGAGCGACAGGAGCGCCCGGCGGTTTTCGCTGCTTCTTTATGCGCGGGAGCTGAAAACGCCGGATTGGTTCCGGGGGCGGGTGATGTATCATATTTTTGTGGATCGCTTTGCGCCCGGGAAAGGAGAACGGCGGCCGGACGCTTTTTACCACGAGCGCTGGGATGAAGAGATCTGCCAGTACGGCGCCTATCCCGGCGCGCCCGTCAAAAACGACGAGTTTTTCGGCGGCACGCTTTGGGGCGTGCTGGAAAAACTGCCTTACCTCAAGTCGCTGGGGGTGGGAGTGGTCTACCTTTCTCCCATTTTCCGCGCCGCTTCCAATCACAAATACGACACCGGCGACTATGGAGAGATTGATGCGCAGTTCGGCGGAGAGGCGGCTTTTCGCGCGCTTTCGGCGGCCTGCCGGAAAAACGATATCCGTCTGGTGCTGGACGGCGTGTTCAACCACACCGGGGACGATAGCCTTTTTTTCAATCGCTACGGGCATTATCCGGGTGTGGGCGCGTACCAGTCGCCGGATTCGCCATATCGGGATTATTATTTCTTTACCGACAAAGCCCCCGGTTATGAGTGCTGGTGGGGCGTGCCGATCCTGCCGAAGCTGAATCTTAAAAATCCGGCGCTTTCGGAGTATTTTGCCGGAGAGGGCGGGATTCTTTCCAGATACACCCGCATGGGAGCGGACGGTTGGCGGCTGGATGTGGCCGACGAGCTGCCCGAAGATTTTCTTCGTGCGCTCCGGGCCCGGCTGAAAGCCGAAACCGGCGGGGAAGGATTGCTTCTGGGCGAGGTTTGGGAAAACGCCGCCACCAAGTGCGCCTACGGAAAAAGGCGGCGTTATTTTTGGGGAGACGAGCTGGACGGCGTGATGAATTATCCGCTTCGCCGGGGAATTCTTTCGTTCGTCCGGGACGGGGATGCCGGGGCGTTGGCCGCGGTGCTCTCCGAACTGTGGGCCTCTTACCCCACGCCGGTCTGTCATACGCTGATGAATCTGCTTTCCACGCACGACACCGAGCGGGTGCTGACCGCGCTTGCCGGCGCGCCGGATGACGGCACGCGCGACAATGACGCGCTTTGCCGCGCCCGGATGAGCCCGGTCGAACGGCGGCGGGGACTTTTGCTGCTTCGTATGGCGGCACTCATCCAGTATACGGTTTTCGGCGTGCCGTCGGTCTTTTACGGCGACGAGGCCGGCATGGAAGGCTATCACGACCCCTTCTGCCGCCGTCCTTTCCCGTGGGGACGGGAGGAGAAATCTCTGCAGGCTTTTTATCGGAAACTGGGAAAACTCCGGGCGCGGGAGTCGGCGCTGTCCCGGGGAGATTTCCGGATTTTGACGAGCGAGTCGCACGCGCTGGTTTTCCTGCGTGAGGACAAAGAAGAACGGCTGTTTGTGGCCGCCAACCGGGGCACGGCGGATTTTTCTTTTCGGTTGCCCCGGCCCGGGCGCGAGCTTCTCACCGGGACGGCTGTGCGTGGGCGCGTAACCCTGCGCCCGGACGAATACGGCATCTGGAGGGTGCGGAATGTTTAAAAAATTCTTTCAAAAGCTCACCGAGAGCAAAAATCCCGAAAGCAAACGCTATCGGATGCAGATGGCGCGGCGGATCTGCGGTCATCATATCAAATATGTGACCGAGCGCAAGGACGATGTGGAGGAAGTCATCGGCCGTTCCGGAGGGCTCAACATCCGGGGGGACGAGCTGTTGGTGTTTGCTTCCGGGCAGGTGCTGCTCCGGTGTAAAATCGCCCAGATGCAGGCCGCAGAACTGCTTTCCAAGGACGGCGTGGTGATCACCGCGCCCGATCTGGAGCATAGCGGCGAGGAGCGCACGGTGGTGGCGCATTATGTTTATTACAGATGAAAAACGGGTCTTGCCGGAAGGCAGGCACAAGGAGGTTGATCTTACATGACCGTAAAAGAAAGGCTGGGCGCTCTGCGCGCGCGGATGAAAAAAGAGGGCTATGACGCTTTCCTGATTGTGACGGACGATTTTCACGGTTCGGAATATGTGGGGGATTATTTCAAAACCCGCGCCTATTTTTCGGGCTTTACCGGTTCGGCCGGCACGCTGGTCGTATTTCCCGAAACGGCCGCACTTTTCACCGACGGGCGCTATTTCCTGCAGGCGGGAGAGGAGCTTTCCGGCAGCGGGATCACGCTGATGAAAATGGGCGAGCCGGAGGTGCCGACGGTGACGGAGTATCTTTCGGACGGGCTGAAAGCGGGGGAGCGACTGGCTTTTGACGGGCGCACCGTGACGGCTGCGCTTTACGGAGAGCTTAAAGAGGCGCTTTCAAAAAAAGCAATCCGTTTTGTCGATACGACTGATCCGGCGGACGGCATCTGGACAGACAGACCGGAGTTGTCGCACCGGCCGGTCTTTGAGCTTCCGGCCGCGATGACGGGCAGAACGCGGGAGGAAAAGCTGTTTTCGCTCCGTGCCCAAATGACCGGAGAGGGTGCGACGCATCTGCTTCTCACGGCGCTGGACGAGGTTGCTTATACGCTCAATTTACGGGGTGACGATGTGGCCTGTACGCCGGTTTTTCTTTCCTTTTTGCTTCTGGAGCCGCAGGGGGCACGGCTGTTTGCCGCGTCGGACGCCTTTTCCCCGGAGATCCGCGCGGCGCTCTCCTCGGCCGGGGTGACGATAGAACCCTATGAGGAAATTTATGCGGCGCTTTCGGATCTGCCCCGCGACAGCCGCGTCTGGTTGGACGTACAGAGCGCCAACGAGCGGGTGCTCTGTGCGCTTTCCGGAACGGATATTCTGGAAAAAACCAGCCCGGTGGTCATGATGAAAGCCGTCAAGACGGCGGCCGAATGTGAAAACATCCGCAAAGCCCATGAAAAGGACGGACTGGCGCTGACGCGGTTTCTTTATTATCTGAAGACCCATGTGGGGAAAGAGCCGCTGAGCGAGCTGGGTGCGGCCGAAAAGCTGGAAGAATACCGCCGGATGGGAGAGGGATACCTGGGGCCGAGCTTTGATCCGATCGTGGCCTTTGGCGCACACGCGGCAATCGTTCACTATGAACCCACCGAAAAAACGGACATTCCGCTCCGCCCCGAAGGGCTTTGCCTGATTGATACCGGCGGACAGTACCGGGAGGGTACCACCGATGTCACCCGCACGGTGGTGCTGGGTGCGCTGACCGACCGGGAAAAAGAATTTTACACACGGGTGCTTATCGGGCACCTGCGCCTGGCGGCCGCCCGCTTCCCGGAAGGGGTGTCGGGCGCAAACCTGGACGCGCTGGCACGGATGCCGCTCTGGGAGATCGGCGCGGATTACCGGCACGGTACGGGGCACGGCGTGGGATATCTCCTTTCGGTGCATGAGGGTCCTCAGAGTCTCCGCTGGCGGATCTCCGGCAAATTCCGGCCGGTAGCGCTTTCCGCCGGGATGGTCGTTTCGGACGAGCCGGGCTATTACGAGGAGGGCGCTTTCGGCATCCGCCATGAGAACCTTTTGCTGGTGGGGGAGGAAGAAACTACCCCTTATGGGCACTTTTTCGGATTTGAAGCGCTCACACTGGTGCCGTTTGACAAGGAAGGTATTCTGCCGGAATGTTTCGGCGCGGGCGACCGGGCGCTTCTAAACGCCTATCATAAAAAGGTTTGGGAGGCGCTCTCTCCTCACCTTTCGGGCGCGGAACTGGATTATCTGCGGGAAGCCACCGCGCCGATGTAAAAAGCTAAAAGAAAAAGACCGGATATCCGGTCTTTTTCTTTTAGCCCGCGGACGGGTGAAGAAAAGTTGATTTATTTTCCGGTGATAAAGACCCGGTTGGCGGAAATGCCAAGGGCCGTGGAGACCAGCTCAGTCAGGGTTTTGACCACAAAGGGATTGTCGCCGCCCCGGCAGACAATGCCGACCCCCGAAACGGCGGGCGGAGAGACCGACAGCAGGACCGGTGTGCGGGAAGAGCCGGTGCCGGTACAGATGGGGGCGGCTTTTTCATCGGTCAGATAATGCCCGGTGTAACCCGCCGAAAAACTGAGCGTGACCGTGACATCCGATACGCCGTCGGCCGTTTCGCACAGGGCCTCCAGTTCTTTTTTCAGCTTCTTTTCATAAAGAGACAATTCTGCGGCGGCCGTAATTTCCGCATTTTCTCCGGTTTCGGTTTTGACGGATTTTTCACTGCCGCAACGACTGAAGAGCAGCAGTAAAATGCCGAGCAGACCGGAAAGGAGGATCAGGCACAGCTTCCTGCGTCCCGAAAGGCGGGAAAGCAGACGGCGGACGCTTTGTTTTTCTTGCGCGGGGCTTGTTTTTTCCATTATCGCACCTCCAGGGCACAGGTCAGATGTTTTGCCAGTGCCGCTTTGATTTTTCGGGGATTCTGTGTCAGCGCCGAGCCCGAAAGACGGACAAATACCGACGCGGGTTTTCCGGACGGATCAAGGGAAACGATGACCTCGCTTTCTTCCGGGGAAATGCCGAATTCGGCAGAGAGCCATTTTTGAATGCTTTCTTCCAGCGCCCGGCCGCCTCCGGCGTTGACGGTATTCAGGAAAATTTCCTCATAGGCGCTTGTTTCACTCTCGGCCGCGTCCGGGAAAATCGCCGTCAGGTCGTTTTCTCCGGAAAGAAGCGTGCCGACCGGGTAAAGAAACAGGCAAAGAAGCGGCAGCGCGCAAAGAACCCGGAGCGCAGGGCGGGTGCCTTTTCCGTCCTTTCCCGGTACCATGAGCATGAAGAGGGTGGCCGAAAGCGAAACGGCTAGCAGGGAAAACAGGGTGGCTTTCATGAGATCTCCTTTCAAAAAAGCGGCAGAACGGGTCGCTTTTCAGATGGCTGTGGCGCAACGGGCAAAGAGCGTGAGCGAAAAGACCGTCAGCACAAAAAGGGAAGCGATGACGGCCAGAAAATAACCGTAGACCGAGGCAATTTCCGAAAGGAGCGTGCCCTCCCGGTCGCAGTCAAGCAATCCGGCCGCCGAAGCGGCGAGTAAAAGCACGATCCGGGTGCAGAGCACCGAGAAAAAGACGGGCAAAAAAAGCGAAAAAAGGATCAATATAGCACCGCCGCCCACCGTGGCGCGCAGGTAGACCACACTGCCCGAGACCGTACGAAGGGCCTCGGAGACCGAGCCGCCCACGACCGGCAGAAAACTGCCCGCGGCAAAGCGGACCGAGTGGAGCGCCAGGGAATCGCTGCCTTTTGAAAGGGTGCTTTGCAGACCCAGCACAAAGCAAAGCAGGGACATGAGAAAGGAAAAAGAAAGGGTATAGCTCCGCTTGATAAAGACCGACAGCCGCGAGAGCGACGGCCCGCCGCAGGCGCCCGGCAACGAAAGAAAGAGACAGACCCCCGAAACCGGAAGCACGCTTCCGGAAAGGACGCCCGAAAGTAAAGACAAAAAAGTCTGCAACACGGCATGATTGGCCACCGCCGCACGGATGTTTCCGCCCATGGCAAAGAGCACGCCCATGAGCGGCAGGAGCGCGGCGGTGAAATTCCCCAACAGGGTAAAAAACTGCCGGATGGCGGAAAACTCGGAGAATCCCTGCCCGAAAAGAAGCGCGAAGACCGCCAGCGTGGTACACAAAGAAAGCGCAAAACGGAGCTGTTTTTCGCTTTCCTGACCGGCAAAGACCGCGCGGAGAAGGGCCGAGAGCAACAAGATGCCGCACAACCCGGCGAAGAGACGGAGCTTTTCCGAAAGCGAAAGCCCCAGCGCCGACAGGGCCGAGCGGAGTAGGGTGGCGGCGTCGCTTTTTTCGGCCACGGCCGTCCCCATTTTTTCCGGGTCTCCCGAAAAGAAATCGGAAGGCAGATATTCGGCCGCTTCCGGCGGCAATGCGTTGTAAAAATCCGAGAGCGCCCCCTGAAATTCGCCGCTTTCAAAGACCGGGTCGCCGTTTTCGTTTCCGGCGGTTGTCCCGGCGGATGCCGGAAGTATGAAAAAGCAAAGAAAAAGCAGGCAGACGGGTATGATTTTCAAGATTTTCAGGACCATGACAGCAACTCCCCGGCCGAGGACAGCAGATTTTTCAGGTAGGGCAGAGCAAGCACAAGAATTTCCAGCCGCCCGAAGAAGAGGACCCCATCGGCAATGCCGCCCTCTCCCATATCCCGGCAAAAAGAGGCCGTACACTCGCAGATGAGCGCCACACCGGCGCCGCGCACCAGCGGCGCGGCGAAATCGGCCATTCCCGCCCCGGCCAGTAATTCGCGCACGGCCGAAAGGAGCGGCAGATACAGAGAAAGCGCGGCGGCAAAAAGCACCAGCGTGGCGCACAGTCTGACGGGAAGGGCAAAATTGCCGCGGAGTTCCCGCAAAAGAAGAATGAGAAAGACCGAGATCAGCGCCACGCCCGAAAGCTCCAGAATCCCCATCTCTAAAAGCCGAAAGTGGAGCGGACCGTTCCGAAGAGGTTGCCGATCTCCTCCACCAACAGTAAAAAGACCACGACCAATCCCGCCACGGTGACCAGCGTTGCCTGCTCGTCCCGGCCGCTTTTCTGCAGGATCTGGGCGGCCACGGCCACCAGAATGCCGATGCCTGCAACCCGAAGAATCAAACTGACATCCATGCTTTTTCCTCCTTGCTCAGATGAGTAACAACAAAAAGAGCGCAAGCGCGGGCGGGAGCAACAGCGCCGCCTTTTCTCTTTTGGGCAGTTCCGCGCGCAACCGGTCGCAATACGGCGCCAGGCGTTCCAGATAATAAGTACAGCAACGGAGCTGTTCTTCCCGATAGCCAGAGCCGATCTGTGCCGAAAATTCCGCAAGCAAGCGCCGGATCTCGGGGGGCTGAAGCACGGCGTGGGAAAAGAGCCGCCGCACATCCTCTTCCGGCGGCATGCCGGCGGCGCAGTCCCGGAGCGTTTCCCGGTCGCACCGCGGCAGGATCCGGGAAAGCGGGGTGCTGAAACAGTCGATCTCCAGCCGGATGGTGCGCAACAGATTTAAAAAAGCCAGCGCCTGCCGGTAGCGCAGCCGTTCCAACCGGCGGCAGAAAATGCCCGAAAGACAACCGCAGGAAAGAAGCAGAAAAATACCGGCTTTTTCAAAGAAGGGCATCGGCGGCCTCCCATGTGTGGATATCATAATGGTAATCAAATCCGACCATCGCGCGGGAAAGTCCGACATATGCCCCGAAACAGCGGGATTCGTGAAGCAACCGGATGCCGGGCTTTGCAAGCAGTTCACGCAGTCCCGCGCCGTGCGCCGAGGCCACCAGCGGCACACCGCCGCCCGTGGCGCCCACAATCTCTCCGGCCTCGGTCAGGTCGCCGATCTCATCGCACACAATGACATCGGGGGAAAGCGTCCGGGTGGCCACCGAAATACCCAGCCCCCGCGGATAACCGGACAGGATATCCAAGAGCAGATGGGGGTCGGACAGGCCGAAAGAAAGCTCGCCCCGGGTGTCGATCAACGCCACGCGGCAGGGCTTTTCTCCGCCCGAAAGTTCCCGCGCCACGCCGCGGAGCAGCGTGGTCTTTCCGACCCCCGGCGGTGCGAAAAGAAGAATCCCGCGGCAGAAATCAAAGGAATAAAGGAGACGGCAGATTTCCCGGCCGACCGGCGGCGTCGGACGGGGCAACCGGATGACGAAAGAGGAAAGATCGCAGATGCCGGTAAATTTACCTTCCGAAAAAACAGCCCGTCCGCACACGCCGACCCGGATGCCGGAGGGCAAGGTCAGAAACCCTTCCCGCAGGGTCTCGCCGTGCGCATAGACCGAGCCTTCGCAAAAGGACAGAAGCAACGCTTCCATGTCGGCGCGTTCCAGCACGGTGGCCAGCCGCCGGTTTTCTCCGGCTGTCCGCACCGAAGCCGAGCGGCCGGTCCGAAGCCGGATCTCTTCCGGAAAGAGTCCTTCTTCATAGATCTCTGTAATCTCGCGTGTGAGCGCGGCGGGAAGAAGCCGCTGGAGAATCCGGGGCAATCGCGCACCGGTACGGACGATCTGTTGCAAGCGTGTCCCTCCCTTCGTTTTCCACCGTTAATGTATGCGCCGGAAGAAAAAAAGAGAACTGCGGTACTTGACGGGGTGCCGAAAATCTGCTATGATAATCAGAAAGAAAACCAAGGGGTCTGCTTTTGGGTAAAAAACAGACGCCGGATGAATTTACAGGGGCCTGGAGGACCGGGGAGAAGAAAAAGATGAAAAAAGACGCAAAAGTACTTACGGTGCAGGATATTTCCTGTTTTGGACAATGCTCGCTGACTGTGGCGCTGCCCGTTATCTCAGCGGCCGGCATTGAGTGTGCCGTTCTGCCCTCCGCCGTGCTTTCCACGCACACAGGCGGATTTAAAGGCTTTACCTTCCGGGATCTGACCGACGACATACCCGGCATTGTATCGCACTGGGAAAAAGAAGGGATCACCTTTGACGCGATTTATACCGGTTATCTGGGAAGTATCAGACAAATTGATCTGGTAAAGGATCTCACGGATCGCGTGCTCGCGCCGGGCGGACTCCGGATTGTCGATCCGGCGATGGCCGATAACGGGGTGCTTTATTATGGTTTTGACGCCGGCTTTGCCGCCGCCATGGCCGGGCTTTGCGCCACGGCCGACGTGGTGCTGCCGAACATTACCGAGGCCGCGCTGATGACCGGGCTTCCTTACCGCGCCGCAGGATATGACGAGGCTTATATTACCTCGCTTTGCCGGGCGCTGACCGAACGCGGCGCCGGCACGGTGGTGCTGACCGGGGTCAGCTATAAAGAGGAGAAGCTGGGCGTGGCCGTTTTTGCCAAGGGCGATGAAAAACCGGCTTATTATATGCATGAAAAACTGCCGAAAAACAGCCACGGTACGGGGGATATTTTTGCCGCGGCCTTTACCGGCGCGCTCCTGCGCGGCCGCACGCCGCTCTCGGCGGCCGGTGTTGCCGCAGAGTTTACGCTTTTGGGCATGAAGGCCACTGCCGGAGACGAGGCCCACTGGTACGGCACGAAGTTTGAAAAGGCGCTTCCTTATCTGGTTGCCAAGCTGAACCGGGGATAAACGGGGCGGCGCGGGCGCTTTCACCGGCGGCACCGACACGGGGCAGGCGGCTCAAAGCGCCCGCGCTCCTTGCAACCGCAGATATTTATATTCATAAATATAAAAAACAAAAAACATAAAACAAAAGGAGAATTGCGAAGATGGAATATCCGATTTCCGAAAAACTGGATTCCGGTATCATTTTGGAAACCGACTTCTGCGGGGATGTCGATGATGTCGGCGCACTGGCTCTTTTGTGCAGCCGCGAAAGCACGCACCATGTGCCGATACTGGGCATTTCAATCAATGTCAACCGGCCTTTTATTGTCCCGGGCGTGGACGCTGTGCTGTCGTTTTTGGGTCACAAGCAGCTTCCTCTTGCAATCTGCGAAAAAGAGGAGGAGCGCTGGTCGCCCTATCTGAAGGAGCTGGCAGGCACGCTGCCGGCCGACAGACAGGCTACCTTGAAAACGCAGAGGGTGACCGATTTTTACAAAAACATTCTCGAAAACGCACCTGATCACTCGATCAGCATCCTCTCAATCGGCTTTTTCTGCAACCTGAGCGAGGCCTATCGCGCCATGCCGGAGTTGTTTGAGCAGAAAGTCCGTTGCGTGTATGTGATGGCGGGCTCTTTTGAAAATAATTCTGCCTATCTGGAGTACAACATCCGCGAAAAGCCGGAGGATTCGGTTTATTTCTTCAGAAACTGCCGCCGTCCGCTGATTTTCATTACGCACGAGACAGGCATCCACACCATGACTGATCTGCGGGGGCTGGAGGACCGGACCGACAACCCGATCGTTATGGCCTATAAAGCCTATACGGAGGGCAGTATGCGCCGTCCGAGCTGGGACCCCATCACGGTGGATTTTGCTTTCAGCGGTGAAAACGAATATTATGCGCTTTCGGAAGCAGGGAAGCTCACGATCGACGATGCCGGTTTTACCTTCCATCATCCGGAGGCCGGCGGCAATGCCCGGTATCTGATCTATAAAAAGACCGACGAGGAGATCGGCGCCCACATTACGGCCGAGATCAAGGCCGCCTCAAGGCTGTAAGCCCCAAAACCGTCCGGCGTTTTCTTTTTTAGCTTTTTATTCCTCAAGTGTATATTTGTCAATGATGTGAGACTAAATTTTCAAGTCATTCTATTCTATCAGAACGCAATCACTTTTTCTATGCTTTTTTCGTTTTTAGTCTCACATCTATTGTAACTCTACATCTCCGATTTCTCGTTTTGTTAATCCCTTTTTTTGAGCTCTATCATTTCCTTTTCATATTGCTCGATGTGGCGATATTCTCTTGGCATAACAAAAACCTCCTATGGTAATTGTAGATATATATCTATTCTACCATAGGAGGCTCTTTTTTCAATTGTCCGTTTTTAACGGACTTGTGCAAAAAACGGGGGGATATTTATTTTAAAAGAAAGGTCGGTAGGCATCAAACGCGCTGGGAAGGGCATAGTGCCGGTCGATCTCGGCACGCGGAACCAGAAAGCAATCTTTGGGGAGTCTGTTTTCATCGTTTTCCGGGAGCTCGGCTTCATAACCTTCCATTTCCCAGATGAGATGAGTGAAAATGTGCCGGGCTTTCCCAAGCGGCGCAACGCGAAGCGGGGAAAGGCCGATTCCCGCAAGAAACGCGGCCGGATCATGGGGGATCTCTTCGGTGCAAAAAGGTTCATAAAGACCGGAAAGCAACCCCTTTCCGGGGCGGCGGCGAAGCACGGTTCTGTCTCCGATCCGAAGCAAAAACACACCCCGGTATCGGACTTTTTTCTCTTTTTGCTTTTTTCGGACAGGCAGATCCGGCGCGCTTCCCACACTTTTTCCAAGGCACCGGTCAACAAGCGGGCACCGGTCGCATCGTAAAGCGGTACCCGGCAGACAGATCAAAGCCCCCAGTTCGATCAGGCTCTGATTGAAATCGCCGGGATGTTCTTTTGGAACCGCCGCGGCGACCGCGGCGGTCAGCTCTTTTTTTCCGAGCGGAGAAAGGCAGTCTTTACGATAGTCACAAAGTCTTGCCGTGACCCGTAGCACATTGCCGTCCACAGCGGGGTAGGGCAGATCGAAAGCAATTGAGGCAATCGCCCCGGCGGTATAATCGCCGATGCCGCAAAGCCCCCGGATTTCCGGAAAAGTTTGCGGAAAAACCCCACCGTATTGCCGGGTAATTTCTACAGCGGCCTTCTGCATATTCCGCACACGGCTGTAGTAACCAAGGCCTTCCCACAGTTTTAAAAGGAGCGCTTCCGGCGCGGCGGCCAGTGCGGAGATATCCGGAAGAACAGACAGAAAGCGGTTGTAATAGGGAATAACGGTTTCCACCCGCGTTTGCTGGAGCATCACTTCCGAGACCCAGATGGCATAGGGGTCTTTGGTATGGCGAAAGGGCAGATCGCGTTTGTTTTCGGCAAACCAGGCGGCAAGCGGCGCAAGATCCGGCAGGACAGGAGATTTTTCAAAATCCGCGGAAACGGGTGCGTTTTCAGGGGAAGATCCGGCGGTCGTCATCATTTCAAGAAGCCGGAGATAATCTGCTCTTCCGCCTCTTTTTCGGTCAGCCCCAGCGTCATCAGTTTGATAAGCTGTTCACCCGCAATTTTGCCGATGGCGGCTTCGTGAATGAGCGAAGCTTCCGGATGATTGGCCGAAATTTCCGGCACGGCGCTGACTTTCCCCTCATCCATGATGATGGCGTCGCATTCGGTATGGCCGTTACAGCGGTTGTTCCCATTGACATGAGAAACAAACAACTGGGAGGAGTTTTCTTTGGCCACCGAGCGGGAAACCACATGGGTGCCGCATCCGGCTCCGTTCAGATTCACATTGAAGTGGGTTTCGGCACGCTGAGAACCATGCGTCAGGATCTTTTCATGAATGACCAGACTGGCGCCGTCGGCCAGTTCGGCGTTGGTCGTGCGGATGGTCGAATCCACGCCGCCCAGCTGCGCGGTCTCCATCTCCATATACGCGCCTTCTCCCAGATGCACCAGAGTCGTAGGGTTCATGGTGCGTTTTCCGGAGCCGTCTCCCTGGGCAAAATGCTTTTCGATATATTTTACCTTCGCATTTTTTCCGACATAAAAGGCATGAATGCCGCTGTGCTCGCTTTCGGCACTGCCGCCGTTGTGGATCCCGCATCCGGCCACAATGGTCACATCGCAGTTTTCGCCCACATGAAAATCGTTATAGACCAATTCTTTCAGGCCCGTGCTGGCCAGAAGAACCGGAATGTGTACGCTTTCATGGCGGGTACCGGGTTCAAAATAAACATCAATGCCCGGTTTGTCGTTTTTCTTTTCCACCCGGATGTGCTCGGAGGAGTTTTTGCCGAACATCTGTCCGTTCACACGCAGAGAATAGGCTCCCTGCGGAATTTCGTGAATACCGGCGACCTTTTGGAGCAGGTCTTTTTCAATCTGTGTCAGTTCAGCCATTTTTTTCACCCTCCGTATAGCGGCATCCGTTCATCGAACCGAGCAGTTGAGGCAACACTTCTTCTTTACTGCCTTCCGCCGTGACGCGTCCGCCCGAGATCAGAACGATCTTGTCGGCAATGTCGAGGATTCTTTCCTGATGCGAAATGATGAGGATACTGCCGCGGGTCTTCTCATACATATTTTCAAACACGCGGATGAGATTCTGAAAACTCCACAGATCAATGCCGGCTTCCGGTTCGTCAAAGACCGAAAAACGGGTGCCGCGCGCAAAAATACCGGCAATCTCAATCCGTTTGAGTTCGCCGCCCGAAAGCGAGGCGTTGACCTCCCGGTTGATATATTCCTTGGCGCAAAGACCGACTTCGGAAAGGTAGGCGCAGGCCGCCGAGACCGACAGTTTTTCTCCCGCCGCCAACGAAATCAGATCTTTGACGGTGATCCCCTTGAAGCGGACAGGTTGTTGGAAAGCGAAACTGATGCCCAGCCGCGCGCGTTCTGTAATTGAAAGGGCGGTAATATCCTGCCCGTCAAGAAGGATCCGACCGTTGGTGGGTTTTTCAATGCCGGCAATAATCTTGGCCAGCGTGGATTTGCCGCTTCCGTTGGGCCCTGTAATTGCAACAAACCGCTCGGAAATCTGCAGATTGATATCGGAAAGAATCGCCGTTTCGCCGCCGCCCTCGGCCGGCACGCGAAAACTGATGTGTTCCAGTTCCAGCATAATAACTCCTTTGTGACTCATTGACATATTCAGGTGTAGTATACCACAGTTTCACATTTTTTGCAAGGAAATGACACCAAAAAGCGGAGCGTATGCCAAAAATAACGAAAAAGCCAAGAAATTTTCTTAAAAATGTTAAATAATTGTCAGATATTTCACGGATTGCACCCTTGACGGCAGCAAAGGAGATGTGATATAATTATAATGTTAACTTGTGCCCTCGCGCGTGTAGGGAAAATCTTTCTGCGCTTGGGCTCTTCTGTCAGGAGGATAAGATGGAATATCGTATCGAACACGATTCAATGGGAGAGGTAAAGGTCCCGGCCGATCGGTATTGGGCCGCGCAGACCGAGCGCAGTCACGAAAATTTCCGCATCGGCGTGGGGCTTGAGACCATGCCGCGGGAGATCACGCACGCTTTCGGTATTTTGAAGAAGGCTGCCGCCACGGCCAATGCGGCGCTCCGGCCCGAAAAGATGACGGCGGAAAAGCTTGCGGTCATTTCGGCGGCCTGTGATGAGGTCATTGCCGGGAAGCTCAATGATCATTTCCCGCTGGTGGTCTGGCAGACCGGTTCCGGCACACAGTCGAATATGAATGCCAACGAGGTCATTGCCAACCGCGCCAACGAGTTGGCCGGCAAAAAGCTCTGCCATCCAAACGATGACATCAATATGAGCCAATCCTCAAACGACACCTTCCCCACGGCCATGCACATTGCGGCCGTGTCTGCCATTGAAGACAAACTTTTCCCGGCTATTGATCTGCTGGTCGGGACCTTCAAGCGTCTGGAAGCGGAAAACGAGGGTGTGATCAAGAGCGGACGCACGCATTTGCAGGACGCTACTCCGATCGCCTTCTCGCAGGAGATTTCGGGCTGGCGCACCAGCCTGGAGCGCGACCGTGCCCAATTGGAACTTTCGCTCATTCACCTCAAGGAATTGGCGCTGGGCGGTACGGCCGTCGGCACGGGACTCAACACGCCCAAAGGCTTTGACGTAGCGGTGGCAAAGGCGGTGGCCGATATTACAGGCAAGGATTTTAAAACCGCCCCGAACAAGTTCCATGCGCTGACTTCCAAGGACGAGATCGTGTTTGCACACGGTGCCGTAAAGGCGCTGGCCTGCGACATGATGAAGATTGCCAACGATGTCCGCTGGCTGGCTTCCGGCCCGCGGCTGGGACTGGGTGAGATTCATATTCCCGAAAACGAGCCCGGCTCTTCCATCATGCCCGGAAAAGTCAATCCCACACAGTGCGAGGCCGTTACCATGGTGGCCGTGCAGGTGATGGGCAACGATGTGGCGGTCGGCATGGCCGCGTCGCAGGGCAATTTTGAACTCAATGTGTTCATGCCGGTGTGCGCTTATAATTTCCTGCAATCGGTGCGGTTGTTGGCCGAGGCGATGGTCTCCTTCAACAACAACTGCGCGGTCGGAATCACGGCCAACCGGCAGAAAATGCACGACAATCTTTACAATTCGCTCATGCTGGTCACGGCGCTCAACCCTTACATCGGATATGAAAATGCCGCCAAGACCGCCAAGAAGGCTTATAAGGAGAACATTTCTCTGAAAGAGGCCTGCGTGGCGCTGGGATTCCTCACGGCCGAGCGTTTTGACGAAGTGTTCCACCCCGAAAAAATGGTCTGATGACCGAAAATCTGCGGAAGGAAGAAAAAGATGAAATTCAGTTATTTTCCCGGCTGTACGCTGAAAACCAAGGCCAAGGATCTGGACGCTTTTGCCAGAGCAAGCGCCAGGGCGCTGGGCTTTGAACTTCAGGAATTGCCGGACTGGCAGTGCTGCGGCGCGGTTTATCCGATGGCCAAAGACGAGATCGCTACCAAACTTTCCTCGGTTCGCGCGCTGGTCAGCGCCCGGGATCGCGGGGAAGAGCTGGTCACGCTTTGCTCGGCCTGCCACAATGTCATCAAACAGGTCAATCACGATATGCAAAGCGACGCGGATATCGCTCTTCGCGTAAACAATTACTTAAAACTGGATACCCCTTATAACGGTGAGGCCACGGTGCTCCACTATCTGGAGGTGTTGCGCGACCGGATCGGTTTTGACGAACTCAAAAAGAAGGTCACCAATCCGCTCACCGGCCGGAAGATCGGCGCGTATTACGGTTGCCTTCTCCTTCGTCCCGGCAAAGTAATGGCCATGGACGATCCCGAAAACCCCCGTATTCTGGAGGATTTCATCCGCGCCATCGGCGCCACGCCGGTCATTTACGGGATGAGAAACGAGTGTTGCGGCGGCTATCTCACGCTTTCCGACCGTGCCGTGGCCGAAAAACGGAGCCACGCGGTGCTCGCTGACGCCGCGGCAAAAGGCGCGGATACGGTCGTGACGGCCTGCCCGCTCTGCCTTTACAATCTTAAGAAAAACGGCGGGCACGACGCGCTCCCCGTGGTTTACTTCACCGAACTTCTGGCCGAAGCGCTGGGTGTGAAATAAGGAGGCCGCAATGGATAAAAAAGAAATGACGCTTGAGGCCATTCTTCGTTCCTCCGGCGTGAACGTGCGCAAGTGTATGCGGTGCGGAAAGTGCACGGCCACCTGCCCCGCTTTTGATGAAATGGAATATCATCCGCATCAGTTTGTTTATATGGTGGAAAAGGGTCAGATCGAAAAACTGATGGCCTCCCCCTCCATTTACAAATGCCTTTCCTGCTTTGCCTGCCTTGAGCGGTGCCCCCGGCAGGTCGAGCCCGCCAAACTGGTCGAGGCGGTGCGCCTTGCCGTCATCCGCGAGCAGGGAAAGAACTATCTGAAGCCCGATGCGATTCCCGCATTGCTGGATGAGGATCTGCCTCAGCAGGCCATCACCAGCGCCCTGCGGAAATACAGTAAATAAGGAGAGAGAACAAAATGCAAAGAATCGGCGTATTTATTTGCCATTGCGGCACAAACATCGCGGCTACCGTGGATGTGAAGGCCGTGGCCGAGGCTCTCTCTCACGAGCCCGGCGTGGTTTTTGCCACAGACTATCAGTACATGTGTTCCGAATCGGGACAGTCCATCCTCCGGAATGCCATTAAGGAGTATAAGCTGACCGGCGCGGTCATCTGCTCCTGCTCTCCCCGGATGCACGAGGCCACCTTCCGCCGCGCGGCGTCCATGGAAGGACTCAACCCCTACATGGTGGAAATCGCCAATATCCGCGAACAGGATTCCTGGATACATAAAGATATGAAGGAAGCCACCGAAAAGGCCGTGATCCTCGGCCGCGCTGCCATTGCCAAGGTGCACCTCAACGCACCGCTCACGGCCGGTGAAAGCCCCGTGACCAAGCGGGCGCTGGTTATCGGCGGCGGTATTGCCGGCATTCAGACGGCGCTGGATATCGCGGAGGCCGGTTTCGAGGTCGATATTGTCGAGAAACAACCGACCATCGGCGGCAAAATGGCACAGCTGGATAAAACATTCCCGACGCTGGACTGTGCGGCCTGCATTCTCACCCCGAAAATGGTGGATGCGGCACAAAATGAAAAAATCAAGATTTTTTCTTACAGCGAAGTGGCGGAGGTCAAGGGTTTTGTCGGTAATTTCCGTGTGAAGATCCGCCGTAAGCCCCGTTATGTGGACGAGACCAAGTGCACGGGTTGCGGCCTTTGCACCGAAAAATGCCCGCAGAAGAAAGTGCCCAACGAATTCAACATGGGTCTGGATACGCGTCATGCGGTGTACATCCCGTTTGCGCAGGCCGTTCCGAAGGTGGCCACAATCGATCCGGACTATTGCATGATGCTCAAGACCGGCAAGTGTGGCATTTGCCAGAAAGTCTGCACGGCGGGAGCCATCAACTATAAACAGACCGAAGAACTTGTCGAGCGCGAGTACGGCGCAATTGTGGCGGCAACCGGTTTCAATCCCATCAAGCCAACGGCTTATAATGAATTCGGGTATGCCACCTGTGCCGATGTAGTGACCTCGCTGGAATTCGAGCGGCTGATGAACGCGGCCGGCCCGACGGCGGGCACACTGCTCCGTCCTTCCGACCGGACGCACCCGCACACACTGGTCTTTGTGCAGTGCGTGGGTTCGCGGTGCGATGCCGAAAACAAGAAGGGCAAGACCTATTGCTCCAAGATCTGCTGCATGTACACCGCCAAGCACGCCATGCTGGTGCGCGAAAAGTACCCGGATACCGAGGTGTATGTGTTCTATATTGATGTGCGTACCCCTGGTAAGAACTTTGACGAGTTTTACCGTCGTGCGGTCGAACAGTACGGGGTTCATTATATCAAGGGCATGGTCGGAAAAGTTGTCGAAGAGGGCGGCAAGCTGAAGGTTCAGGCCAGCGATCTGCTTTCCGGCGAGCAACTGCACATTGACGCCGACATGGTGGTGCTGGCCACCGCCGTTGAACCGGACAAGAGCGCCCGCTCGGTGGCAACGATGCTCACCGCCAGTATGGATACCAACGATTTCTTTACGGAGGCTCACCCCAAGCTCCGCCCGGTCGAAAGCCCGACGGCAGGCATTTTCCTTTCGGGTATGTGTCAGGGACCCAAGGATATTCCCGAAACCGTTTCGCAGGCCAGCGCCTGCGCCGCGAAGGTCATCGGACTGCTGGCCAAGGACAAACTGACCTGCAATCCCTGCGTGGCCCATTCGGACGAAATGCTCTGTAACGGGTGCTCTTCCTGCGAGAAGGTCTGTCCCTACGGTGCTATTACCTATTCCGACAAGGAGTTCCGCGGCCCGAACCGCACCACGCTGGTGCGCCGCGTAGCCTCGGTCAACGAGGCGGTCTGCCAGGGATGTGGTGCCTGCACGGTCGCTTGTCCCTCCGGCGCAATGGATCTCAAAGGCTTCTCCAATCGGCAAATCATGGCGGAGGTTGATGCAATATGCAAGAAATAAAAGAATATCGGCCGCTTATTGTGGCTTTCTGCTGTAACTGGTGCTCCTATGCGGGCGCCGATCTGGCCGGTTCCAGCCGCCTTTCTTACCCGGCGGATGTCAAGATCATCCGGGTGCCCTGCTCCTGCCGGATCAATCCGCTCTTTGTGCTCCGCGCTTTCCAGCGCGGCGCGGACGGCGTGATCATCGCGGGTTGCCACCCCGGTGACTGCCATTATACCAGCGGCAACTATTTTGCCCGTCGGCGCATGGCATTGCTTTTCTCCATGCTGGATTATCTGGGCATTGAGCGCCAGCGCACCCGTGTGGAATGGATTTCCGCCGCCGAGGGCGCCAAATTCTCCAAGACCATGAACGAGTTTGCCGAAACCGTTGCATCTCTTGGCGAGAACAAGAGACTGGAGGATTTACGATGCAAGCAATAATGGAAAAACGCGCCGCCGAACTGCTTACGGACGGCACGGTCAACCGGGTGCTCGGCTGGGCGGCCGGTGAGTTCCCTTATGACATGACCCCCGCCGTCTTTCACTCGGTGAAAGAACTGGAGGACGGGTTTGTTTACAACGATTTCTGCGGTGCCAACCTTTCCAAATATCTCATCAAAGAGAGCAAAAAGGAAGGGAAGATTGCCGTGTTCCTCAAGCCCTGCGACACCTACAGCTTCAACCAGCTGCTGGCCGAGCACCGCATTGACCGCGACAAGGTTTATGTCATCGGCATTGAATGTTATGGCAAGGCCGATGTGGAAAAGCTGAAGGACATGGGGCTGACCGGTATCACCGGCATCATTCTCAAGGACGGCATTTACACGGTGGAGACCGTTTACGGCAACCGTTCGGTCAAGGCTTTTGAGGCCACCGCCGGCCGGTGCCTTACCTGCAAGAGCAAAAAACACGTGGTCTATGACGAGCTGATCGGAAACGATGGCGAGGTCGAACCCGATTGCGGCCGTTTTGACGAGGTGAAAAAACTGGAGGCCATGACGCCGGACGAGCGCTATGCTTTCTGGCGCGGCGAGCTGTCGCGGTGCATCCGTTGCAACGCCTGCCGCAATGTCTGCCCCGCCTGCTCCTGCGAGCAGTGCGTGTTTGACAACCCCGCCTCCGGCGTTTCGCAAAAGGCGGCTGTCAACTCCTTTGAGGAAAATCTGTTCCACATCATCCGCGCTTTCCATGTGGCCGGTCGTTGCACCGACTGCGGCGAATGTTCGCGTGTGTGCCCTCAGCACATTCCGCTCCATTTGCTCAACCGCAAATTTATCAGCGACATTGACAATTTCTACGGGGAATATCAGGCCGGTGCCGACCCGTCCGCCAGACCGCCGCTCGGTACTTATACCAAGGGCGATATTGAGCCGGGCGAGGCTGTGGGAGGTAATAAGTAATGAAGAAAATTGCTTTGAACCAGAAAGACGCACTCCTTTCGGCCATTGCCGGAAAAGAGAAGCTCTATGTGCCGGTCGATAATGCGGTCGGCAAGGCGGAGTTCCGCCCCTACAGAGAGGGCGTAAAGATTTCCGCGGCGCTCAACACCGTGCGTTCTGCCAAGGACTTTTTCTTCCCCCAGACCGAAAACCTTATGGCTTTCAAGACCGAGGGCAAGAAAATTGAGGTGATTGATACCCGCCGGGAATGCGAAGATTTCGTGATTTACGGCGTGCGTGCGTGCGACGCAAAGAGTTTTGATATTCTTGACCGCGTGTATCTCTCCGATCCCGTGGATACCTACTATCAGAACCGCCGGGCACACGGCACGGTGGTGACGGTGGCCTGCACGCGCCCCGCCGAGACCTGCTTCTGCGGCACTTTCGGCATTGACGCGGCCAACCCCGCCGGAGATGTGACGGTGTTTGAGACCGAGGATGCGCTTTACCTGCGCGCAAACACCGAAAAGGGCGAAAAACTGCTTGCGTCGGTGGGCGATCTTCTCACGGACGGCGATGATGCGGCCGTTGCCGCGCAGCAGGAAAAGACCCGCGAAATTCTGAAAAAACTGCCGTTGTCCGGCCTTTCTACCAAAGGATTCGGACAGGGCAAGACCGAGGCGCTCTTCAATCGTCCCGAATGGGCCAAATTGTCCGAGGCTTGCCTGGGGTGCGGCACCTGCACGTTTGTGTGTCCCACCTGCCAGTGCTATGACATCCGGGATTTTGATACCGGCCACGGCATCACGCGGTTCAGATGCTGGGATTCCTGCATGTATTCCGACTTTACCAAAATGTCAGCCGGCCAGCCTCGTCCGACGCAGTTGGAGCGTTTCCGCCAGCGTTTTATGCACAAACTGGTCTATTTTCCCGATAAGAATGACGGGATGTTCGGGTGCGTCGGTTGCGGCCGTTGCCTGATTCGTTGCCCCATTTCTATGAACATTGTCAAAGTGATGAAAACGCTGGGAGGGGAAAAGGATGAATAAAGAAGCATTGATACCTTATGTCGGCATCGTCACCGATATCCGGCAGGACACGCCCGATGTCAAGACCTTCCGCGTGGTTTCGCCCGAAGGGGGCAAGCTCTTCGAGCACCGTCCCGGTCAGTGCGCCATGCTGTCGGTGCCGGGGGTGAGTGAGGCGATGATTTCCATCACCTCTTCGCCCACCAACAAAGAATTCATGGAATTCAGCGTCAAAAAATGCGGCTGTCTCACACAGTGGCTGCACGCCATGGAAGTCGGGCAGATGATCACCGTGCGCGGGCCTTACGGCCGACCCTTTCCGGTGGATGACGAGCTGGCCGGCAAGGATCTGCTCTTTGTGGCGGGCGGTATCGGACTGGCGCCGCTTCGGTCGGTCATCAACTATGTGCGCGACAAACGCGATCAGTACGGTACGGTGGACATTGTGTACGGTTCGCGTTCCAAGGACGATCTGGTGGATTACCGCGAGATCGTGGAGGAATGGGAAAAAGCGAAGGATTTCCATGTGCATCTCACCATTGACCGGGAACAGGAAGGCTGGGACGGCCATGTCGGTTTCGTGCCGAACTATGTCAAGGAGCTGAATCCCGACCTGAAGAAAACCGTGCTCATGTGCGGCCCCCCGATCATGATCAAGTTCACGCTGGCCGGCCTCATGGAACTCGGCTTCAAGCGCGAACAGGTCTATACCACCATGGAACTTCGCATGAAATGCGGCATCGGCAAATGCGGCCGGTGCAACATCGGCAACAAATATGTTTGCAAGGACGGCCCGGTCTTCCGTTTTGACGAGCTGGACGAACTTCCCAACGAGTATTGATAAGGAGACGCACGGAAAATGGAAAACATGGTTAACATCTATCTTTTCGGCAAAAAGTACGAAGTACCCTCCAACCTCACCATTATGGGGGCCATGGAGTATGCCGGATATCAGCTGGTGCGCGGATGCGGATGCCGGAACGGTTTCTGCGGCGCGTGCGCTACGATCTACCGCATCAAGGGCGACCGGGAACTGAAGGTCTGTCTGGCCTGCCAGACCAAGGTGGAAAACGATATGTACATCGCCACGCTGCCGTTCTTCCCGTTGGTCAAACAGGTTTATGACATCAACAAGGTGAAGCCCACCGAGCAGATCATGATGCAGCTCTATCCGGAGATTTATGCCTGCGTTGGCTGCAACGCCTGCACCAAGTCCTGCACGCAGGGACTCAATGTCATGCAGTATATCGCCTACGCACAGCGCGGCGAGTATGAAAAGTGCGCCGAGGAATCTTTTGACTGCGTGATGTGCGGCGTTTGCTCCTCCCGTTGCCCGGCCGGTATTTCGCACCCGCAGGTGGCACTGCTGGCCCGTCGGCTCAACGGTAAATATCTGGCACCGGCCTGCGGACACCTTGCCGCCCGCGTAAAGGAAATCAAGGACGGCGATTTCACCGCTTTGCTCGAAGATCTCATGCAAAAGCCGATCTCCGAAATGAAAGAACTTTACAACAACCGCGAGATTGAGAAATAAGGAGGGTGCTTGAAATGAGTTATACCAAGGAAATGCTTGCCTCTATGGAGAAGGTGGCTGCCAACCGCGCCGCAAATGCCGCGCTGGAGCCCCGCCGTATGACGGCAGAAGAAAAAGACACCCTGCTGGAGACCTATCACCCCGATTATCGCAAGGATCAGTTCCGCGAGATCGTCGTCGGCCCCAACAAGGGTGAAAAAGCCCCCATTGAACTGACCGAACTGCTGGAAGCCAACAGCCGGATCAAGGCGACCGATGTGGATCTGTCCCGCGTGGATTACGATGTGGATGTGCTGGTCATCGGCGGCGGCGGTGCGGGTTCTTCGGCCGCGATCGAGGCCAACGAGGCCGGCGCCAGCGTGATGATCGTTACCAAACTCCGGATCGGCGATGCCAATACCATGATGGCGGAGGGCGGCATTCAGGCCGCCGACAAGCCGAACGACTCCCCGGCCATTCACTATATTGACGCTTTCGGCGGCGGTCACTTTGCCGCCAAGCCGGAACTGGTGAAAAAGTTGGTCTGTGATGCGCCGGAGGCCATTCAGTGGCTTTCCGATCTCGGCGTGGAATTTGACAAAGCGCCCGACGGCACGATGATCACCACCCACGGCGGCGGCACTTCGCGCAAGCGTATGCACGCGGCCAAGGACTATTCCGGCGCCGAAATCATGCGGACGCTTCGGGACGAAGTGCTCAACCGCGGCATTCCCGTGGTCGATTTTACGGCCGCGATTGAACTGATCAAGGACAGCAAGGGCGCGGTTGCGGGCGCGGTGCTCATGAACATGGAAACAAAAGAGCTGCTGGTCGCCCGTGCCAAGACGGTCATTATTGCCACCGGCGGCGCAGGCAGACTGCACTATCAGGGCTTCCCGACTTCCAACCACTACGGCGCAACGGCCGACGGTCTGATACTGGGATATCGGATCGGTGCCAAACTGCTTTACGAGGATTCGCTCCAGTATCACCCCACCGGCGCGGCTTATCCGGAACAGATTTTCGGCGCGCTGGTCACCGAAAAAGTCCGTTCGCTCGGCGCCAAGCTGGTTAATGTGGACGGCGAGGTGTTCATGCACCCGCTGGAGACCCGTGACATTTGCGCCTCCGGCATCATCCGCGAGTGCGATGCGCGCGGAAAGGGCGTTTCAACCGGAAGCGGCCTTGGCGTGTGGCTGGATACCCCGATGATCGAGTACAAAAACGGAGAGGGAACCATTGAAAAACGGATTCCCGCCATGCTCCGGATGTTTGAAAAGTACGGCATTGATATCCGCCGCGAGCCGATTCTGGTTTACCCCACTCTGCACTATCAGAACGGCGGTCTGGATATCACGCCGGACGGCCAGTCCACCACGGTGGAAAACCTGTTTGTCGCGGGCGAGGCTGTCGGCGGCATTCACGGCCGCAACCGTCTCATGGGCAACTCTCTCCTGGATGTCATTGTGTTCGGCCGCAACGCCGGTCAGCACGCCGCAGCCAAGGCCAAGAGCGTAAAGGTCGGCAAACTGACACTGGCGCACATCAAGAAGTATGCCGACGAATGCCGCGCCGCGGGCATCAAAACCACGGCTGTATCTCCCAAACTGCTGCCGACCTATACGCACGGCAATCCCAACTTTGAAGGAAAGAAATCCTTCTGAAAACTGTCCAACGAGAGGCACTCCGGGTGGCTTTTGCCACCCGGAGGCTCCGTTTTGAATTTTGAAAGGAAACTATTATGTCTTTTTCTGTGACGGGCGTGTCTTTCCTTGTGTTGACCGTCTTTATCATTGCCGCGGCCGGCTATGCGCTGGGCCGCATTACGATTAAGGGTGTCAACCTCGGCACGGCCGGCGTTTTCATCGTGGCGCTTCTTTTCGGTGCACTTTTCCCGGACGCACTGGAAACCATGAAGGTAACGGCTCCTTCCAATGCGCTGAAGATCATTGAGAACATGGGATTGGTGCTTTTTGTGGCGGCCGTCGGCTTCATTGCCGGCCCCAGTTTCTTCAAGAATTTCAAGAAGAATTATAAGTCTTATGTGCTCCTTGGCGTGCTGATTATTCTGGCCGGCGGTCTTTCGGCTGTCGGATGCATTTACATTGCCCGTGCCGTGGCGGGGGCGGATTGCGACACAAAAGAAATCACTTCAAAAATTGTTGGACTTCTTTCCGGTTCGCTGACTTCCACGCCCGCATTCTCGGCCGCAAAGGCCACAGCCGTGGAGCGATATGGTATTGACTATGAGAGGTATGTTACGGTTGGACATGGTGTTGCTTATCTTTTTGGTGTAATTGGAGTTGTGCTTTTTGTACAGCTCATTCCGAAACTGGCCAAGGCCGATATGGCAGCCGAACGCGAAAAGATCACGGCGATCGATACCGGCGACCGGGAGGATTCCGGCAAAAAACGGATCGAAATGGATCCCTTCGGTCTGGCGGCGTTTGCACTGGCGGTCGTCATCGGCATCCTGGTGGGCGCGGTCAAATTTTTCGGCGTTTTCAATCTTACCACCACCGGCGGCGTGCTGATCGTGGCGCTTCTTTTCGGCCATTTCAATCACATCGGCCCGGTCTCCATCATGCCCAAAGAATCCACGCTCAAGGTTTTCCGGGAGTTGGGACTCATGCTCTTCCTCATTGGCGCGGGCGTCGCGGGCGGCATCAATTTTGTAGATTGTTTTAATCCACTTGATTTTTTGTATGGTGCAATAATGACGATCATTCCGATGATCATCGGCTATCTCTTTGCCAAATATGTTCTCAAGCTGCCGCTTCTCAACAACCTCGGTTCCATCACCGGCGGCATGACCTCCACCCCTGCGCTGGGTACGCTCATTAATGTGGCGGGCACCGAATCGGTGGCTTCTGCCTATGCGGCGACCTATCCTTTCGCGCTGATTTCGGTGGTGCTGGTTTCCGAATTCCTCATTATTTTGTTCTGACCTTTGGCGGGGCGGCTTCGGCCGTCCCGCACTTTGCGGTGTAATTTGATCGGACGGGATTTTATATGGAACATTCTCTCATTCTTTTGTATTTGGGTATCGCGCTGGCAGCCGGCCTTGCCATGAGCCGTTTTGCCAAACGGGTGGGGTTGCCGGCCGTCACAGGCTATTTGCTGGCCGGTATTCTCATCGGGCCCTATGTGTTGGGGCGGCTTGGCATTCCGGGTCTGGGTTTTCCGGACTATGAGTCGGTTAAATCATTTGACATCATCAGCGAAGTGGCGCTTGGCTTCATTGCTTTTACCATTGGCAACGAGTTCCGTATGAGTGACCTGCGCAAAATCGGAAAGCAGGCCGTGGTTGTCGGCTTCTTCGAGGCACTGTCTGCCACGGCGGTGGTTGACGTCGCGCTGATCCTCTTGCATTTTATCCTTGGCGAGGAGAAATTTCCGCTTTCGGCTGCCATTACGTTGGGTGCGATTGCCGCTGCCACCGCACCTGCCGCCACGCTTATGGTGGTGCGGCAGTACAAGGCCAAAGGCCCGGTAACGCAGATTCTTTTGCCGATTGTGGCGTTGGATGATGCCATTGCGTTGGTGGTTTTTGCGCTTTCCTTTGGCATTGCCCGGTCGCTCACCGGAGAGATCAATCTGCTTTCCGTGTTGGTGGAGCCGCTTCTGAACATTGTGCTCTCGCTGGTCGGCGGCGCACTGATGGGGCTTCTTTTCACCCGATGCGAGCGATTTTTCCATTCGCGTTCCAAGCGCCTGGCGGTTTCGGTCACTTTTGTGCTGCTGGCCATTGCGCTTTCGATGATGGAGTTTGACATCGGCGCACTACACCTGAGCTTTTCCAGCCTTCTGGTCTGCATGATGATGGGCACCGTTTTCTGTAACACCTGCGATTTTTCGGCCGAGCTGATGGACCGCATCGACCGCTGGACAGCGCCGCTTTTCGTGCTGTTTTTCGTCCTTTCGGGCGCAGAACTTCAGCTGAATGTATTGGGAGATCTCAACAATCTTCTCATCGGTGTGGTTTATATTGTCTGCCGTTGTTTTGGCAAATATCTGGGCGCGTGGAGCGGTTCCACACTCATGAAGTGCGAACCGCAGGTGCAAAAGCATCTGGGCATTACGCTTTTCCCGCAGGCGGGTGTCGCGCTGGGCATGTCGCTGAGCGCGCTCAACGCTTTCCCCGAAAAGGAAGGACTGATGATCCGGAACATCGTGCTTTTCGGTGTGTTGGTCTATGAGCTGACCGGCCCGATGCTGACCAAACGGTCGCTGTTGGCCGCCGGAGAGATTGAGCCAGAAAAGCGCAAGAGCGCAAGAGGGAACATCTGAAAAAGATAAAAATAAAACCGCGCAAACGCGCGGTTTTATTTTTATCTTGTCAGGTTTCAAAAGAAAGGCGGATATTGCCGCTGTCGGTGGTCGCTTTGCATTTCCCGCCCGAAAGTGATTCCGGCACCTCCACACGGCCGCTTTTACTGCTGGTAATAAAGATTTTCTCGCTTTGAAGCGTCCCGGTAATGTCCCCGCTCTTGCTTTTCAGCGTCAGGCCGGCGGCATCGGCGCCGGCAAGAGAGATTTCTCCGCTGTCTGCCTGCGCAGTCAGTTCACCGGTGGCGGTGGCGTGATCCAACAGGATATCTCCGCTTGTGCTCTTGATTTCTATACTGCCGGCAGTAACATGATTTATTTCGGTTTTGCCGCTTTCGCTTGCCGCGGTCAACAGACCGGAAAAGACGCTGTTTTTTACGGTGATCTGTCCGCTTTTGCTTGTCAGCGTGGCAGTTTCTCCGTTGAAAGAATCCAGTTGAAGGTCTCCGCTGCCGTTTTTTGCGGTGAGGAACTTTGTTTTCGCACCCAACAGGATTCCGCCGCTTCCGCAGGTAATGTCGGCCTTCTCAAAGGAGAATTCCGCACCGATGGTGACGGAACCGCTGCCGCATTCAAGGTTCAATGCCTCAAAAGCCGTTTTTGTCAGATAGAAGGTGGCGCTTTCTTCTCCGACAAAAATGCCGAACCAATGGCCGTTCCCGGTCTTTTTTACTGTGAGCGTGCCGTTCGAAACCGTCATTTCAACGGCGCAGTCGGGCATTTCTTCACAGACCAGATAGTTTTTGCCGTTGTCCGATGGATAGAAAGAGACATTCATATCGCCTGTCGAGAGGTTGATTTTTGTAAAGTTGTTGTCATTTAGCTCATAGGTCCGCGTTTCGGTTTTCCACACGCCTTTTTGCGAAAAATGAAATCCGGTGAGTAACCCCGCAATCAGGAAACACACAATGCCAAGGCCGCACAATGCGGCGGCCGCGATCAGAAGTCCTTTTTTCATGCCGATACCTTCTTTCCGATAAAAAGAGATTTAAGAAAACGCAGAAACATCCGCGCCAGCGAGAGCAGGCCGCGGCACGCGCCGCCGATGCCGAAAGAGAGGAATACACTCAGTCCGATGGAGAAGAGGCCGATGCCAAAGAGGGCAAGCGCGGTGGAAAAAGCACCGCCGAACAGTGAAATAACGGTCAGCACCAGTCCGCCGATTCCCGTGATGAGCGTGGAAACAAGCAGGGCGGCCAACACGGCCACCATGGAAAAAAGCAGAACATAAACAGTCAGAACCAGCGAAACAAGCAACACAAGGAACGGCAGATAAAGCGGTGCGCCCAGCACGAGCAACAGAATTTCAATGCCGCGCAAGGATCGCTTCGGCTTGACTTTTGCCTTTACCAGCTTCGGGAGCGGCGTTGCCAACAGCACTTCCGAAACCGCGTCTTCCACCGGCCCGATGGCCGCAACCGCTTCTTCCTCGCTCATGCCGTCTTCCATGCGGTCGCAAATCATTTCATCATAATAATCCGTCGATTTTTGAATATCGGCGGGATCAAGATCCGACAGACCGGCCCGCAGTCCGTCCAAAAATTCAGTTTTCGTCATGTGCGTCTCCCTCCCTGGTGACGAATTGATAGATGGCGTTCATTTCCTGCCATTCTTTTTTAAAGGTTTCGATTTTCCCCAGCCCGGCCGGGGTAATGTGGTAATACTTCCGCAGGCGTCCGTTGTGTTCCGCTGTCCGGACGCTGAGAAAATCTGCCGCCTCCAGCCGCCGTAGAATCGGATAAAGTGTGGATTCCGATAGTTCAATGTAGGGCTTCAGATCCTTGACAATCCGATATCCCCACGAATCCTCATTCCGGATGGCCGAAAGGACGCAGACATCCAGAAGTCCGCGTTTCAGTTGAATATCCATGATAGTACCTCCTGTCGCGTAATACTATACAACACATAGTATCAATTGTCAAGTACTTTTTTCAAATTTTTCAAAAAAATATTTGCATTCAAAAACCCGGAAGGCTTGCGGCCTTCCGGGTTACTTTTACATTTTGGAAATTTTCTGGATGCGCTCAAAGGCGGTGGCGAGGAATTCTTCCTCGGACAGATCTTTGTATTTGGCACCTTTTCCGACTTCCAGCGTCAGCGGGACGGTGCAGCCGTATTTTTTATACCGGCTCATCATGTCGGCGTAGTCAATGTTTCCGTCAAAGGGCAGGACATGAATGTCGGTGTCCTTCATCGGGTCTTCTTTGCTCCGGCCGAAGTTGTCGTGAATGTGCGTGCACAGCAGGCGGTCATGGAAGAAATCCAGGAAATGAGCGGTTTCGGTATAGCAGTGCTCGTGTCCGCAGTCAAAGCAGTATCCCACGGCTGGGATACGCTCATAGCGTTCCATCAGTGCCGCAACATTTCCGACATTCCGGATGTTTTCAAAAGCGATTTTCACGCCCTTTTGCCAGGCGTATTCCACCAGGCGGTCAAAGTGGTAAAATCCGATATCGGAGAGCGGCGGAGCCACCCATCCGCCGGACACATGACTGACGACCACCGGGATACCGGCTTCGGCCGCGCTGTCAATGGTTTCCAGGATCTGACGAAACAGATGAAAATAATCGCAACCGTCCATCCAGAATTCATTAGTGGAAATCCAGCGTCCATCCTCAATTGTGTAAAAAGGAGCGTGAATGGTTTCTGCCGTAATGCCGTGCTTCTCACATTCGTTTTTGATCTCGCAGACCGTTTTTTTCTCAAAACTGCTGAGGAAAACCGTGTCAAATCCGGCCTCTTTGATTTTGGCAATATTTTCGGCCTCGCTGTGAGGCAGGCAGGAGGCGATGATACCCAAATGTTGTTTCATTTTTTTCTCCTTGGCGGGGAAGTTACATTTCGGAGATCTTCTTGATCCGCTCATAAGCGGTGGCAAGGAACTCTTCTTCGGTCAGGCCGTCATATTTCGCGCCCTTGCCGACTTCCAGCGTCAGCGGTGCGGTGCAACCGTATTTGTGATAGCGGTCCATCATGGCCTTGTAGTCGATGTCGCCGTCAAAGGGCAGCACATGAATGTCGGTATCCTTCTTGGGGTCGTCTTTGTCTTTGCCGAAATTGTCGTGAATGTGCGTGCACAGCAGACGGTTCCCGAAAAGGTCCAGGAAGGGGACCGTTACGGTGTAGCAGTGTTCGTGTCCGCAGTCATAGCAGAAACCGACTTCCTCTACTTTTTCGTAGCGTTCCATCAGGGCGGCCAGGTTTCCGACATCCTGCAGATTTTCAAAAGCAATCTTCACGCCCTTCTGAATGCAACGCTCCACCAGCGCGTCAAAGCGCTCCGCGCCCAGATCGTTATAGGGATCGGCCACGCCGCGCCCGCCGGAAACATGATGCACAATCACCGGAATACCGGCTTCGGCCGCCGCGTCGATAGAGGTGATGGAATGGCGGAAAAGGTGATAGTAAGAGGGGCCCAGCTTCCAGAAGTTATTGGTGTTGTAAAAACGGCCGTTATCCACCACGAAGAAGGGGGCATGAATGGTTTCAAGGGTAACGCCCTGTTTGTCACATTCGTTTTTGAGCTCGCAGGCGCCTTTGATGTCAAAAATGCCGGTAAAGACCGTGTCAAAGCCGGCGGCTTTGATCTTGGCGATGTTTTCAACCTCGGGATGGGGAAGGCAACTGCTTACAATACCCAAATGCTTTTCCATGATTTTTTCTCCTTTTGCGGTTATTTCAGTTCGGAAATGGCCTTCAGGCGATCATAGGCCATTTTGAGGTAGGCTTCGTTTGAAAGCTCTTCGTAAGGAGCTTTTTTTCCGACCTCCAGGATCAGAGTGCCGCTGTAATCCACGGCGTTGATTTCACGCATCATCTGCGCGAAATCCAGATTGCCGTCACCGACCAACAGATGATAGTCGGCATCGGTCATGGGTTTTTCCTTGTCCCGTCCGTAGTTGTCATGAATATGTGTGCAGAAAAGCCGTTTGCCGAAGGTCTCCAGATAGCGGATATCCTCGGTGTAGCAGTGCTCGTGACCGCAATCGTAGCAGAAACCGACATGGGGCACGCGTTCATAGCGTTCCATCATAGCGGCCAGCACGCCGAACTTGCGGATGTTTTCAAAAGCAATCCGCACGCCCTTTTCTCCCGCATATTCCACCAGCGCATCAAAGCGCGAAAGGCCGATGTCGGTGATGGGCGGTGCCGTCCAGCCGGAAGAAAGATGCATGACGATCATGTTGCATCCGCAACCTGCGGCGGCGTCAATCGCCTGTTTTGTCCGGTTGTAGAGGTCAAGATAATCCAGGTTATTTTTCCAGAAATCATTGATCCCCCGGAACGGCGCATGGATGAAATCCAGCGTTAATCCCAGCCGGTCTCCTTTTTCTCGCAGTTCGGCAACGGCTTTTTCATCGATGAGTTCGGTAAAAAAGCAGTTGAAGCCGGCTGCGGCCATGAGCGGGAGCGCGTCTGTGCGGGCAACGCCGGGCAAACATTCGCAGACGATGCCGAGTTTTCTTTCCATATAGTCCTCCTTGTTTCGGTAACCCGCCGGTTTGCCGGCGGTGACAGTGCAGATTTTAGGAAATCTGCCTATATCGGCTACAGTATAACACACCCTTTGTTGTTTTGCAAGGCAAAAAAGAAATATTTTCGGCACAAGCGCACAGACCGGACGCTTTGCCTGGCGCAATCTTCTTTTTCTTCAAGTTCCCGCATAAAATGGGAGGAAAAACCAAGGAGGAAAAGGGCATGACCGGGATTGATTTGAGGCGGGAACGCGGACTTCGGGCACGGGAGGTGGAGGCTTCCCGGCAGACGCATGGAAAAAATGTATTCAGCCGGAAGAAAAAAGCGGGTTTTTGGTGCCGTTTTTTAAAAAATCTGGGCGACCCGGTGATAAAGGTGCTTCTGGCGGCTCTTTTTGTCAATCTGCTTTTGCTTTTCCGGAGCCGGGATTTTCTGGAGAGCGCGGGGATCGCGCTTTCGGTTTTCCTTGCCACCTTTATTTCCACCGTTTCGGAATATGGCAGCGAGGCGGCTTTTGACCGGCTTTTTGAAAGTTGCGGCGCGGTTTTCTGCCGGGTTCGGCGGGAAAAGATTATCGAACTACCCTCGGAAGAGATTGTAGTGGGCGATGCGGTTCTGTTGGCGGCCGGGGAGAAGATTCCGGCGGATGGGGTGCTTTTGTCCGGCCGGCTTCTTGTGGAGGAAGCGCCGCTTACGGGGGAGAGCCGGGAGAGCGAAAAAACACCGTACCAGGCGGGGGACGCCGTAAAACCCGGCGCGCCCGGTGCTCTGTATTCGGGATGCACCGTTTTGTCCGGGCAGGGAGAAATGCGGGTGACGGCGGTGGGAGACGCCACCTTTTTAGGGGGTATTTCCGGGGAGATTCAGGAAGAGAAAAAAGAAAGCCCCCTGAAACGGCGTCTTTCGGTATTGGCCGGACAGATCAGCCGGATCGGCTATGCCGCCGCCCTTTTTTGCGCTCTTTCCTATCTTTTTTATCACCTTGGTATGGAGACCGGATTTTCGTGGCCGCTTTTACTGGAGCGTTTTAAAGATGTGCCGGGTATGCTTTCGCTTCTTTTGCACGCGCTGATGCTGGGGCTGACCGTTGTGGTTGTAGCCGTGCCGGAGGGATTGCCGATGATGATTGCCGTGGTGATGTCGGCCAATATCCGGCGAATGGTCCGGGACGGTGTGCTTGTGCGGAAATCCGCAGGGCTGGAGGCGGCCGGAAGCATGAATATTCTTTTTACCGACAAAACCGGCACGCTGACCCGTGGCAGTCCGGCTCTCTCGGCGCTGATCACGCTTCCCGGTACTTTCAGGGACGCGCGGGAACTCCGGCGGCACGCGCCGGGGTTGTTCGACCATTTCCTGCTTTCCGCCTATGCCAACAACGGGGCGGTTCCGGGGGAGCGGGACGGAAAACGGACGGCCATTGGCGGAAACGGGACCGACCGGGCGCTGCTTTCTGCTTTCCTTTCGTTCGGAGCGCCGTCTTATACGGTCGGCGCAAGGTTGCTTTTTGACAGCCGATGGAAATATGCCGCAACCGAAGCAATCGGAAAGGGCTTTTTTGTGACCGGTGCGCCGGACCGATTGCTTCCATATATAAAAGACGCGCTGGATGCCGACGGAAACACAGCCTCTTTTACGCCTACGGCTTTTACGGCACAGCTTCAGCGCCATACGGCAGCCGGAGAACGGGTGATCTTGCTTTGCCGTTCGTCCGGAATGCCGACCGAGACATCGCCCGGTACGCTGACTCTCCTGGGTGCGGCCGCTTTTACGGATCCGTTGCGGCCGGAAGCAGCCCGTGCGGTCAAAAAACTGCGATGCGCCGGGGTACAGGTGGTGATGATGACCGGGGACGGCAAGGAGACTGCCAGACGGATCGCCGCCGAATGCGGAATTCTGACAGGAGAGGGGATCTGCCTGTCGGGCGGAGAACTGGCCGCCTTGGATGATGGCGCTCTCAAAAAGCTGTTGCCCAGACTTTGCGTGGTGGCGCGTGCGCTTCCTGCGGACAAAAGCCGTCTGGTGCGGTTGGCGGGCGAAATGGGATTGGTTTCCGGAATGACCGGGGACGGCATCAATGACGCCCCGGCGCTCCGCCGGGCAGATGTCGGCTTTGCTATGGGGAGCGGTACGCAGGTGGCAAAGGAAGCGGGAGATATCGTGCTTTTGCGGGATGATCTTGCCACCGTTTGCCGGGCGGTTCTTTACGGCCGGACCATTTTCAAGAGTATCCGGAAATTCATTACGCTCCAGTTGGTAATGAATTTTTGCGCAGTCGGAATATCCATGATCGGCCCTTTTATCGGATTTGAAAGTCCGGTGACGGTGGTACAGATGCTCTGGATCAATCTGATTATGGATACATTGGGTGGGCTTGCCTTTGCAGGGGAAGCGCCGATGAAAATTTACATGCGGGAAAAGCCGAAGGGGAGAGCGGAACCGATCCTTACCGGCGCAATCGCCGGGCGCATCGCGTTTCTTTCTCTTTTCACGGTCGCGCTTTCGGTCTGCTTCCTCCGGCTGCCCTTTTTCACGGATCACTTCCGGGTGCTTCAGGATGATCTTTGTCTGCTGACCGCTTTTTTTGCGCTTTTCATTTTTGCCGGGGTGCTGAACTGTTTCAATGCCAGGACCGACCGTATCCGGATGCTTTCCGGGATCGGAAAAAACCCGGCCTTCCTTTCCATTATGGCATTGGTCGCGGCCGTGCAGATTGCTTTTGTCTATCTTGGCGGCCGGGTGCTTCGCACTGTACCGTTGACGCCGCGCGAATTGATCTTCACATTGTGCGTGGCTTTTTCGGTAATTCCGGTGGGGTGGTTGCATCTGCTGTTCCGCAGATTTTCCGGCCGGGGCGGACTTTATTAACATATTCTTCTAAATTTTAACATTTTTTGAGAAAACTATTGACAAGCAAGTAAAAATATGGTAATCTAAAGTCAGAAATCCCAAAAAAAGGTAGCAAAGGAAAATGAAAGAAATGAAAACATCCCGATTTTTGAAAAGTCTGTCTTGTTTTTTGGTGGTTTTATTGTTGATTTCTGCTTTTGCCGGATGTTCCGGCAGAAAAAAGAAACCGGTCTGTCCGCCTGTCCGGACGGCATCTCTTTTCTCGGATCTTCTTTTCGTAAAGGATTATACGCTGGATACTGCGCCGGCGGCGTCGGTTGCCATTGCCAGAGTGGAAATCACAGAATGGCTCCGTGAGGAAGGAAAAAACTCGTTTTCACGCGCAAAGGTCGTCCGGTGCTATAAAGGGGAACTGCCGGAAGAGATCACGCTGGCACAGTATTCCTCCTCCACTTTTACCTGTCGGAAATATCCGGTCTTCACGGCCGGAAATTCGTTTTTACTATTTTTGATTCAGGACGATCGCTTCCCGCAGGAAACCATCTACTCAATCCTTAACGAATATGCCACGGTGATGGACATTGTCAGCTATGATCAAAAGGAATACCTTTTGTCCAGACAGTCTTATTTCTTTCTTAATACAAAGTCTTTGCCGCAAACCGAGGATCCGGTTCTCCTTTCCAATCTGCTCCTTTCTTTGCAGGAATCCGATCCCATCTGGTGCGAGATCAAATACGAGACAAAATCCGCCGCATTACTGACGGATGTGGAGAATTATATTGAAAAGGAAGGATGTGATACCCATGTGGAATGAATAAACGGTATATCAACAACACCCGAGCCCAACGAAAAGACCCTCCCCCCGAAAGGCAATTCACCCACAGAGGACCATTTCAGTTTAAAAATTTTAAATAAGGAGAGAAAAAATGCGGAAGTTTATTTCAGGTTTATTGTTGGTCGCCGGCCTGGTCGGCGCACTCGCGCTGTCAGCCAGCGCACATAGCCATTCCCAAAAAGGAATCCTTACACAGTATCAACCTTCTGGCGGAACAGCCTATCAGAACAAATATTATGTCGGTGGCGAGTCGATTGGTTGGGGTATCGATGAATCCTATCATCTGGACGGAACCTCGGTGACCTATCGCTTTGATACGAATGTCAACGCCACGCTCCGTTCCTCCGTGCGGAGAGCCGGAAACAGCTGGAACAGTGCGGCGGGCATCACTTTTACGGAAGTGGATTACGACGATAGTTCTGTTGGCTTTATCACAGTCGACAGCTCTTTGCCCAGCGGCGTTGTCGGTGCGTTTCAGCCGCTTGCCGTCTATTCCACGACCGGGCATTTGACTTCCTGGCGCATCCTTCTGCGGGCCGGTTCGACACAGTCGGATGCTGCGCATGAAATGGGTCATGCCATTGGTCTGATTGACCTTTATGCCGATTCCAACGCCAACAAGCTGATGTACTATAACACCGGCTCGTCCGCGCAGACGCCCACCGAAAAGGATGTGTGGGGTGCAAAAGTCATCACCGGTCAGCACAGCACACACAACTGGGCCTATGAATTCGATCACATGGACGGTTCCGGTGTGAACTATCACAAGAAACACTGCACGGAGTGCGGCGGTATCGGTTCGTCGATCGACGGCTGCACATATCCCGAATCGATCGGTACCAAACCCAAACCGAGAAGACGGAAATGCATTTATTGCGGCATGTGGGAGGGCTATGCCACCACCGGTTACGATGATCCGGTCGAGATGAAATAAAAAGTCAGTGACGGAAAAACGGGAGTTTTCTTTGCCGGTTGCGGTCCCTCCGGCCGCGAAGGTGAAAAAACGGTCCGGGTTCCGGGGAGGCGGGCGCGAAAGCGCCCG
>ERZ779888.218-NODE-218-length-73895-cov-7.904063_pt1 | contig 73895 bp, 25 predicted proteins | sample MGYA00511245_ERZ779888 | MGnify/ENA primary metagenome ERZ779888 (study PRJEB29588, sample SAMEA2155255) | human gut metagenome | biome: human gut; feature: human-associated habitat; material: faeces | place: Denmark | collected 2008/2010 ...
AACCGCTGACCCCCTGCTTGCAAGGCAGGTGCTCTCCCAGCTGAGCTATACCCCCGTAAAAGGTCGCCAACTTATAATGCTTGAATATAATACCATTTATTAAGGCACTTGTCAACGAAATGAACCAACATTTTTAGGAAATAAAAAAACTTTTTTTCTAAGCGCTTAATATCCTTCGCACGGCGAATTCAATCTTCTTCTTCCGCAATTATCGATTCGTATTCCGCCCACCGCTCTTTCCTGATCGGCATCGGCGGATGATTGTCAAAAAACAACACGAGCGCAGGACTGACTTCGTTCCATACCGCTACGTACTCTCTCCTGACAAGATGCCCTTTCTTGATAAGGTTCTTACAAACCGCATGATAATTATAATACCCCACGCCGTTTATTGTTACCTATTATATACCCCTTATTCCGTATCCGCAAGGATTTGGCGCATCTTTTCGAAAAAAACACGAACAACAAAACTTCTCCCCATATCCGTTCGACGGGCGAGCGGGTGGGCTTCTCACGAAAAAAAAACGAAACTGCCGAAAATCACTCTTCCCGGCAGTCCTCGTTCTTATCCTTATTAAAACAGTAAATTATATCGCGGATTCTCTCTTCTCTTTAACCTTGTCGGCTATCGCCTTTCTCGCAAGGTCGACGGGGATTATCGTAACCGCCATCGCCACGACGAGCAACCACTGCAATATTCCCAGTCCGTAACAGTTGAACACCGTACTGCCGAGATAAACCATTATTATCTGAACCGCAACGATAAGCGCGACTATCCTTATAAACCCTTTGTTCTTCTTAATATTCGAGAAAAGGTTGAATTCTTCCGTTCTCGCATTGAACATATTAAACACCGCGGTCAGAATGAACATCGTAAAGAACCCGGTATGCAGCGTTTCTCCCGTTACTCCCAAAATCGTGTTCTCGCCGAAGAAAGTTTTGAACCACGGAACGTTAAGGAATATCATTCCGATACCGAAAAGGTACAATCCGCCCGTAAGTATCGCGCTCCACATTCTCTTGCTCGCGATGTCTTCGTCGCGTTTCTTCGGTTTCTCTCTCATATACTTGTCAAGCGCAGGCTCTCCGCCGAACGCAAGCGCGGCAAGCGTGTCCATTATAAGGTTAACCCAAAGTATCTGCGTGATCGACAGCGGACTTTCCTGTCCGAGCAAAGGCGTAATAAGAGAAATCAGCACCGCCGCAACGTTTATCGTAAGTTGGAACACGATAAACTTTCTTATGTTATTGAAAATCGTTCTGCCGTACAGAATAGCCTTTTCTATCGACTTAAAATTGTCGTTCATAATAACTATTCCGCTCGCCTCTTTCGCGACTTCTGTTCCGCTACCCATAGCGAACCCGACGTCCGCTTTCTTAAGCGCAGGCGAATCGTTTACTCCGTCGCCTGTCATTCCGACGACCATTCCCTTGCTTTGCGCTATGCCCACAAGCCTTGATTTGTCGCTCGGCAACGCCCTTGCGATAACTCTTAAATCGGGCAAAATCCGTCCTATCTCTTCGTCGCTCATCTCCCTGAGTTCCGTACTCGTAAGCACGACGTCCGTTTCCGCGGCAATAACTCCCGACTCTCTCGCAATCGCTACCGCCGTTTCTTTCCTGTCGCCGGTAATCATTACGACCTGTACTCCGGCGTTGTGAACTTCTTCAATCGCCGCCACCGATTCCGGTCTGATTTCGTCCCTTATTCCCAGTACGCCTACGAGCGTCCAGTCGTCTTCCGGCAAACTCTCGTCGCTGATTTTTCCTTTGCTGACGGCAAGTGCGAGAACTCTTATCGCTCTGTCCGCAAGCGCGTCTATCTTAGCGTTAAGCACGGAAAAATCTCCGCATTTAACTTCGTTTCCTTCTTCGTCGAAGTAACCCGTGCATTTAACGAGAATTTTTTCGGGCGCGCCCTTAATAAGCGTCATTCCGCCGTTGTCCGAACTTATCGAAGTTGCGGAATACTTGTTGGTACTGTTAAACGGTATGGTATCGATAACCGCAACCTTTTCCGCCGCCGAGCCGTGCCCCCTTGCCGCAAAACCGAGAACCGCCCTTTCGGTGGCGTTGCCGCCGAGCACTCTGACGTCGTTTCCGCTGCCCGTAACCACCGCGTTGGTGTTGTTCCTTATACTGAGCGAAAGAAGTTTGCCCAAACCGCCGATAACGTTGTCCGCCTCTTTGTACTCGTTGCCTTTACCGTCCACGAAAAGCACCGCCTCAAGGTTGCCTTTGGTGATCGTTCCCGTTTTGTCACTGAACAAAAGGTTGATACTGCCTGCGGTTTCTATCCCCTCGACTTTACGGACGAGAACGTTGTCTTTAAGCATCTTGCCCATATTCTGCGCGGAAACTATGGCTATCATAAGGGGAAGCCCTTCGGGGATTGCCATAACCATAATAACGACCGCAAGTTCTACGGCGGTTATCGCGTCCTGTACCGGAGTTTCCCAGTTGCTGAAATATTCGGCAATTCTCGCCGCGTCGAAACCGTTGTTCATAAAGAATTTTTGGAATATAAACGCAAGAGCGATGACGATACCGCCGATATATCCGAACGTGCTAATTTTTTTCGCTAATTTTTTGAGTTTAACTTTAAGCGGACTGTCTCTGCCGTCGTCGGCTTGAAGTTCGCTCGCTATTCTGCCGTAAACCGTCTTGTCCCCGACGGATTCGACGCAAAGCGTCGCGCTGCCGTTGCAAACGACCGAACCGCGGTAAAGTTTATACTCGCTGAAAAAGTCAACCCCGGTATCGGTGTCGACGTAGTTTTCCGGAACGGGTATCTTCGGCGCTTCTTTGGCTTCTCCGTTAAGCACGGACTGATCGACTTTAACCGTTCCGTCCGCAAGAAAACCGTCTGCAGGAACTTTGTCGCCCATCTGCAACATAACGTAATCGCCAACCACGACGTCGTCTACGGATATTTCTTCCATAGTGCCGTTACGATAAACCTTGCACTTTATTTTCGACGCTTCGTCCTGAAGTTTACGGAACGAGTTCTCGTTCTTGTATTCGGAAAACGTGGATACCAGCGTAGCGAGCAAAACCGCAACCGCTATTCCCACGGGTTCGAACCACTCGGTTTTTCCCAGCGCGGCAAAAACTATATTTATCGCGAGCGCAACGCAAAGTATTCTTATCATCGGATCGCCGAAGTTTTTCCATAACTTTTTCCAAAACCCGTCGCCCTTTATCTCGGTAAGCGCGTTGCTACCGTACTTCTCTCTCGACGCCGCAACCTGCGCGTCGGTAAGGCCTTTTGTTTTCATTGCTTTTTTGTTAATCTCCGTATTAGGAATATCGTTGTTAATTTTATATTTTATTATTCCCGTTGTCAACGAATAAATCGTATTCATAACGGGCAAACGTCTATCTTTTTTCATTTGCGAACGCAAGCGTTTCGTTTGCGTTCGCTTTGCCGCGGCACGCTTTCTGCCCACGAAGAAAAGGGGCGGTTTCTTCCGCCCCTTTTGCTATCGTTTATCTGTTCTTTTTCTTAAATCCGGCTATGAGTTTACGGAACCCGCCTTTCTTACGATTGCACATATCAACCATTCCTTCCACGGACATCTGACTGAACAGTCCGCCGGTAAATCCGCTGAAACTTCTGAGCGGCATATCGACTACCGACTGCGTTATCATTTCCGGGTTCTCCGTGCCGATGGCGACGATTTTACTGCCGAATTTAAGCACTCCGCAAAGGAATTTGCCGAACGGCGAAACCGCAACCTGTCCGACGCTGTTGTTTATCGTGAGTTCCCCTACCTTGAACGGGTCGTTGTTCACGATTTCCACACCTAACGCCGCAAACTCGTTGTCGGGGATTTCTTTTACCGACGCAATATCGTAATAACTCGGCGCGGTTTGTCTGTAATCGGGTATTTCCGCCGTCGGAAGAGCAGACTCGACGTAAACCTTTTCGGTAAACTTTATATCCCTGCTCGACGCGCCTATCATTACGGAAAACTCGCCGCTTTCGACGTGCCAGTCGCATATTTTTACGTTGTAGTAAGCAAAACTTCTTGCGTCGAGAGAGAACGTGACTTCCTTGCTCTCGCCTGCTTTAAGGAACACTTTTTTGAACCCTTTGAGTTCTTTTTCCGGACGGAAAATCGTGCTTTCTTCGTCCTTAACGTAAAGTTGAACGATTTCCGCGCCGTCGCGGTCGCCCGTGTTGGTTACGGTAACCGACGCAGTAAGCGGTTCTCCTTCCTTTATTCTGTCCGCGCTTAGTTTCATATCCGAATACTCGAACGAAGTATAACTCAGTCCGTACCCGAACGGGAAACGAACGGCTTTTTTCGCCGCGTCGTAGTAACGGTAACCGACGTAAACGCTTTCTCTGTATTCCACCGTTCTCGGTCCCATCGGGAAGTATTTCGCGCTGAGCGCGTCGTTGTCGAACGCGTACGTTTCGGGAAGTTTTCCGCTCGGGTTTACTTTGCCGAAAATAACGTCGCGCGCCGCTTCGCCGCCCGCTTGTCCGCCGAGATAGACGTTGAGTACCGCTTTGGCTTCGTCTATAAATCCGTCCGTCTTTATCGGAGAACCGCCAGCAAGAACTACGATTATATTCTTGTTTATTTTTGCGAGTTCTTTTACGAGCGTGTTGTGCGAAGACGGTATCTCCATATGTTCACGGTCGAACCCTTCGCTTTCGTATGCGTCGGTAAGTCCGATAAACACGAGTACGGCGTCTTTGTATGCGGACACCTTTTTCGCTTCGAGCATAAGCCTTTCGTTGTATCCGTTGCCTTTAAGCGTGTATCCGGGCGCATATTCGTATTGTATGCCTTCTTCGTCGAGCGCTTGCACGAAAGAAACCGTCTTGGGCGGATTGATATGGCTGGAACCTGCCCCCTGATAACGTAAATTCTTCGCAAGCGCGCCGATTACCGCAATTTTTTTGGTTTTGTCGAGCGGCAAAGCCTTGTCGACGTTTTTAAGAAGAACCGCGCTCTCCGCCGCCGCTTTGCGCGCGACTTCGTGGTGTTCGTCAAGTTTTTGCGGCGCGTTTTCGACGATTTTCGACTTGCTTTCAAACGCGTATTTTATCATACGCAGAACCACGACGTCGAGTTCGCTCTCGTCGAGTTCTCCGTTTTGTACCGCTTTTATTATGTTGCGGTCGTTAAATCCTTTGTTCCCCGGCATTTCGAGATCGTTGCCGGCTTTAACCGCTTCCACGCGGTCGTTGATTGCGCCCCAGTCGCTCACGACGATACCGTCAAAACCCCACTCGTTGCGCAATACGTCGGTAAGCATACGCTTGTTCTCCGACATATAAGTGCCGTTTACACGGTTGTAAGAACTCATTACCGTCTGCGGTTTGGCGCACTTTACGACGTGTTCGAACGCGCTCAGATAGATTTCTCTGAACGTTCTTTCGTCAAGACGAGTGTCGATACTCATACGAAGATGTTCCTGATTGTTGGCGCAGAAGTGCTTAAGGCTGACGCCTACGTCTTCGCCCTGTACGCCGTCAACGTACGCCGCCGCCATTCTGCCGGTAAGATAAGGGTCTTCGGATAAATATTCGAAGTTTCTTCCGCAAAGCGGACTCCTTTTAACGTTTATCCCCGGTCCGAGAACGGTCGCTACCTGCAACGCTTTCGCTTCTTCCGCTATCGCCTTGCCGACTTCTTTAATCAGGTCTTCGTCCCAACTGCACGCAATCGTGCTTTCCGGCGGAAAACAAGTAGCCGTTTCCGCAGGGCGCATAACGTTGGTCCCGGCACTCTGCTTTTCTTTGCGCAGTCCGTGCGGACCGTCGCTCATCCATACCGAAGGTACTCCGAGCCGCTCAACGGGTTTCGTCAGCCAAAAAGTAAGCCCCGAACAAAGCGACGCTTTCTCTTCCAACGTCATCTGTCTTAAAATCTCTACGTATTTAATATCGTCCATCTTTTTTTCTCCGTTCTTCTTGCAACGCCGAGCGTTGCATCTCATTACGCAATAAGTATATTGCTTATATAGGTCTATCACACGACAGCAACGTAGGACGTTGCACACCTTTACGCATTAGGTGTATTACATTTATAGGTACATCGCACGACAAAAGCGAATTCCGTTATCCCCCTGCTGTCAACTCCGTTGACACCTTCCCCCAAGGGGAAGGCTTTATGCGGTGGTTGCAATTTGCCTGTTCGCTTTTCACCCTTCACTCTATAGGGTGGGCGGGTGGGCATACGCACTTTATCTCACGGTAAAAATTCCCGAAAAGCGGGAATTCACTTCTCGCTTTTCGCCCTTATGGGGATCGAGCAAGGGGCAGCGCCCCTGCGAACTTCGCTTCCTAAGCAAAATGTGTCATTTTGCTTCCTTGGAAGTCCGACTTATGCGGATTAAAAATTTATCCGCACGTCGGCAATTCTTGCCGACTGCGAGTAAATTTCCGCATAACGTTTGGTCGGTTTTTATAACAATAGCGTTTTATCTTCCCCCATACCCATCATTCCGTCGAGAACGTATTTATTTCCGTCTTCGTCCATAACGTAACCGGTGAGTTCGCCGAACGCTACGAAGTAGTCGATGTTTACGATAGGTTTTGCGTGGGTGATCATACGGAAGATGTCGTAAACTTTGAAGTGAACGTCTACCATTCCGTGTTCGTCTTTAATAATCCAGTTCGCGCTGCCGTCGAAGTTTTTCGTTTCCACGTCGCGGGTAAAGGTTACGGGCGGCAGTATGCTCGTTTCGTTTTCGAACCAGATAAGGTTTTCGTTGTATTTTTCTTGGTCTATCGACTGATTGCGGGTAAGGTTAAACGCAAACCATTTCTTTTCGCCGTTGGTTTCGTTTATGCCCATCGTGGTAACCCAGTCGTAGTGCGCTCTTCTGGGGTAGTAACCTCTGTGGTCGTCTACTATCGCCGTGCTTTCTTCGTCGGTGTGGTAGGTTTCGCCGTTAAAGGTGAGCGTTCCTTCCGCGTGGAAGAAGTCTTTTTGCGAATAAAGCGGACGATGGCGTTCTTCGATCGGCGCAAAAGGTATGCTGACTACGCACGGCTTGGAAATTCTCTTGAGCGAGAACTTGTACTCGATGGAATTCGTTCCGTCGTCGTGGTGACCTTCGAGATCGCATCTGCCGTCCTGGAAATTGTTGACGTATTTTACGTGCGAGTTTTTAGTAACCGCTTTCGCTACCGAGCCGTTGATAAGGTTGGGCGCGATAACCGTGTCTTTGGATTTAAGGTTGGTGCTCCAACTATAAACCTTTTTCTTCGCCTTGTCGTAGTAAACGTTGAGCGTAAGACCGAAAATGCCCATATCGCAAACGACGGCAAGCAAAACGCCTTGTTTCATATTAACTTCGGTGGCTTCCCATAACGTGAGTTTGTACTTCTTAAGACAATCGGGCGCGTGCGTCGGGTTCTTAATTCCCATCAAATCCATAGTCTCAAACTCTTTGTCAAACGTGCCGAAAACACATTTTCCGTCTTTAACCATATCTTTAGGCGTAGCAACCGCTCTTCTCTTGTCGGATATAAACTTACTGTATTCTCCCATTTTTTACCTCCGAAATAATTTTATGTTATTATTTTAACTTATTTCCGATAACTTTTCAAGGGGGTAAAATTAAAAAAATAACGGCAAGCAACGTGGGACGTTGCATCCCTTTACGCATTAGGCGTATTACATTTATAGGTACATCGCACGAAAAAAGCGTATTCCGTTATCACCCCTGCTGTCAACTCTGTTGACACCTTCCCCCCAAGGGGAAGGCTTTTCGTTGCTGTCAACTTTGTTGTCACCTTCCCCCGTGGGGGAAGGCTTAGTCTGTTTCATTTTTGCGGACGTAAAGAGGCACGATATATACGACTCTTTACTCCCAAAAATTACGGGCGTGTACCGTAATTTTTGCCCGAATAGGGGGATGGTGGGGGAATCTCCCACGCCAAACTATATAGAAAGCGGAATGTGTCATTCCGCTTCCTTGGTAGTCCGACTTATGCGGATTAAAAATTTATCCGCGCGTCGGCTTTACGCCGACCGCGAGTAAATTTCCGCATAACGTTTGGTCGGTTCTCTCTTATGCAACGATGTTGATATGAACTTTCAGATTCAACACCGAGTCGCCAACCGCAACGTTGTCCAGACACAGAATGTACTTATTCGCCGTACTCGACGTATCGATATAAGTAAATCCGTTTCCGTCGCCGACGCTTATCAAATTGCCGAGTTCGTCGGTAAGGTACGCGTCTTGCCACGGCAGTACGATCGACGCTTTTTGCGTTCCCGTAACGTGTCCGCCGTCACCGAATAGCGACTTGAAGATTAAGTAGAATATCGCATTCGGCGTAGGTATTCCCAAAATCTTATCGTCTTTGTTCTTGTACCACGGGTTATTCATGAAGTATTCTACGTCCCAGTCGTACGCTACCGTAAGCAAGGGCAGGTATCTTATATCGAATTCCGAACCCTTCTTGATTCTGAGCAATACTTTTTCGCCGCTTTCGTTGCCCGTCGTACCGTACCAGTTTTCGTAAACGTTTCCGCTCGTGTTCTTCAGATTCCACAACTTATCGGCGGTTCTGTTGTAAGTGTATCCGGTGGGTACTGCGCTTACTTCGGTGTTGGAGAACGAATAGAGCATGTCGTCTTCGGACATCGAGTTATCCGGTCTGATAAGTTTGAGATTGCTCGAATTGATCTTCCAGTCGCTCTTCTCGTTAAGATACAGTTTCAGATAATCCTTAATGCTGCTCTTATACTGCTGATATTTCGATTTTTCGAAGTAGAACGGCGCGTTCTGTCCGTAAGTTGCGACGATGATCTTTCCGCCGATACCATCGAGCGTTGCCGGGTATGCCGCGCGTCCGCTTACCGACCAGGTTATCTTAGCGAGTTGGTCGTCGTTCACGGCGTACTGTTCTTTGTCGACTTCGCTGCCTTCTTCGCCTTCGGTGACGGTTCCGAGTTTATAAACCGCACTTTGCGCCACGCTGGTACTGCTCGTGCTCGTGTTCGTCTTTACGTAACGTCCGTCGCGATATACGCTGGTCGAAAGCACTCCCGTGCCGTTAGCCGCTCTCATGCCGTCCGCCTGGTTCGAGTTCAGTCTTGCTTCTCTTACCGTTCCGTTTTCCCGTTCGTAGAACACGTAGGTCATATCGTTGGCTATCGTGCTGGAAACGTTGGTGCTTTCCGCGTCGCCGTACTCGATCGGGATATAGATATTTGCAGGAGTCGTCGCTCCGCCGCCGTAACGAACCACGAGGTTTTCGGGGAGTTGATACGACTTCGTTCTGCTTACCGAGATAAGCGAAGGAACGTTGGTAGAAATTTGTTTTCTGTCGCTTAATTGCGTGAATTCCCATGCTACCTTTTGTCCGCCTTTTCCGGCAAGGGTCATCTTTGCGTACTGGTCTCTTTCTCCGAATCTGACTTCCCCGAAATACCACTTATTGTAGTTGTTTCTGTACGTTCCGCCACCGTAGATGTCGAGTACGTTAATATAGTAGTTTACGCCGTTTACGTTGTAGTAAATGCGATAACCGTAGTATTTGTCGAACTTCGGTTGCAGATTGCTTGCTTCGTCGTAAACCACGGAAGTAAGCGCGGAGTTGCCGTTGTAGAAGTTCTTCGCGAGTATGTCGGCGTTCTTCGTGCCGTCAGATTCGGTAATCGCGGTCAGCGGGAACATTATGATATCTTCGGGTCCGTACTGTTCGGTCGAACGGAAGAGTACCACGGAGTTTGCCGTGCCGGCAATCAGCCACGGAACGACTTTGAAGTTAAGGCTTACCGACTGATCGTCGATACTCATCTTGAACGTCGTCGCTCTTTCTTCGTCGTTGAAGTTTACCGTTATCTTGTTTTCGTTGCCGCCGCTCCAAAGCGCCACAAGATACTTCTCGTATTCCGCTGTTTGCGCTCCGCGGTAGTAGTGATAGTACGAATCGAGACTTCCGCCCTTTTCGCCGTTCTCCATCCACGCGTTCAACCATTCGGAGAACGACCCGTAAGCGGTGAATTCGTCCGAAACGTTTCCGCCGAAGTGGCTTAGCGCCGCCGTGAACTCGTCTTTAAGCGCTTTGCTTCCTGCGTAAATCATTACGTAGTCGGGCATCTTGATTCCGCCGTCTTCGATGAAGTAGTACGGGCTTTCTATGGTAAATCTGCCGGTAACGGTGTCATAACTTATCATATGCATCGTTCCGTACGACGTATCGGCGTTGCTGCCCCAAGTCGTGTCGCGGAGATAAATCTTACCGTTCGAAACGAGATAGTCGTGATGTCCGTCGCTCTTCGCGTCAATAAGACTTTCGAAGTACTTAAGCCACGCGTATCCGTAGATATCGACGGTCACGCCTTCGATTACCGTATTCGTCATATCGATTCTGTACGCGTCCGCCTGCGCCGATTTACCGTTAAATCCGTACTTCATCGTCGGTATCGCGAACGGAATGTACTGTTCTTTCGTGCTTACCTTAACGACGATTTCTTGCCGTTCGTTTCTGCCTGCGGCAAATCCGGGAACTTTCATTAAGAACTTAACGCCCGTACCGCGGTAGTTGATACCGTAGGTAGCGTCCATCTTGAATATCATCTGAACGCCGTTGTTGTACAGTTCTCCGTCCACTTCGCCGCTTATTTCTTCGCTCGTCAGAATGAACGTGACTTTGTTCTTCTTGCCGTTTACGACGACTTCGCCGATATAGTCGGTCGCGTTCTTGCCGTATACGAACCTTACGGGAGTGGTCGTACCTTTGCCGTAAACGTAGTAGACCTGACCCGCTCTGTTCTTGAACACGCCCCTGCTTATTTCTTCGCCGATATTGAACTTACCGATGTAGTCGTAAACTTTAAGCGCTTTTTCGAGTTTGTCTTTGTCAAGGCACTTAACGGTAAGTATATCGCCGTTGTCGAGCGTAACGGTCTTGTCTGTAAGTACGCCGTCGACGAACAGGTTTGCCGTAAATCCGTTTACTATTTCGTAGTATTCGTTGCTTTCTTCGGCGAGTTTATGGTAATAAACGACTTCGCCGTCTGCGGTAGTGCCGTGCGGAACCGCGGTATTGACTCCCGCTATTCTCGACTTGAACTTCGCTTTGAACGGAATTCTTTGTCTGCTGAGTTCGGAGTCTTTTCCGCTGTTGGATACGATACCGTAAACGTCGAACGTACCGCCGCTCGTCTTGATCGTGATACTGCTGTCGCTGAACGTAAGTCCGACGTACTGCGTGTTAACTTGTTCGCTCAGGTCGTAACTGCTCGTCTTAAGCGTCACGTTGAGCGCTTTGTCGATAGCCGTTTCCTTAAATCTGAGCGTCGCTCCGTACTGACCGTACTTAAGGTATCCTTGTTCGTAATTGCCCGTCGCTTCGTCCTGCGCGAATCCGTCCGGATTGTTGACGTATCTTACGAACGGGTCGAACTCGAACGTGTTGGTCGAAGAGTTGTAGAACGGTGCGGTCGTGCCTTCCGCCGCGCTCGTGACGAACAGTACGCTTTCTACCGTTCTTTCAACGTAGATTACGGGTACGTCGAACGTCTGAACGCCGCCTGTCGCCTGTTCGCTTGCCGAACCGAAGGTTACGATAAGTCTGCCTACGCCGCCGCCGTAACCGATCTGTCTGCCCGCGCCGCTGCCGGTCGCTTTCTTGAGCGTAACCGCAACTCCGCCCGCGCCGTTGCCTTTAACGGTTTCTATCGCATAGCGGTTTACGTTTGCGTCCGCTCCGTCGTAACTAATCGTGTCGAAGGTGTGACTTACGATGTTGCTTATCGTTCCGTTATAACCTTCGCCCCAAGCGTATTTCGAGTTGTCTTTACCGATTATCGTCTTGCCGGAAACCGTTTCGTCGTAGTTGACCGTCTTGTCGAAGGATTCGATTATTCCGTAAACGTCGATATAGTAAGCGTCTTTGTCAAGACCCTTGCCCGTTTCGTACGTCATATCGAGTATTCTTACGTCGATCGCGTCGCGGAACACTTTTTCGCTCGTCGAAGAAGGAACGTAGTCTTTGCCGTTCGTCTTAGGAGCGACTCTGAGTCCGTATGCGTCGGACGCGCCCTTTCTCGCCGCTTCGGAATCGGTTACGTCCGCTCCGACGGTAAGTTCTACCGTAACGTTTCTTCCGGTGTACAGATTGCTCTTAACCGTCGCATAACCCGTTCTCGCGTCGTAAATCTTGTAGTTGTCGCTCGTGAGCATATAGGTTATTTCGTATCCGCCTTCGCATATCGCTTTCGCGTATCTGAAGTATGTGAACGTCGCGTTGGCGTTGCCGCTTTCGTCGGTGATTTCTTCGCTGTACGTCGCGCTCGTCGCGTTGATACGGTTGTTCGATTCGAACATCGCGTTCTTGAGATTGTACGGATCGAGAAGGAGTTCGTACGTGCTGGTCGCGCCGCCGTTGAACTTGGTATAGATAAGGTCGTCTATAGCCGCGTACGTTCCTTTCGCGCCTTTCGGGTCGTAACTTACTTCGTAGTGCTTGATCGCTCTGTTGGTTACGGACACGCTTACTCTCGCCGTCTGTACGTTGACGGGGTTGCCGTCTTCGTCGACGTCTTTATAAACTTTGGCGAGAACGATGGTGTTCGTTTCTTTTTCGTCGTATTCGCCGCCGTTTATGCTCATTACGCTAAGTACCGCCGAGTAATCCCATATTACCGAAAGTTTGGTCGTTTCCGTACCGTTCTTTCTGTCGAGAAGTACTTCGATTTCGCTCGGTAAACCGTACGAAGAGTAGTCTTTTCTGCCGTTGTAGTCGACGTAAGCGTTCGTTTTGAACTCTCCCATATTTACGAATCCGACGAACGGCTCGATTACCAGATTCTTCAATTCGTAAACGTCGAGTCCGGCGTTGCGTTCGTAAACGAGCATTTCGTTGCCGTGGTACGTGCCTGCGGCGGATATGCCCGCTTCGTCGGTGTTGACGATGCCGAGAAGCATTGCTTTTTCTATTCTTACGACAACGTCGAATTCCTGTCTTAAACTGCCTGCGCCGATGTACGCTTTAACGGTGTATTCTCCGCCGCCGGGCGTGTATTCGACGCTGCGCCTGGAGAGTTCGTCGATCGTTATGCCGTCGGCAAGACGAACGGGTTGGTTACCGCTACCGTACTGAGCGTATACCGCGTACGGGCTGTCGTCCGACGCAAAGTCGCCGAGATATACTTCTTTGTAGATATCGCCCGAAAGTTCCGTTTCGTCGCCGATAACTTCTTTACCGTCGACTACCGTTCTTTCTTTGAACACGACGGATACGATCTTTCTCGAAAGCAAGGTCGCGCTTACGGGGTAAGCCGTACGAACTTCGAAACTGTTTTGTCCGTTTGCTCCGTAAACCACCGTGCTACCCACGTTGAAGTAGATTTCGTGCGTCGCTTCGGCAAATCCGCTTGCGTTGTAAGCGTCGTAGTCGATATTGCCGTCGTCTATCTTAATGCTTACTTTTCTCTGCTTGCCTGCCTGAATTACTTCGCCGTCGAAGATTACGTCGCTCGTGATAAGCACTTCGGTGTACTTCGCCTTGATAGCGTCCATACTCATTCCGCTCGCCTGTTCCGCGTTGCCGTTCGAATTGTACGGGTCTACGGTAACCGCGTCGGGAAGGTCGCCTAGTTTAACGCCGTCTTTTTCGTCTATCGACGTGATGATTTCCTGCGCTATCTTAAGGGTAACTTCGTCCGTTCTGTAACCGAAGGTTCTGTTGCCGATAAGTGCGAGCGCGGTAGGTCTCTTGCCGTTTGCCGCAAGTCCGGTGTAGTCGTATTCGTCGATGTTGCTCCATACGACGTCGAGCGTTACTTTTTCGGTTACGCTTTCGTCTACTACGACCGTAACGACCGCCTTGTCGGGCATTATCGAAGTAAGATCGTCGTACGCCGACGCGATAACTTTGTCGAAGTCGACGAGTTTGTCGCCGTTGTAGTACTCGATACCCGTTATTTCGGTAAAGCGTCTTATCGTAGAATTGTAAATTCTTACTTTAACGGTTTGTTTGTTGTTGTAGGTCGTGCCGAAGACGATTTCGGTATCGACGTAACTGCGGTTGTAGAAGTTTTTCATTTCCGCAACGCTCAGGTCTATCGTGCCTTTGAGTTCGCTGTAACGTTCGGGATCGTTGACCGGTTTGGACGCGTTTCTCGTGTAAACCACGCTGAACGTTCCTTCGCCCGAAAGGTCTACTTTGTACGGATCAATGCTCATTTCGTAGTCGTATTCTTTTCCGTACGCTTTGCTGATCGCCACTTTTTCGCCGTTGAATTCCGCTTCGCCGTCGATACTCGATATCGTTGCGTCGGAGATGAAGTTGTACGTTCTGTACTCGCCCGAAGGTTCGGTGAGAACGACGCCGTCTTTCGCGTTGACTACGTTAGCCAAATCGAAGGTTACCCAAGTCTGCCACTTGTTGGACGCGCTGTTTTCCGAATATCCGTAAGAACGAACGAGAACTTCGATTTCCGTGTTCGTCTTGCCGTCGAACCCTACTCCGTCGTCCGTGCGGTCGCCGTTGTTGTTGCTGTCGTTCTTGTAACGCCACAGTACCTTTTCTCTGCCGTTTTCGTCAAAGTAGGTGGCGAGTTCCCACACGCGGTTGAAGTAAGATATTACGCTTTGCGTCGCGCCCGCTTCGGTACTCGTCCGGAGCAGTATCGCGTCGTTGTCGCTGGTCGCGCTCGTTTGCGTGAAGTACCAACCGAGCGTGATGTCTATGGATTCTTCGTCGTACGGGTCTACTCCGAGTCTGATAAACTCATCGCTCCATTCCGGTCTGTAAGACGTTCTTTCGCTGAGTTCGTTGCCGATCGTGTTGTAGATAAGGCGTTCGACTTTGATTATGCTGAGTTGAACGGGTATGCCGCGTACTATCTGGCTGCCGAACACATTGTCTTTGAGTACGAGTTCGGCGTAAGCAAGGTATCCGGCGATGCCCACGTTTTCTCTGAGCGAAGCGATTATCTTGTCTTCGTCGAGCCAGGTAACGGCTTTGGAGAAGAATTCCGCCTGACCGTTCTTGTCGACTACGCCCTTGAACGAAACGTTCGCGTTGCCGAGTTCGGTTATGTTTTCGGGTACGGTTTCGGTGACGATAACCGCCGCGACTTTGCTTACCGTTCTCGTATCGATCGTTCTCGGCAATCCGATTACCGCTCTGGTGTATTCGTCATACCACTTATCCCACGCGTACGCTTTTCTTTCCGTCGTCGTGGAAGAAGGCGTCTTCGACTGCGCTTCGTCGACGAGTTCGGAGAGTTTTCTCGTAGATACCGTGCCGGACGCGTAGATAAGGTCGTAACCGTTGCTCTTCGCGCCTTCGTAGGTAAGGGACGCCCAGGTGAGTTGCTGTTTGAGCAGGATCACGTCGAGCATAAGCGCGTCTACGGGGCTGTAAAGGTCGCTCGTTTCTTCCACATAAGAATCGTAAACTTTTTCCCAAACGTACGCTTTCGCGCTCGTTTCTCCGATAAGCGGGAATCTGCTTCTGTAATCGTTGTAAGAAGCGGTCATCTCGTTACGGGTAAGTCTGTCGCTCTGTTCGTACAATACGTCGTACGCTTTCGCTTTCGCTTTGTCGGAAGTGTAGGACGAGTTCGTCTTCGCGCTTTCGAGAAGCACTTTCGTGATAATCTCGTTCATTTCAGTGCGGGCGAAACCTTGTTTGCCTACTTCGAGGTCGATGACGAAACTTGCTTTGCCCGTTCTCGAACCTAACGAGTAATCCACGAGGCTCGAATCGTCGTACTTCTTAATCGGTATGGAGTAAGAAAGTCCGTTTTCGCCCTTGACGTAGATATAAGGTTTAACTTCGTATCCGTCTTCGGTCGGTACGACGAGCGCAACGTATTCTACCGTCGGGTTCGCTCCGAGCGAAACTTTTTCGCCTATCGCGCTTTCCGCTTCCGAAGTGTTTTCGTACACGATACCCGTTTCTCTCTTAAGGTTAAGCGCGTTGAGCACGTCGGTCACTTTGTCACCGGTGGTCGATTGTTCGTACGGAGTAACGGCGTCGTAAAGTTCGCCTTCGAGTCCGTCGCTCGTGCCGGTGATGCCGGACGCCTGAATGTGCACCCAAACTTTGACGGTCTGTACGTTACCGGTAGCGTCGGTTATTTTGTAACTTACGGTGTAGTTCTGTTCGCTCGTGTCGAGGCTGTCGTATTCGGCAAGCGTTCTTCCGAGTTTGTTGCGTTCGACTTCGAAGGAATTCGGTATGATTTCCCAGCCGTCGATCACTTCTTCGTTGCCTTCCGCGGTAAGACGGGCAAGCAATACGTCGAACGAACTTATCTTCTCCATCGTTTCGTACGGGTTGGAGTTGTTGAGCGGGTTGATGTCGATCATACCGCTGTAAGTATTCGCTCTCGTCGTCGCGTCGCTTTCTTTCATACTCGGATAGAGCGACATAAGTCTTGCTTTGATGAGTTCTCTGTCCGCGCGTACGACGCCGCTGCCTACCACGCCTTCGCCTTCGATTGCGGCAGAAACCGTATCGATGGTGTAATTCTTGACTTCGAGCAGGCTTATCTTAAGCGAGTTCCACGCAGTATTCGACTTGTAGTTTTCGCCGTTTGCGTCTTTGCCGTACGTTCTGTACTTAAGGTTAATGTACGCGTTGTCGTAATCGGTGAGAGAATCGTACGCTTTAATCCTGTTGCCGTCCTTGTCTTTGTAGGTCGTGTAGGTGTAGTCCAACGTCCATACGAGGTCGTTGTAGATATACGTCTTTTCTCTGAGCGGATTGTCGTTTACCTTTTCGGTGGAACTGTATTCCGCCATAAACACGTCGTAGAACTTGTCGATGAAGTTTTCCACCGATTCTTTGTACGGGTCGAACTTGATTCTCTGAGCGAGTTTGAGCAGTTCGGTCTTAATCGTGTTCGCCGTGTCGGTCGCTCCGTCCGCTCCCTCGAGAGAAGCGTTGACGACTTCGATTTCGATTTCCGCAAACACTACGTTGCCGACGTAACCTTCGAGATAGTACTTCTCGCCGTCCATAGGTTTGAACCCTTTGATCGCGTCGAGGTTCCAGGCGATGCCTACGCCGTTGCTGCCTCTGCTCGTACCGGTGTTGAACCTTACGTTGACGCGGTTTGCCAAAATGTCTTTAACGGTGACCTGCGCGTCGTAGTTTCTTCTGCCGACTTCGCCCGAAGACGTACCCATCATCGACCAGGTACCGCCGATCGCTCTGAAGTCCGTAAGGTCGTACGGGTCGTAAATGATTATCTTTGTCGGGTTCGTCCACAGTCTTGCTCCCGTTCCGTCGTCTTCGCCTACCGCTTTGTATCCTTCTTCCTCGGAATATTCGTAGCGATAGAATCTAGCGTCGGAGAAGTCCGTCGTGATTACGTTGCGGATACCGAGTCCGTTAAAGTCGATGTCGACTTCCTGATAACGGTCGTCTTTAATGCTGTTTCCGTTATCTTTCATATCGTACTTGTCGCCGTAAGCGTCGAATACGAAGTAACGGTAATAAACTACCTTTTCGCCGGTGAGTTCGTCTACGAAGTAAACGTCCGTCGTCGAATAACTGTTGTGATTGCTCGAAGAAATCCAGTCTTCCATAAAGTCGGAAACGTGTTCGAACTTGCTTACGTAACTTGCGTAACCCGACGTGGAGCCGTTCTTTCCGTAATACGCGCCGGTAAAGTCTACTTCTTTACCTTTTTCGATAACCATCATCGTGCGGATATCGGACGCTTTGATTTCGTAAATCGCTCCGGTGTCGTTTCTGAACGTGTAAGACTTGGAAACGTTGGTTTTTTCCGTCTTTTCAACCTTCGCGTAGTAGTAGTCTTCGTACTGAGCAAGGTCGCTTCCCGCTTCCGCAGCCGCGATATACCTGTCCGTACCCTTTACTCTGACGTAAAGTCCCGCGCCGCCGCCTGCGGAAACCTGAGTGGACGTCTTGACGTAATAACTTTCGTTTATCTGCTTCGAACTCTTGGAGAAGAACTTGCCGTTTTGTCCGCTGTAATACGGGAAGTCGTAGTTCCACTCTTTCGACTTGTCGGGCGTAACGTCGGAGTCGACGTTCTTGCTCTCTACGGACGAACCGCCGTATTCCGCGTTTTTCGAATAAGTCGCGCCGTTAAGCACCAGTCTGATATTGTCGATCGAACCGTTTTCGCCGCCTTCTTCGAGAGAAACCTTGGCGTACACGCTTCTGTCGTGTTCTACGGTTTCGCGATAAAGTTTCGCGCCTTCGACTATTTCGTCGTTGCGTTGTACGGTGTACGCGCCTTCTATCGTCTTCTTGGAGTTGCTGCCTAAGAACAGGTCGTGTATGCTGCCCGTTTCTTCTTCGATAACGTTGCCCGTTTCGTCCTTCATGCTGAGCGCGTACGTCGCCGCGTTAAGCGGACTCTGATCAAGGTCGGACGTTTCGAACATATTGTACGAAGTGTACAGCGGCAACAATCCGCTTATCGTCCTGGAAACCATCGCGAGCAGGTCGCCGATCATCGTACCGATCTTGGAAAGTATTCCGCCGATGTCGAGAATCCAGAGTTTGGGTATCGCCTCGAAGGATTTCGGGCTGGCAACCGCAAACGCAAGAAGGTCTATAAGTCCGATATACGACTCGTCGTAATCGCCGCCGAACAGGTTGGTCAGCCAACTGAAGTCGTACGAATACTTGCCGAGTCCCGCCATATCTATAAGCACCATCATAAGGAGGTAGTGGATAAGACCCGAACCCGTCTTCTGGCTTGCGCTGATAATCGCCTGCAGGTATGCGCCTTCGCTCTGATAAATCTTGTCGCCTACTTTGAAGTCGTCTTCGTTGTATTGCCCTCTGTAAAGATTTATGAATCTGTCGATGTAGTAATCTTCGCCGTTCTTCGCGAGGTCTTTTTCTTTGTACTGCGACGCGTCGAAGTCGCTTTCGCTCGTACGGTTGGAGATACTGATATCCTTAGGCGTAAGGGACGCGTCGGGATTGACTTCCATCGTTCCGTCCATGCCCCACAGGAGATTGTTGACCATCATTATTATCTTGTTGAACTTACCGCTGTTAAGCCATACTTCAACGTAAGAATAGTTGTTGTAGATGATCTCGCCGCCGGTCTGGTACTCGAGTTCGTCGTATACGTAGGTGTCGCTGTCCGCACGGGTAGAAATATAGTCTTTGTCGAGAACGTCCGTACCTATTCTTATTCTCATACCTTCGAGCAAGGATGCGTCTTCGCTTACGTAGGTGTCCGACCAGTGCGCCGCTCTGCGTTCGAGGAAGAACTGAGCGTTGATATACTCGTCGCTGCCGTTTGCGTAAGCGAACGTCGTCGCCGCGCTTCTGTTCTTACCGTCGGTGTAGGTGACGTATTTTTCCGTTCCCGCCATACGCAGATCGATGTTCTGGTACTTCTTGGAACGAATTTTAAGTTTGTAATCCTTGCCTTTGGCAAGCGCGCTCGTGGTAATGCTGAACGTACCGTTTTCTTTATCGACCGACGTGCTGAAGTTGTCGGGTTCGAGTTCGTAATAGTCGTGTACGCCCACGGTCTGCCAGTTGCTGCCGCCGCGATCCGCCACCGCTACCCATATCGTGTAGTCGTCGGCAAGCGGTATCTGTTTGGTGTAATACTTCTTGTTGGCTTGATACGTTTCGTCCGCGGTGAGTTTGTATCCGTTGGTTGAAGAATCGAATTCGTAGAACTCGCCGATTATCGGGTTGCCTACGAAGAAGTCCGCCGCTTCGACGTATTCGCAGAGCGAACCGACGAAAGTAACCGTGTTTCTCTCTTCGTATTCCATAAGGAAGTAGATTTCCACGTTATAGGTCTTTTTCGATTCCGTACCCGGATCCGCCGCTTCGGAAGCGACGTTTTCGATCCATTCGTCGATCGCGGTTTCGTCAGCAAGGTACTTGAGTCCGGAATATCCGCCGCTCGTACCGTCCGAGTTCATTACCACTCTTCTCGCTACCGCCGCACCCGTCCACTTGTATCCGCCGAGCGTAACGTCGAAGAACTGTTTGCCGCCGCCAAGACTGCGCAGGTCGGGATAAACTTCGTACGACATATTGAACGTTCCGTACGTGTCGTCTTCGCGTATCATATTCGTCGTGCCGGACTTAAGTCCGCCGTTGTACTTGACGGTTACGCCGCCGATAAGGTCGTCTTTGGTCATTCCTGCAAGGTAAGCGTCCGCGGTTTCCGCACTCGTTCCGCTCGTAAGCGTAGCAAGCGACGCATAACCCTTCATCTTGACGAGAGAACTGTTTATACCCGACGTACGGTACATCGTGCCTTCCTGATTGAACACGAGAGCCTTTCTCGTCTGAGCGGGCTGAATGAACAGTCCGGTTTCGTTTGCCGGCGACGCATAGCCTTCGGCGTAGAAACTCAACGTTCCTCTGTCGCTGTTGACGTAATAGTATCCGTCGTGATAGATGTACTCGACGCCTTCGTACCACGCTTTGCCCATTTCCGGCGCTTCGCTGCCGTTCGCCGCTTTCATCGCTTCTTTGACTTTGCTGAGAACGTACGGGTTGTTCATCGGGTTGACGTGCTTCGTCATCGGGATTTCAACGAAGTAGTAGTATCCGTCTTTGTCGGATTTAACCGAGTATTCGGCGCTGTCGGTAACGTAAGTAACCGTCGCGTCCTTAACTGGTTGACCATACTGGTCGGTCAGCCTGCCGTAGATACGTCCATAGTACCCGGAGGTGTTTTCCACGCTCTTGTCGTCGATGAGAGTCATTATCCACTCGGGGCAGATGGCGAGCATCTTGAGCGGTACGGCTCCGGTGGTTTCGAATCCGCCGTCGTTGCCCATAGGTCCGCTGATAAACCCGAGTGCAGTGTCGATAACCGTGCTCATATCGAGTTTGACCAGACCGAGCAGGTCTATCGAGAAGTCGAGCGACATGTCTAGAAGCAGCGTAGAGTCTTCTATATACGCCTTAACCGCCGTACTCTTACCCGACGGCACCGTCAGCGCAAGTCCGAGAACGTTGTTCGCCGTTCGATTAATCGCAAGTCGCCCTCGCGAGAACGTGTTCCGGTATAGTTTCGGGAAGTGTTCGTGCGGCAGGCTTATTTCGCCCACAAGGTCTTTGAGTTGGTTATAAATCTCGTAAAGGGCCTTAACGAGTTTGATTATGTTCCAGATACTGCTTGCCCAGTTGGCTAACATTTCGACGATGGCTTTTATCGCCTTGCCGAGTTCGTATACCATTCTTGCAATCTTAATGACTTTGAAGATTACGGTAAACGCGTGCGCGTCTTGTCCGTCGTAACCGCTTATGTCGTCGGCATAGTAAGTAGGACCGCTTGCGTTGACGTAGGGATAGAAGGAATACAGGTCTCTTCTGCTCCAGTAGTCCGTTCTCTTTTCAAGGTTGAGTTGCAGGTTGTTTACGTCGAGAGTGTCGAGCAAACTGCCGATAAGCGTTTCTACGTCTACGTTGATGCCGCTCGCTCCGACGAACAGTCCGTTAAGTCCGCCGTATCCTGCGGTGTCGATCGCGCCGATCTTGTTGTTGATTTCCGCGTCGGTAAGGTTGAATCCTAAGCGGATACCGCCTTCTTCGGGCAAAGACAACGAGAAACGGTTGTTTCCGTCCATATTGATATTCAGCGCAAGGTTGGTCAGTCCCGCGTCGAGATTCATCGCAAGACTTATTCCGCTGAACGCAGGAATATCCATATCGAGCAGGTTGCTCAATGCGTCGGACGTGGGCGTGATTTCTATTCTGTCGTTGAACAGCGAAATCGCAATAACCGCCGCTTCTTTTCTGTCTTGTTCGGTGTTGATTTTGGAACCTGTCTGACGGAACCCGATGCTCTTGATAATATCTTCGTAGGCTTTGTCGAAGTCGCTTTGACTGAGCAGGTTGTCGTTGTCGGCGTTGATTTGTTTCAATGCGTCTTTGATTTCTTGTTTGATCGCTTCTTTTTCGGTTGCGGTCAGTTCTTCGAATTCGCCTGCTTTATAACGGGTTTCATAGTTCTTTTTCAGTTCTTCGATCGCCGACTCTATCTTCTTTTCGGAAATACTTGTCGTAGTTTTGTCGGTCGTACCGGTTTCTTCGCCCGCTCCCACTCCGATAAGGGAAGTGATAAGTCCTTTTACGTCAAGACCTTTCTCTTCGTCGAGGTCGATAGGCAGGCTTCCGCCTAAGAAGTAGTTCAACGCTCCGGCGAGATCTACGCCGTTTACCGCCGCCTGTATAAGTCCGAGTTCGCTCAGGTCGAGATAAACCGTCTTATCGAGGTAGTACAGTCCGATAAGCGTTTCGCCGTTGTACAGAATTTCTACTTTCAGTTTGGAATTGTTAATATCCGTAAGGTCGGCGATTATTTCCGCCGCAATCGTGATCGACGCATAAGCGTCCTGGAATTGCAGGTCGATACTGCCGTCCTTCATACCGAACAGTTTTTCGAGCAGGGCTTCGAGTTGTTCGACGACGTCGCTCTTTTGTCCGTCGGGATTAACTGTAACGAGCGTCATATCCACGGTAAGACCTATGCTTACGTTTTTGAGATTGTCGATATTGACGAAGTCTTTCTTGTCTTCGTCGCTTACCATGTGGCTTCTGGCGTCGTCGTAGTCCTTGTTCGCCTTGTCGAGAAGGTCGCGCTTGGGTACGAGATAGGAATAACTCTTTTCGAAGTTGTAATCGATGAAGAAGTGTTGTCCTTCGTCGTAAACGAGTTTTATTCCGCTGAGTTTGTCCTTTTCGTAGCCGAGTTGCAGGTTGGCAAACGTCGGTATCATCGCGCTTATATCTTTAATTTTCGGCAACGTTCCGAGCAGGTTGAGTAGCAACGCGCCGGTCATCGCCACGTTGAACTTGTTTTCGTCCATAAGCGCGAGCAACAGGTTTGCGCTTATTCCCGCTTTGGTTATGTCGGGGTATTCTATCGCCGTCTTGTCGCCCGAAGATATTCCGCCGGATATGCTTCCGTCCGCGTTTGCCGGGGTTTCTTCACCATTGCCCGAAACGCTTTCTTCGAGTTTTTGCAGAACTTCGACTATCTTTCCGCCGAGATCGACGCCCGTCATATAGAACTTAGGCAGTCCGAGTCCTTCGAGATTGATGTATACGTCGCCGTCGCGTTCCGCTCCGATAAAGGTTATTCCGATAAGCGTTCTGCCGCGGCGGTTGATTAACAGTTCGAATCCGAGGTTGGTTACGTCCGAGAAGTCGATATACGTACGCAGTACGAAATCAAGACTTACGTCGAGCAGGGATTCGCCGTTTTGCAGTTTTATTCCCAGTCCTTCGATAAAGCGCATCGTAAGGTCGCTTAAATCAACCATCGTGTTCTCGTCGTCGTTGTGCAAACCGAGCGAACTGTTGACTTCGCTTATCCATACGAACTTCGTGCTTTCTTTGTAATCTCTGAACGCCGAGTAGGTTTCTTTACCCGTTACGCCGATAAAGTCTACCGCTTCGCCGATGTGCAGGGTAATGTTGCTCAGTTTAATACCGTATTTAAGTTTGCTGTCCGACAGGATATTGCCGTCGGCGTCTCTTACCGCCGCGTCGAGCGGAACGGTGATGCCTACGGTGTTCTGCATAAAGTCGATATCCAGACGAACGTTACCCATATCGTCGAATTCCCAGTTGGCGTTGATGATCTTAATGAGCGTGTTGAGAATCGCTTCGCTCAGACGGATACCGAGCGTGCCCTGACCGAACGTAACGCTCTGCAGAACCTTACCGAAATCGATGTCTTTGAGTTCTACCGCCGAGTCGTCGCCGAATGCGGGCGCGTTGTCCGGTCTTTCGACGATGATTTCGTCGTGGTCGCCGCCCGTAAGGTCGAGAATAACTTCCATAAGGTTAATCTTCAGGAAGTCGTAAACCGATTGCGCGGTAACGACGTATTTCTCGCCGGCGAGTTTGTTGTTTTCTTCCGCCGTCCAGTCGGGTCTGGGTTCGCCCATATCGAAGTAGAACTTAGGCGCGAACTCGGGCGTGTCGTCCGTGTTGAGCGTTCCGCTGAGTTCGTATACGTTAAAGATGTTTACGCCGTTGTTGTACGCTCTGACGCTTACGTCGAAGTTGACTTTGGATATGTCAAGGTCGATGTTTACGTCGAATCTTATAGAACCGCTCGTCGAGTTGAGCACTCTCATAAGGAATATCGGTTCTACGCTGAGCGTACCCATCGCGCTGAACAGTTTGCTCCAGTCTACCGCCGTACGCAGGATTTCCGAATCGAGTTCCAGACTTACGCCGAATTGCAGTCTGTCGCCGATAATATCGCTTACGATAGAACCTACGTCCACGCTTCCCGTGCCTGCTCCGACGCCGTTAATCATTCCGATTACGTCGAGTCCCATTACGTAGTACGAGTCGTATTCGCCGTTCTCGCTCTTCGAGCGTATTTCCGAAGTAAAGTCGCCGAAGTAGTCTTTCGTGCCTTCGGGTCTTTCTACCGAGTTCATACTGAATACGGTGTCGTTGAACAGTCCGAGGTTTATGTCGTAACTTAAGTTGTCGCTCGTGTTCTTGTCGCCGCTTATCGTTCTGTTCTTGCTCAGATTAAGGTTAATACCGAAGTCGCTGCCGTATTCCACTTTCGCACTGCCCGACGTGAATATCATCAATATAATGTCGTTAAGCGCGTCCGTCGCTTCGTTGTCGTTAAGCAACAGGTTGAACGCTTCGAGAAGAATGTCTACCGTAAGGATAAGTCCGGCTTCGTCGCCGCCTATTCTTACCAACGCTTCGAGTACGTCTTTGCCCGTCGAAGTGCTTGCCGCGTTGGCAAGTTGTCCGATAGGCGTGCCTTTTTCTTTCGCCGTTTGTTCGCTCCAACCGTTGAGTACGGCGGAGATCGCGGTGTTGATTTCGTCAAGGTGCGGAGTAGCCGTGGACGGCGTTTCGCTCTCGGCGTCTTTGATTATGCCGAGAAGTTTGAGCAAGTAACTCATAGCGTCGAAGTCCAGCCTGAGTTTAAGGCTCATATCGAAGATTTCCACCGCAAGGTAGATAGAACCGTCGTACACGGTAATCGCGATTATTTGTTGTTCGAAACGAGTGGTTTCCCCTCTTTCGTCGTTGTCGATAAGGGCGTATTCTATCGTTATCGACGCCGTGAGCGATTGTTTTCTCTGCGCTTCGTCTTCGCTTAACGCTTTCGCGATGTCGAGAGCGATTTGCGCTTTGAGCGTGCCGAGCATTATGTGCGTCTTCAGGAACTCGATGTAGATTTCCGAGATGTTGAGTCCGCCGAGAATAAGGTTGACGATCTGCGCTATGTCCGCGTCGCCTTCGCCGAAACCGAACGAGAAGAATCCGCCGAATCCGAGATACAGTTGCATTTCGTCGTAATTGATGAACTTTTGCTGATCTTCGTACGGAATAAGGTCTTCACGGTAGTTGTCCGGGTCGATTTCCGCTCCTACGTACGTTTTGCCTATTTCCACGCCGAGTCCGAGGTCGATTTCCACTACGTCGTATCTCGTCGCCGCCGCCGCATTGTATTCTTTTACGAACGCTCTTTCGATAAGTTCTCTCTGTTGCGCAAAGTCGTTCGCTTCGGCGTTAACGTCGTAACCGAGTTGATAAACGTAAGAATCCAGATACTTCGCCGTTTCGGTAAACTTAAGGCTGTCGAGAAGTTTTCCTATCGAAGTTTCGTCGTCCGGATGCTCGTTTATGCTGTCGAGCAAGGTCTTAAGTTCGAGCGCGGGAGTAACCGCCGCGTAGGTCGCTTCCGATCCGCCGTATTGCTTTCTCCACGCGGAGTCGGACAACGTGGTGAACGCGTCCGCGTCCGTTATGCCGAGTCTGACGAATTTTTCGCGTGCGGATTTAACCAAAGCGTTGGCGGTTACGCCGTTAAGTTCGTAATCGGCGGGTATCGCGTTAACCAGCACGAACATCGCTTTGCTCTTTTCTTTGTCGTTCGCGCTTACCGCGAGTTTTTCGCGCGCGGCAGAGATAAGTTCTTTCTTATCGTCCGTTATCGTTTCGTAGAACGCGTTGTCCGAAGCGTTGTTTATAATCGCGTCGTAAAGCACGTCGAAGTCGTCCGCAAGCGTTTCTCTGCTTACGCCGCCGAAATAACTTTCCCAAACGTCCTGCGTAAGGTATTCGGAGGCGTTTTCCGTCATTCTGAGCACTTTGTACGCTTTTTCGTACGCCGCTCTCGCAGACGCGTTTTTAACTTCGTCGAAACTCATTCCTACGGTCGCAACGATCTTGTCGAGCGCAACCGCTTTTTCGGTGTCGCTTGCGCTATCCGCTCTCATTGCCGCATACGGCTCGGCAAGCGCTCTGTCCGTCGCTTCGCCGGAAGCGGCGAGTAAATCGTACAATTCGTCGAAGTCCGCCGCAAGATAGGACGCCAGTCTTGCGTATTTATAGATAAGATACGTCGAAACGTCCGTCTTCGCCGTGTAAGTTCTGAATACGGATTTCAGTTTTTCGGTAAGTCCGCTTACGCCGTAGTCTTTCGCATTGATCAATCCTACCATAGCGGACGCCGCTTTATAACCGTTGTTGCCTACGCTAAGGTACGATTCGAGATCGAACGCCGATCCGGGCGCGAGGGTTTCCACAAGGTCGCCGTACAACGCTTTGAGCGCGTCGGTCTGCGTGAACAATGCGCTTACGTACGAAGCGAGTTTGTCGCCGTACGCTCTCGTTGCTCCGCTCATCGCTTTAAGTCCGTCGAATACGGTGGTTACGCTGCCCGTTCTTCCGGCAACGTCGATAAGGTAGTCGTCGAAGAACGTCGCGTTCTTTGCGCCGCCGTAGTTGTACGCCGTACCGAACTCGTCGCCGGACGTCGTTTTTTCCGTCATATCGGTCGAATATTCGATGAACAGTTTTTCCAAGGTGTAGCGAGTAACCGCTCCGTAAACCGTGAAGTCGAAAGACGACGCGGAATAAACCAGACAAAGCGATTCTCTTACCGCAATGATTTTTGCGTAAGCGACGACGTCTTCTTCGGTGTATTTACCCGTCGCGCCGAGAGATTCGATCGCTCCGTCGTACGCTTCGACGAACGATTTCGCGAATCTGACGAAGTCGGTGTAAGTCGCGTTATAACTCTTTCCGTCCACTCTGTCGAGCAGGTCTTGTATCGTGTTTATTCCTTCCGCGCTCGCTTCGGTGAACAAAACTTCGAGATACAGCGCTTTGAAGTCGGAGAATATCGCTTGTTCGAGTTCGTCGTACGGACTTGCGTTGCTTCTGAATTCGTTTACGTCAACGTTAAACGCATAAGTATTCGCCAAAGCAAGGTCTTTGTCTTTAAGATAGCCGGTATCGTTTTCTCTTCCGAAGAGAATTTCGTACCAGGTACGGGTCTTGCCGTTTATCGTTACGCCGGCGCCGCCGTCAAGCATAAAGTTGACGAGTTTCGTCCAGGCTGCGGAAACCGCTATTCTCGCCGTACTGCCTGCCGTTCCGGTCGGATAAACCACGCTTACGTTTCTTCCGCCGTAAACCGTGCCGATCACGTCGCACATTACCGCAAGGCTCATCGCCGAACCGGACAATCCCGCCTTGGTCGCTTTGCTCTGAGCGTCGGTGAATATCTTGACGAAGGAATAGTTTTCTCCGTCCGTGACGCCGCGCAGCGCGCTTATAATATTGTTGTATTCCGAGTTGATATCGTTACGCAACGTGGTCAACGAACCTACGGTTCCCGTACCTATGGACGCAACGATTTTTTCTACGTAACTTATCGCTTTTTCAGCGTTTCTCGCAAGGAAAGTTTCTCTTTCCGTCTTAGTCGCGCCGTAGAAGGACTTGTACGCTTCGAGCGTGTAATCGAACGGATAGTAGGTCGTGTTCTTCTTTTTGGTCAGACCGAAGAGAATTTCCGCAAAGATGGCGGCTTCTTCTTTGGTCATATACATCGTCTTTGCGGCGGACGGCATCCCGATGACGATTTCTTTGTCTTTTTCCGCCGTCGTGGTTTCGTCCATACAGGTATACAGCGTTACGTTGTACAGCACTTTGTCGAACACCGCTTTTTCCGCCGCTTTGTCCGTTTCTCTCATTCCGGCAATACCGGCGTAACGGGTTTCCGTCTTCTTAAGAACTTTTCCTCCCGAGAACGTGTGTCCTTCGTCCGTCATTCTGTCAAACAGACGGTAAATCGTGTACGCATAGTACTCGAACGACAGAAGTCTTACTTGTTCCGCCATATCGGTAAGCACGTTTGCAAGCGTTCTTCCCGCGGTCGTCCTGACGTCCGCGTAGGATATCCAGGCAGACGCAAGCGTCATCAACTCGTCGTAGTATTTGTACACGAGTTCGCGAGATTTCTCTCCGCTTACCGCTTCGGTGGTTTCGTCGAGTTTGAGTTCTTTCAGATACGCGTAAACGTTATCTCTGATTTCCGCAAGGCGGCCGAGTTCGCTCGCAGGATCGAGGACGAACCCGTTCTCGTTCTTGAGTGCGGTCAGCACGTCGCCGAGCGCGCCCGTCTGAATATACTGCTTGTAGTAATCTCTGCTGTCTACGGGTTTCAGATACGAATAGAAATGTTTAAGCGCGCTTACGTTAAAGTCCGCAAAGTCCTTTTCGGTTATAACGTCGCCGAACTCTTCGAACCATACGTTCATAGCGTTTATCGCGCTGTTGGCGTAGGTGTAAAGAGCGCTCGAAGAACTCGTCGCGTTGACGAGGTTAATATACGTTCTGTCACGGGTGTCGCCGCTCGTCACGTCGAACTTAGGTACGTTTACGCTCGGATCGGTGGTCATACTTTCCGTACCGATCATCATTCCGGTAAACTTGATAAGGTCGTTTACGTCGCTGCGGAAAGAAGTGTGCGCTTTTCCGGAAAGTTCGCTTAAGAGAGCCTTATAAGCCGTGTTGTTAAGATACTCGTTGAGCGCTTTTTCCTGAGCCGCTTCCATCGCTTCCGCTTCCGATCCGTCCATACTCGGATTGTCCGGTCCGTCGGATTCGTACGAATACTCTATGGTAAACGTTCCGGTAGAGGCGTAAGACGTGCTTATCCAACTCTTTGCTGTAACGTCGCTCGTCGTCCAGGACTTCGGTACTACCGTTCCGTCGCTGAGCACCGCTTTCGTGCCGCGTTTCTCGTTTTCTACGGGGTTTCTGAACGGTATCTCGCCTACGCCGAGTATTCTCCAGATCGAAGAAGAACCGTTGTACATCGGGAAGGTCACTCCGCTGTCTACCGTAATGGTCACGGTAAGGTCGAAGTAATCTCTTACGCTTTGCGTTTTCGTCGCGGCATCGTATCCCAAATCGTCCTGTTTGGGTTCTTCGTATTTCGTTCCGTCTCCGTTGGTCTTTTGTACCTTTTGTGCCTGATAGGTCGAGGATTCTTCGTTGTTACGGAACGCGTTTTCGTCGGCAAGGTAGGTCTTTACGCTTTCGTAAAGCGCGCCGGCTACGTTGTCCGAACCCGTACCCGAAACCAAACCTTTGTTGAGTTCGAGAACTTTTTTGTCGAGAGAAGTGCCGAGTGCGGAAACGAGTTTGTTATAGTAATCGACGATTTCCTTGCTCGTGAGTTCACCTAAGGTCGCGTTGCTCGAATATCCTTCGCCTTTAAGGAGTTCTTCCGAGATCTTCGGCAGGTTTTTGCTGTCCGTCGAGAATGCGGATATTTCCTCGCCGAACTCTTCGTAGAAGGTTTTAAGCAACGGGTAGTTGCCGCTGTTTAACGTGCTGCCGAGCGTTTCCGCTTCGCGGTAAAGAGCGATAAGAGTAGCCGCTTGTTCTTTAACGGTAAGTTTGTTGTAAAGAACTTTATAGACGAGTTGTTCGAGGGCTTCTTCGAGAATCGGGCTTACCGATTTGTTTTCGCCTTTTATGCTCTCTTTATAAACTTCGAGTACGAAGTTGCCGAGTTCTTCGCTGAACTCTTCGCCGTAGATTTCGTAGTAGATATCCACGTTTTCCGCGGTAAACGCCGTGCTTTCGCCGATAACCGCGCTTGCCATATTGTCGACGTTTTCGTCGGCGGATACCATAATTATGTCTTTCAACGCTTCGCGGTTTTCTTTGGACGTTCTGTAAATAACTTCGAAGATGAAGTTACTTCTTACCGCGAGATATTCTTCGTACATTTCCGTCGTCGAAGAACTGCGCAGTACGCGTCTGTACGCCGCGTCTTTAAGTTCTTTTTCGGGCGAACCTTCGGCGTTGGCTTTCTTTAACGCCGTCAGAGCGGCTTTTTCTTCTTCGGTGAAGTCGTCGTCGTCAATCGTGATTACGTCCGAACGCTGTCCGTAGTAGTATGCCGCAAGTTCGAGTTCTCCCTTAACGGTTGCGCTTGCCGAAACGTACGCTCTCGCCGCGATTAACGCAAACTCGTCCGCGCCCAGTCTTGCGCTTTCGTCCGAGTAATATTCTTTGGACGTGGTAAACGCGTCGTAATAACTCTTTGCGAGCGCAGCCGCCGCTACGGTTTCGTCGCTTGCGGACGCCGCCGCGGCAAGTTTCGCCAAAGCGCCGTATGCCGAAGCGTACAGGAAGATTTCGTCGCCGCTATCGGCAAGTATCAGGCTTACCGAGCCGAGTCCGTCGTTTGCAAAGGTTTCGCCGAGCGAAGGAGCGGCTTTTCTCGCCGCCAAAAACGCCAGCGCCATCGCATAAACGTATTCTTTGGAGAACGAGTCGATCACCATACCCGACACCGCGGATATCATCGCTTCGGTAGCGTACGTCGCCACCGTGGTCTTACCGAACGCGTCGTGGAGCGTTTCGTCTATTCCGCTGCCGCCCTGCGCCGATATCGTTTGTTTTGCCTTGCCGTAATCGTAGTAAATGTTTTCCAGCAAGTACATAAGCGTTTTCTTGTCGGTCTTGACGAGAGATTCGTAAAGCGTTCCGCTGACGGAACCGGAGTTAATATATTCTTCCGCCGCTTTAAGGAAGTCATCGGTGTTTTCGATGTCGAAGTTAAGTCCGCCGACGAGTTCGTCCCACGCCTTCGCGCTGAACGATTCGCTCATATAACGTTCGTACGTCGCTTCGCCTTTTGCGAACTGCGCAAACAGATTTGCGGACAGTTTGTACGTTTCTTCGTACAGTTGGGCGTACTCGTCGCTCGTCATTGCCGCGTCGTCCGTTCTGCCGGCGATTCTGTATCCTTTTTCGTAAAGGCTCTTACCTATTGCGGCAAGAAGTTTACGGGTGGAGTTGCCCACGTTGCCGCCGAAGTATTCTTTAACGCCGGCTACCGCTCTCTTGAAGTCGTAGATAAGATCGTACGCAAGAGAAAGTTCTTCTTCTCCGGTAAGCATATCTTTGCCTGCCGCAGAACCGGTCAACGCTTCCAGCGCGTACGCTTCGATACCGCTGGTAATCGAGTGCATAAGTTCTCTCGCCTTGTCGAACGCTTCGCGTTTGTCCGAACCGCTTACTTCGATTTCGGCTACGCCCTTGATAATCGCAACCGCCGCGGGATCGCAATAGGTATAAATCATCGCGTCTCGCCACAGTTTGTTCTTGTAAGTGTTCTTATCGTCGTTGCGCATACCGGTAAGTTCGAGCGCTGCGTCCACTTCGAGAAGATCGGTAAGTTCTTCGTACGCAACCGCGCGGTAATCTCTGTCGCCCGCGGTGGTCTTGCCGTAGTTCTCCGAATAAATCGTGTACGCTTTTTCTATCCAGGCACGAGCGAACGCCGTCTTGTCTTCTTCGGTAGCAAGGCTTTCGTGCGCTTTGATTTCTTCGTCGATACGGGATACTTTTTCTTTCCACGCCTCGATGAGAAGTTCGTCGTACAGTTCGTCGTATTTCTCGCTGTGAACGATAAGTCCGTCGCCGACGGTTTCTATTTCCGCTCCGATAAGGACGAGCCACGCGTCTCTCGACACGATAAGTCCTTTAATATACGCCACGACGAAGTCGTACGCCGCTTGTTCGACGTCTTTATCGGTTTCATAAGTCTTTTGCAGGTAAGAAACGATTTCTCCGTACGCTCTCGCTGTTCCGCTTGCTTCGTCGCCGTACATATACGCCGAAAGCGCTTCGCCCGCGGCGTTCTTGTCTTCCGCCGTTCCGCCGAAGTAGGTGACGAAATCGTCGCCGTTTTCGTATGCCGCTACGAGCAGGTAGTCGTAAAGCGCGACCTTGCACGCCGCCTCGTCGTAGAAGGCGTATCTCGCCTTATAGTTGTTAAGCCATTTTTCCACGGAAGTACCGCCGGCAAGGAAGGTCGTACGGATAAGTTCGTCCACCTTGTTCGCTTTTGCCGCGTCGCTTACGTTGTATTTCTTATAAAGTTGCGTTTTTTCCGCTATCGCACGGGCAAATTCGTTTACGGTAAGTCCGCTAGCGTTTATTTCGTAGTTGTACCCTTGTCCGTTCTTGTCTTCGTTAAGGAAGAGTTCGTCGGTGAAGGTTTCTACCGTGTCTTTGCCGTAACCGAAGAAGTTTTTGCCTTCTTCGATAAGGGCGTTCATTTCGTTGAAGTCGTTGTCGTTGAACACCGTGCTGGGTACGGTAAGTTTAAGACCGAGTTCTACGTCGTAACCGAGATTTGCCGACGCGGACGGGTTGCTGACGAGAGATATCATATCGATGACTTCGGCAAGGGATTCGCTGCCGAGCAGATATCTTACTACGCTCTTGACCGCGCCGTAAATAACCGTAACGGTAAGTCCTTCCGTTCCGCTGAGCGCAAAGTGCAGATACTGCGCGTTGAGTTCGGCGTCGGTTATGGCGGGAGAACCGTTTTGTGCCTTGGCAAGCGCGTTGATAAATCCTGCGAGCGCCTGCGTCGCTTCCGTCGCCTGTTCCGCTACGTAAGAACCGTTTTGCGCTTCGCCGCCGAGCAGAGAACCGATGAGATCGACCGCGTTTTCTATCTTACCTTTGCCGAGCGTCTTGTTAAGTCCGGCAAGGTCGAGATAAACGTCGCCCCTTATGAGCGCGATCGTAACGGTGGACGTCGCTTTGCCTTCTCTTATAATGTTAAGCGTGAGTTTCGCCTGCAACGCCTTGATTATCGTCGTTATATCGTCGGGCATAACGTCGCCGAAACTCTTCGTCCCGGAGATAATATCGTTTATTATCGTGCCTATTCCGAGATCGAGATCGACCGCTATTTCAAACTTAACCGAGTTCGAATCCAAAAGTTCGATTATCGCCTGAAGTTCTTTGTTCAGGTTAAGATTAACGTCGAGTTTTTTAAGCAACGTTTCGATAAGCGCTTTCAGTTCGTACGTTCCTTTCTCGTTGCCGAGTTCGAGATACGCCTGCGTGCCGAGTTTGATTACGTTAATTTCTCTTACTTCGTTGTATTCCGTGCTGTTTATCGGCGACCAGTCTTCGAGATTGTTGAATCCTATATAGATTCCCCTTACTCCCAGATGTACTACGAACGTCGCGTCGACGTCGCTGTCGCCCCTGTTCGGGTCTTTGATTCCGCTGTCGCCGCCGTCAACGAAAATCGTGCCCTTGGAATCGATCGCTATGTTTACGCCCAGTCCGAGGCTGAGAGCGTCGCCGCCGACTTTGATCGCTTCGACGTACAGTTCGGCAAGAGCGTCGGAAACTATTTCGAGAGAACCGAAACCGAGCACGCCGATAAGAGAACTTATCGCCGCTTTCTCTATCATAAGATAGATGCCTTCGCTGTCGCCGTACATCGTCGCTTCGAGATTCGTCCTCGTAGTGAGCGCGCTCGCCGCTTTCCACATCTCTCCTATCTCGTTCCAGGAGTTTTGCGCTTTCTCGCCGCTTCCGAACACCATTCCCGCAGCGTCGTCGAGTTTGATTTTTTGTATGTTAAGCGCGCTAAGGTCTACGTAAAGCGCACCTTCATAGTAGGTTATGGTAGCCCAAACTTTCTTTTTCAGTTCTTCTATGTCGCCTTCTGCCGTGCTGGGATTCGTGTGCCACGCTCTTACCTGAATACGCACTACCGAGCCGCTTATTATATGGTCGAGATAGTTTCTGTCCGAACCGTCGCCGAGGTCCACGTCCGCGGCAAGGTCTATCGCCAGCGTCATATCGTGGTCGTCGTAGATTTCGAAGAAGATCTGTCCGATTATGCTCGAAAGGTTGCCTTCTTTGGTAAGGGAATCGAGAATATCCTTAACCGGCGATTTGTTGAAGTCCTGTCTGCTTACTTCTTCCGCTTTGATTTGGAATTCGAGAGAAGTGGTAACTACGAGATTCGGAAGTTCTTCCGCGATTTCGGCGTAGAGTTTTTCTCCCTTGTCGTTCTTGGGCAGGTCGAGTTTGGTTTCCAGACTTGCCGCGCTGTCCGCTCCGAGTACGAACTTTCTCTGATCGAGCGATACTTCGGCTTTGTGGATACCGAAGTCAAGACGAACGCCGGTAGAATCCGCGGTCGTGCCGTCCTTGCCGAGAGAGTTAAGCGCAATCGAAAGTCTGATAAGATCTCTGTCCGCATCGGTGTAATCTTTGCCGATCAGATCGTCGTCTACCGCAAAAATATCCACGCCGAGCGTGAGATCGACCGCTTTGCTTACGTATTTTTCTATCTGCGGAAGTCCGAAGAAGTTGAGCAATGCGTAAATCGCGCCGGACGCAACCGTCGTGGACAATCCCGCTTTACGCAGTTTTATGTCGATGGTTTCGTTTTCTGCGGTTGCCGCCGCGTTTTTAACCGAGATAACGCCGTCTTCGTCGGCAGCGTTCATCGCGCCGTACATTGCCGCCGCCCCAAGAAGTTCGGGTATGCTGCTTACGTAATCGAGATCGTACGGAGCAAGCGCTTTCGCCGCGTCGCCGCCTAAAAGATTTCTTACGTATTCGATTGCGTCGCGGATTATCAGTCTTTGTACGTTAAATCTGCTGAAATCGACGTAAACGAAGTTCTTCGCCGTTCCGTCTTCCGAATCGATATAAGAACCGAGCGCGATCTGCATTACTTTTCTGTCGCCGCTGCCTTCGAGCGCGTACAGCGTAAGCGCGATATCCGTCGTGCCGAGTTCGCCTTTGAACAGGTCGAACATATTTGCTCTCGCTTCCACTTCGAGTCTGAACTTCTTGCTTATCGACTGCAACGTTTCGAGTATAAGGTTGAACCCTAACTCGTTTCCGCCGAGTTCGATGTTAATTCCGAGATCGTTCATTACGGTGTCGATAAGTTTTTGCAGATTAAAACTCGTCTGATCCGCTTCGAGATCGAAGTCGAGAGAGAGTTTCGCATAAACGTATTTGAAGTCCGCGTCGAAGGGCGCGAAGTGGTCGGAGGGGAGTTCGTGAATGAAGTCGGCAACGAGTTGCTGCTCTTCTTTCTGTACCCAGTACCCTTCTTCTTTCGTCGCGGTGAACACCGATTTGTTGATGTCGTATTCGTCGAGATACAGTCCCGCTCCCGAGAACGCGACTTCCATTTCTATGTTGCCGAGCCAGATATGTACCGCCACGAGGTTGTTTTCGTGGAGCAATCCGACCTGCGCCGTACCTACGCCGCCTGCGGTGTCAACGATAATCGTAGGAACGTCGGAGTGAGCGTTCGTGAACAGTTCGTCCATCGTTCCGAGCAAATCGTCTTCGAGTTTGACGAGTTTCCAGGTCGTTCTGCCCGACGCGTCCTTGTCGCCGTCGGCGAATTCTTTATGGTAAAGTATGTCGCTTCCGGCGCTCTTGTCGTCGAGTACGTAGGTGCAGTTGCGCGCGAGAACGTAACCGAACCCTTCGCCTTTTTCGGTAAGGGTCTTAACGTCCGCATAATAACTCGGCCACGCGTAGTTTTTGTACGCTTCTTCGTCTTTTCCTTTGTTCGCCGAAGAAATGTTAAGCATTTCCGCCGAGATAAACCGCGTTTCGTGAGCGGATTCCATCCAGCCGGATTCGACTAAGTATTCCCACGCAAACGTCTTGAACGTTACGCTGAATCTGTCGTCGAACTTGTCGTATTTGACGGGTACTTTCAGGTTGGAGTACCAGGTAATTCCCGACGCGGTCGCCGTGGAGAACGGAAGAACGCCTTCGTCGAGCGTTACTCCCGCTTCGTAGAACAGATTGTACGCGCTCGAATTTACCGCGTTTATTGCGGTGATAAGGTACGAGTACGCAGTCTGATATCTGTTGACGATGTCTTGCCAGGTCTTAGCCTTAGCGTCGGTTTCGCCCGCCGTTTCGTATCCTTTAAGGTAAGCGTCGTACCAGCCGGCAAACAGCGAATAGTCTGCGGTGTCGAGATGGAAATCTCTCGTACTCGTTCCGTATCTCGCTGCCGGAAGGGTATAACTGCGGCTGCCGTTGTCCGACATAAGCACGTCGTACGCTATTTGTTTGTTGTAAAGTTCTTTGTTCGTTCCTGCGTGCGTGTTCTTGGATTTCGCTTCGTCGTAAACTCTGTTAAGAACGTACAGCATATCTTCCAGATACTGCGCGTAATCGTCGAACGCCGCCGCTTCGTAATAGTATTCGGAGTATTCGATAGCGGTAAGAACCACTCTGTCGCTTTCCGAAAGAGCGTTTTTCAGTCTGTCGGCAAGTCCGCCGATAAGACCGTCTATCGTCTTGTCGCCTTCCTTAACGGAAAGACCGCTGTATTCGTTAAACTTAGCGAGCGTAATATCGTACTTGTCGTCCGCTTTCTGATCTCTGTCTTCGTAAACGAGTATCGCTTCTTCGTAAGTTACGCCGTTAATCGTCCAGTAGAAAGCGTCCCACGCGACGGACTGAAGTACCTGTTCGTCTTTCTTAGACGCCGTGCTGAACCCGTCTTTGGACGCGTTTGCTACCACGCTGTCGTAAAGCGTCTTGCTTTGCGCCTTGTAAGTCGCCGGTAAAACGTTGGAATTGTCGGCGGTGAGCGCAACCCACGCTTCGCTCTTGCTTGCGACTACGTCTTCGGTCTGCAAGGACGCGAGCAAATTGTCCATATTTTTGGATATATTGCTCAAAACTTTCTTTTCCGCTTCGATTTCGTCTTTTATGCGCTTTTCGACGAGTGCGGTAAACGCACGACGGGATATACTCTTTTCGTCGTTGAACGCTTCGTCGAGCATCTTGATGAGAACTGCCGCAACGGCGGTTACCGTCGCGCCGTAATCGTTACCTACGACTATGGATATGAAGTCGTCCATAATCTGACCGTCGGCGTTGCTCGCGCTCTCAGCGGCATTTCTTACCGGAGTTTCTCCTGCCGCTATTCTCTTCGCAAGCGCTTCGAAGTCGCCGTTTTCGCCGTAGATTTCCGATTTGAGTTGTTTACTCTTTTCGCTCATTTCGGATACGGACGAGTATCTGTTGTTCGCGCCGTTCGTCGCGTTCGCCGTTTCGCTCGCTTTCATTGCGGTGTAAAGAGCGAATATGTCGAGTTGCGAGTCGCGGATATCCTGCGCTTTCGCCTGCGCCACTTCTTCTTCGCTCTTGCCGAAAAGTTTGCCGAGGTTTGCCCAGATGTCCGAACCGGTAGCGGTAAGGTTTATTATGCTTATCGGGCTTATGTTAAGGCTGCCCAAATCGATATAGAGCGACAGATACTCGTCGCCGTTGTCGTTCCTTTCTTTAATAAGGTAAATACCGATAAGGACTTTTTCGCCGCTTATTACTTCGTTGCCGTCCGCGTCTTTAACGGGGTTGCCGCTGTCGTCGAGTTGTTTTTCTCTCGAAACTATTTCGATATACGCTTCCGCTCCCGCCGCGCCGATGATTTCGGGTATGGTCATAGATTCGTAAGGCGCTTTGCCCGTTTCCGCGTCTTTGTTTATGAGCGACCAAAGGCTCATTACGTTTACTTTCGCGTCGATGTAGAAGTGCAGGTCCGCCCAGACCGTTTGCGTCGTGTCGATAACCACGTCTACGTTGAAGTTATCGCCGAGCAGTATACGCAACAGGTCGCCGAGGTTGATTTTCGGATCTTTTCCTTCGTTGTCGGACTGATCTTTCGCGCCGAGCGACAGTCCGCCGTCAACCGATACTTTAAGCGTAGTATCCCACTGAGCGTCGATCGTGGTGTAATAATCTTTGTAAATGCCCGTGTCCGCGTCTTTTGCGTATTCTCTGATAACGAAACGTTTGTTACCGCGCGCAACGTCGATAGTCGGCGTTTCCACCGCTATTCTGAGATTAAGCATATTCTTAAGATCGAGTTCTACGCCGAGCAGGTCGTATTCTTCGTCTACGTCGTTATAACCGAACAAACTTACTTTAAGGTTGGGCGAATAACCGGGGTAGTACGGATTGTCCGTGCCGCCGTCCGGGTTTTCTCCGAAGTATTGTTCTATATTTTCCACTCCGAACGCCGCAAGTATGGAATAAATCGCCGCGCTCGTGATTTCCGCCGCTATAAAGTCTTTGTTTTTACGGGTGTCGATACCGATAACGAAACTGCCCAGCACGTTGAGTGCGCTCGACGCGCTCGTCGCCAGCGCTGCGGGAGCGTTGGACGGCGTTTCTTCGTCGTTTCCTTTATCGTTCTTGTTGAACATCTTCGAGTAGTCGATACCGAAACTCTTTCCTATCGCCACGACGAACGCGCTTACGTCGTCAAGCACGATGGGTTCTACTCCCAAGAATGCGAAGTTAAGATAAATCTTGCCGTAAATCGGGCTTTGTCCCAGACTTTCGTCCCCTTCTTTGAGCGTGACGAACAAACTCATCACGTTGCCCATATAATAGTCGCCGCATCTGCCGTAGAGTTCGTTCCAGAACTTCTGATACCTTTCTTCGGGCATAATCGCGCCGTACAGGTTTTCCATTTCGTCTTCGATGCTTTCCATAAGGTCGAAGAAGAACTTTCCGCCGCCATCGATAAGATTTTCCGCTTCGGTCTTAGCCGGGTCGCCGGCGTTCTCGTTGCGGCTTGCGGCGAAGTTTTTAAGCAACACCCAACGTCTTTCGTAGGTGTCCGCCGAACCGAAATACTCGTCCATTATCGTACGCCAGCCCTTGCCGGTTTCGTCGTTTTTGCCGAGTTCTTCGTATATATCGTGGTTGGTCTTCGATGTGAGCGTAAGGTAAAGTTCTATGCCGTCGAATTTCGACATAGTCATCATATTTGCGTTTGCGCGGATTTCGAGATAGTTGGTTTGTGCGAAAATATCGTTTTCGTCTATTCCTACCCTAAGTCCGATTTCCGGGTCACGATCGTCGAATATCGCGCCGTAAAGAAGTTTGAACAGGTAGTCGTAGTTGAGCGTTTCGCCCATCTGACCGAGTTCGAACGACGCGTATCCGCCTATCGCCGCGCCGATATTTGCAAGTTTTTCTATTTCGACGAACTTGCTTTCGTCGGGTCTGTCCGGCGCTTTGTCAAGGTTAAGGCTGATTTCGCCCGCGCCTATCTTGATCGCGCTCTTGCCGCCTTTGTCGTTGGCGAGATTAACCGATACGTCAACGCCGAGGTTGTCGCTGAAGTTGAGCATAACCGCCGCGTTAAAGTCGATTTTGCCTTCGAGTTGATCGGTAAGGTCGATTCCGGCAAGCAGGTTAAGAACGTTAAGGACGGCGGATTTCGCCACGCCGATACCGAGTTCTCCCTTGTAGAACATTACGTCGAGATAGGTCTTTGCGGTAACGCCTTCGCCGGTAAGATAAACCACGTCGTCGCCTGCGGCGTTTTGCGCCACGTTAAATACCTTTCCGTGTTCTCCGCTCGGCGCGGCGTTGCTCGCGCGGTACGCGTTTTTCGGGTTTTGTCCGTTTTCGTCCAGTCCGAAGAATTTATATACGGATTTTATCGTTTCCGAACCGAACATATCCGTACCGAGATACTTGAACACTTCCGTCCAGATTACCGTTATGTCGTCGAGTTTTACCTGTCCTATTCCGAATATGTCGGTGTCGATGTAAATCGCTCCGCGGAATTCCGAATAACTCGTGTTGACCGAGCCGTCGTAGTAGAACGTAAGCACGGTTTCCGCACTTCTTCTCTTTTCGTTGTTGGTAAGTTCTTTTACGATGTTGTTTTCGTCGTCTACCGAGTAGTCCTTACCTTTTTCGCCGAGCCATCTCTTAATCGTGACTTTGAGCGTACTCGAATATATATTGTTAAAGTTGACGAGCGCTTCCGCGTCGATAAACAACGTCGCGTTGATGTTTTCAAACAACTGCGCGATGACTTTTACGCCGAGTTCGTTAAGGTTAATCTTGACCGAACCGGACAAAAGTTTGTCCCAGGCGAGCGCAACGTGCTCTTTGCTGTCTTTGGTTATGCCGAGATAATCGGCGTTGTCTTTTTTCTGCTGATTTTCGATATCCGTCCAGGTAGCCTCGTAGACTTTGTCCATTTCCGCTTTGCGCGTCTTCTGATCGTCGTCTTCTTCGCTGCGGTAGTTGTCGTAAAGTTGGTTCCAGGCGGTGCGTTTAAGGTCGATTATTCCGTCCGGCGTTTCCGTCTTGTCGGGATTTTTGTCCGCTATTTCGTTATAAAACGCTTCGAGTTCTACCGATTTGAACGCCGAATTACTCAAAAATCTGTTGAGAAGGTCGGTCAGATCATAGTCCGTAACGTCTTTGTTTTCCGCTTCGGCAAGGTTGTTGACAACGTTTTGCAAGGTAATTCCGACGGACGCTTCGACGTATACCGAGTCGGGGATACCGGTGGGCATTCCTACGTCGCCGAACTTGTCGACGTTAACCGCGTAGCGGCTTCTTTCGTTCGGGTCGATGCTCGCTTCGAGTTCGTTTATCGCAAGCAAAATCGAATAAACGTCGCCGAGTTTTGCCATAACTTCCAGTCTTAAACCGGCGGAGAAGTCCAGCCCGAGCCCTAAGTAGTTTATGTTTATGATTTCGCCGAGTTCGGGGTATCCCAAACCGGTGATAACCGCGTTGATTACTTCCTGCGTGAGTTCGAACGTCAGTTTGCCCCTGTTCCAGACGAACTGCAACGCTATCGCGCCGACGTCGGTAAGGTAGGATTTCTGATTGCCCGAATCCGGTCCGATTATGCTCGCCGCGTTGGACGGAGCGAGTCTTTCGCTGTCCGCTTTGAGAGCGGCGTTGAGCGCCTGCGGCGCGTCGTATACGCCGAAGTTCGCCATTTCTTTGCCGTTAAGCAACGACAGCATAGTGTAGGCTATGATTTTAGCGTTGTCGGACTTGTTGATGCCGGCGGTTTCCGCCTGCGCGTCGACGTAGCCCTGAATAAGTTGCGCCTCGCCTTTTTCGTATCTCGTGCGGTACTCTTCCGTCGCTCTTATCTGAGCCGCGGTCATCGTTTCGTAGTTGCCGCCGAGTCTGCGAAGGTCCGCTATAACGTTTGCGGACAGAGTGCTCTTAGCCGAAGTGTACTCGGTCGAGTTTACGTACGACGCGCTGAAATACTGTTTCTTCTTCGCGACGTTGTTCATATAAGCGTCGTTCAGCGTGGGAATAACGCTCGGCGCGCCTTCTCTCGTGGCGCTCCAGTAAGCGACGTATTTGTTTATGTACTCGTCGTAGCCGCTGTACGCCTCGGATTTCATTTGCGCCAGGAACAGTTTGTAATCGAAGTCGCTCTCGCCGTAACTGTTAGTGCGGAGTTTGTTTTCCACGTCGACGACGTTGAGCGTAACCGACTTACCGTCTCTTATTACGGGAGAAATCGTGACGAAAGACGTTTCCGTCCTGCCGTCGTAAACGTGTATCTCGCCGTCGGCTTTAACTTCGTATTTTACGAAACCGGGGTTGAGTTTGGGCGTGTTGTCGCCGCTTGCGGTGCGGAACACTTTTTCTATATCGCTCTTAACGTAAACGTAGGCGTTGTAGTGTTCTTTCAGATCGCCGAAATAAAGTTTGGAATAATCGTCCTTGTCTTCTTCCTGCGCCTGCAAAATTCTCTCGTTCCAGACAAAGTACTTATAGTCGCTTACGGGGAACTCGGTTTCGTAATAACCTTTGCCCGAAGTCGATACCGTACTTCCCTTGTACTGCGAATATTGATTTTCAAGGAAGTAAGTGAGCATCGTCTGACGATACGCTTCGTCCATAAACGCCGCTTCTTCGTCGTAGACGAACAGCGTTTCGCCGCTCGTTTTGTCTTCGACGTAGGTTTCCGCCCACAACGCGTCGAACTGCGCCGCTCTTATGCCTTTATACGTGTTGCGGACGTCGCTGAGCGCGAGAAGGTCCATTCCGAAATAACTTAAATCGACGTACGCTTTGTTGTCTTTAAGGTAAATACCGACGATTACTTTGTACTGCGAACCGTCCGCCGCAGTATAACCCGAACCGTCGGGTTCGGACGCGTCGAACATAATTACCGACAATTCGCTTGCGAAAATGTCCGAAACGTCTATCGTTCCTTTAACCGCTATACCTAGGTTAAGTCCTTTCTTGTTGTTGCTTGATACGTCCGAGAAATAATCGTTGTAGAAACGAACGACTACCGTCTTTAACAGCGCGCTGTAATCGGCAAGACTTTCCGACGGCACGAGTTGCGACAAAACGTCGTTTATCTTATCCCATTCCGTCTTTTCTTCGGACGCGGAAACTTCGAGCATTACTTCGACGTTTACCGAAACCTGAAGGTCTTTCGACCATTCCGCTATGCTCGTGTATTCGCTTGCGGCGGTCGTCAACGGACCCTTAAAGGTAGGAACGTCGGTTTTTGCGACGTTAATCGTGTCGATAAGCGTAAGATCGAGATAGAAGAATTCTTTTTCTTCGTTGGCGTAGTCCACTATTCCGACGTGCGCTCTCGCAAACGCTCTGTCTTTGAGTTTTTCTTTGAGAACGAGCGAACTGACTTCTCTCTCGTTGCCGTCTTTGTCGATAACTTTGTCGCCCGTAGCGGTAGCGGTGTACAGATTGCCGCCTTCGTCCGTGAAAATCTTGTTGCCGTCCGCGTCTTTGTCGAGTTCCGTTCCGAGATGAACGTAGAGAGAACCGTTGACTTCGGGAAGTCCGTCCTTAACGGCGAGTCCGGCAAGACCCATTACCATAGTAACGAGATCCCTGTTTACGATAACTCCGAGCGCACCGTCTTTGACGGTAACCGAGTTTATCATTCCGCCTACCATATCGAGTATGGAGTTGTCCGCCGGATTAACGTCCACTCCGCCGTCGTCCGCGTTGCGCAATAAATTTTTGGTGATATAAAACGCTTTCGCCGCGCTCGACGGATTGTCTTTGTCGTATCCGACGACGCCGAGATACGCAAGTAGCGTCGCTATGTCCAATCCTTTGCCGTTAAGCATATTCGCTATGCCGGTGTTCGTTATGCTGAGTCTGGGAACGTTGCCGTAAATGATCTCGGTAAGTCCGAGTACCGTGTGCAATTGTTCGGTAAGGTTTTTGTCCGCGTCCGGGCTTACTTCCGTGTTTATGTACAGCGTGTCGGTAGCGCCGCCGACGTAGTAAAGTTCTAAGAACGGGTATCCGCCGAACTGTTCGAACTTGTTGCCGTTTTTGTCAAGGAAGTACAGGTCGATTACCGCTTTTGCGGACGAAAGGTCCACGAGCGACGCGGCAAGTTGTATTTCGTATCCTATTCTGAGTTCGCTTGCGCTCTGAACTTTGACCGAAGCGAGAAGTTGTCCTAAGTTTATACCCATCTTAGCGAGATAATTCTCGGTAAGATATTTCATTATCGAGTCGAGATTAAGGCTCGTGCCTTCGTCGCTGCCTATGGCGAAGTTGCCGGCGACGGTTGCGGCGTACGACAAAGTCGTACTGAGTTCTTTATACTCGTTTCTTAATTTCTCCGCTTCGTCTTTGTTGGTCGGTCTTAAATTCTTGTCGAGTCCGAGTGCGGAGAAGTCGAATTCGGGCATTTTGAAATAACTTATGCCCGTGTTGTATCCGCCGCCTTCTTTGTCAGAACCGATACCCACTTTGAGAGAAACTCTGTCGTTTACGTCCGCGCCCACTCTTATCGAACTGAGCGGATCCGCAAAATCCAGTCCGACCGTCACGCGGTCGATACCGATACCGTTTTCGTAATGCAGCGATCCGTCGTCTTCTTCCACGAGCGTCATTCCGCCGACAAACATCGACATAAGGGTGTTTATCGCGTAGTTGTCGAGAGAAACTTCGAGTTTCGACGATTTGCCTTTCTTGGGCAGTTTCAGATACTTATAACGCCCGTCTTCGTCCGGTTCTTTCTTTTCCGCAATCAACAGTTCTATAAGTTTCATCGCGTCAAACCCGGTCGGTTCGGTAATAACCACGCTGGACGCGTTGTTTGCCGACGGGTTCCGCGATGCGGAAGTGTCACCCCTGTACGGGTCGATGTATTTCATTATTTCTTCGCCGATAAGTCCCGACAAACTCTTCGTCAGGTCGATTTTCGACAGTTTGGTATTAGGCAAAAACTCCCTTCCGCCGCTCGTCAGATTGTGGAAGTCAAAGTACAGCGTATTAAGTATTTTCGCTTCCTTGTCCACTATCGTGTTGCCTAAATCCGGCGCGAGATACGCCGCAAAAACTTCTCTTCCGTTGTATCCGAGCCGCACTTTGGCGTAGTTTTGCGAGTTGTCGAACAGGTTAAGGCTCGCCGCGACGCCGAGATCGAGAACGTAACTCGCTTCGCCGCCGATTACGATAGGAATATCGCCTATTCCGCCGAGTTGAATGATGTTTCCGGCAAGTCCTTTAAGGGTAAGGATTTCGTCTGTTTCGGACGAGTTGTTGACGCCGAGTTGCAAATTCGCTTCGAGATTGGTGAAACTACCTTTGGTATAGGTCGTGCCTTTGCCGGAATCGCCGAAGTTTTTACCGGCGAGAGAGATAGCCGCGCGTTTCTCGTTGCAAACTTCCATCAGGAACGGGGTGGTTTTGAGAGAAACGTCGAATTCGCCGTCGAGCGCGTCGATGGTTATGCCGAAACCGTTAAAGACGTACTCGTGTCCCTTACTCTTATCGCCGGGGAGCACGACTTCTTTCATTTCGGTAATGGCGTCGAGGCTGAATCTGAGCGACGGCCAGTTCTTTTTGATAATGTCTTCCAGCCCGAACCCGATGGTGTCCTGCAAAACGTGGTCGAGGTTGGGCAATCCGAAACCTTCCCACGAAAGTTCGAGATCGAGGAAAGAACCGATCTGGATTTTCCCGGTCTTGATCATTCCGAGAAGCCAGTCGGCTTTGAGATATTCGCGTACGTACTGATATTTGGGTACGGTGTAAGTCTGCTCTCTGCCGTTTTCGTCGAGAGCCTTGTAAGTATAGGACTCCGTCGAATAGTCGACTATGTAGTCTTCTTCGAAAAGGAGCATCCAGATAAGGCTGGTAAACTTTTTGATCGCTTCGATGTCTATGTCGCTCTGCAAAGCGTTACCGATAAACTCAACTATGTCCGTTTCGTCTTTCGTCCCCATTTTAAGGAGAGAAACGAGTTTTTGTCCGACGGTGGTGATATTGATTTCTTCCGCGTAATATTTTGAGTTCTGACCGAAAACGAGATACGTCGTGGAGCCGTAGTAATAAATCCCGGCGTAAAGTTGGTTCGAGAAAACGTTGCCGAGTTCGAGAAGAACAACGCTCTGCGAGTTGTCTTTAAGCGAGATGTTGGCTTTTATGCGTAACGAGTACTCTGCGGTCTTTTTCGCTTTTTTCGTGTAAAGCCCGCCTTCTTTTTCGTAAGAATGGAAATCGAATTCGATGAACGTGTCTATACACAGCCATTCCGGATCGTCGTAAAGTTCCTGATCCAGGAAGGTCATCGATTCCTTTATTCTCGCAAACGCTTCCGTCTTGGACAAAGTCACGCTCGGCGTAGGCTCGGGCTTTGACGGGTCGCTCGGATTAACGGGATTCTCGTTGGAATTATCCCTATCCGAACAAGCGACGATACTGAACGCCAGCACGACGCACACCAGTATCATAAAAAATTTAAGAAGTTTAGACGTTTTCGAACTCATAGCATATCTCCGTCGTTTTCTTTGCGGCTGAACCGCCTTGCGAGCAAAAAGAGTATAGTATCCCCCTTTTTATTCGCACACCCATTATACATTACGCGTACGCAAAAGTCAACGCGCTTCTTGTATATAAATAATATTTAAGACGCAGTTAAGGTTTCTTTTTCCCTGCTTTTTCCCTTTCCCTCGTAGTTTTTCTTTCTCCGCTCCCGATTTGTCGTTTCCGCCGCTTCGCTTTCCCCGCTTTTTCCGCTCTTTCATCGCTCTCGTTTTGTTCCGCACCCTTGCCTTTTTGCCGCGCGGAAACCGCTTTCTGCCGCTCGAAAAAAAATTTCCGATTTTTTTCTTTCGGTCGCGCCGAGATCGGTTTTTGCTTTTTAAGCGTGGTTTAAGGTTTCTTTAACTCACGTTAGGGTATCCTTAAAACGCTTATAAACTCTTGAGCGCGTTTCGGGCGCGCAAATAGGAAAACGGAAAGGAAAAATCGTAGATTATTAAGAAACGAGATTTAAGTAAATAAACGAAAGTGCCGTGTTTTACAAACCGAACGGCAAGGGAGAAAAGAGAAAATGAAAAAGATAATAGCCGTAGTGGGCGACGCTGCGACGGAAGAAGGCGGACTTAAAGAAAAGTTGGCGTTCGAAACGGGCAGGCTGCTCGTGGAAAACGGTTATCGCGTGCAAAGCGGCGGACTTAAAGGCGTGATGAACGCGGCGTTCAAGGGCGCGCGTTCGGCAAAAAACTACGTCGACGGCGACACCGTGGCGATAGTTCCGTCGTTCGACAGAACCGCCGCAAGCGAACACGCCGATGTGGTAGTCGCCACCGGATTGGATATTTACCGCAACGTAATCGTAGCGAACGCGGACGCGGTAATCGCCATAGGCGGCGGCGCGGGAACGCTGAGCGAAATGGCTTCGGCGTGGGCGTTGAAACGGCTTATCGTGGCGTACACCGACGTGGACGGTTGGTCGGCGAAACTCGCCGGGACGAAAATCGACGGACGGAAAAGATACCCGTCCATACCCGACGACAGAGTTTACGCGGTTTCTTCCGCCGAAGAGGCGGTCGCTTTGATAAACGAAAAACTGCCGCTTTACACCACGGCATATCAGGGAATAAAAGATTAAGGACGGATAAAAAACAATGAAATACACGCACGTTTTTTGGGACTGGAACGGCACTTTGCTCGACGATCTGGATTACTGCATCGACGTGGTAAACGTTTCTCTCTCTTCCAGGGGAATGAATATTATGACGAAAGAAACGTATCATAAACTTTTCCGTTTCCCCATAAAAGACTATTACCGGGATTTGGGTTTTGACTTCGAAAAGGACAGTTACGACGATCTTGCGGTCGAGTTTAACTCCAACTACGCTCTTTACGACGACAAACTTTCGCTCAGAAAACACGCTAAGGAAGTGCTTGCCGTTTTTCGCGGCAAAAAAATTCCGCAGTACATACTCAGCGCGAGCGAAAGGGTCGTGCTTGAAACCGCTCTCGCCCGTTACGGCATAGACGGTTATTTCGAAAAAGTTTTATGCACGGACAACGTGCTTGCCGAAGGAAAAATTTCTTACGGTAAAAAATTCGTCGACACTTTGCCCGTCGACAGAAAAATTCTTCTTGTCGGCGACACCGAACACGATATCGAAACCGCCGAGGCGATCGGAGCGGACGTCGTTCTCGTTAAAGGCGGACATACTTCGGACGAAAAACTCTCTACGCTCGGCGTTAAAGTAATCTCCGACCTGCACGAACTGTATCCTATTATTCTCGGAGAAACGGTTTCCCCTGCGAAAATCAAACCGCCGATGACCGCCGCCGAGGCGGAAAAACGCTCGTTCGACATAAACGAAGCCGAGCCGAAGAATTTCCGCACGAGATACAAAGATTTTTACGACGACTTAAAAAACACCAACAAAACGGAAGACTGGTAAGAATGCGTTATTTAAGCGGCAGGGCCGCGCCGAGAATTATTTCGCTCGTTTTGCTTGCGGGCTTTTTTCTCATCGTTTCCGTTTTCCTTATCCGTCCGCAATCCGCGGCATTCGCAGACGAACGCTCCGATTTTTCGGCGGTTCTTCCGACTTCGTTCGATCTCGTTTACGACGGACGCGAACGCACGATTTCCCCCGTTCTGACGGGTTTTTCCGTAAACGCCGAATTCTCCTGGACAAAAAACGGAAAAACGTTTTCTTCTTCGCCTTTTATCACGGTTAAAAACGCGTCCGACAGCGGCGAATACGTCCTTACGGTTACGGAAAACGGCAAAACTTACGTCGACGGCACGGTGGTTAAAATCAGTCCTAAGCACATAAAAGCGAAAATAGGCACGTTCGTATGTTTTTACGGAGAAGAGCCGTCTTTGCCGGAATACGAACTCCTTTCTTCCCCTGCTTACGGCGACGACGAAGACTCGATAGGTTTCTTTCTCGAACCCGTTAAACCGACGGGCGCAGGTACGTACGAAATACGCGCCTATTGCCGAAACGAGAACTATTACACCAACGCGACAGGCTCGATAACCGTACTTAAAAAGGCGGTAAAAACGAAGGTTAATTTTCCGCCCGTCTTGCTGATAACGCGCGGAGAAACGCTTAAATTTACCTTTACTTCGGACGGATTCGTCGGCTCGGACGACGCGGCGGTAACCGTTATGTATCACAAACTGAACGAGCGCGGCGTGCCGGGTATCGGCAACGAAGAAATCACTAGTTCGGGCAGATACGTGCTTACCGCGTTTTTTAACGAACCGCAAAAAAACTACGAACTTTCTCTCGACGAGTTTTCTCGCGAAATTATGGTTTATCCGAGAGAAAAAGAAGTTAACGGTATCGAGATTTTTATCGAAAACGGTTTCGTTCCGTCGGTAAATTGCGACGTGGTTTATCTCGATAAAGAGAATTACGCAAAGCAGTACGAAAGACCTCTCGATCTTCAGCTAGTGTACGACGCTTTCGCCGTGGACTTTCACCGGACAAGCGAGGGTAAAATGGAAGTAAGGGTTCCCGTAATTGACGAAAGAAGTTACTATACTGTCGCTTTCGTTTCGTACGACGATACCCTTAAATATATGCCGTGCGAAATAAAAGACGGTTTCGTCACGTTTGAAGTAAGCACCGCTCACACGGTTTTTATTCTATGGAAAGACAAGGATTACCGACCCTACGCGCTTGCTTGCGTATTGCTTGCTTTGCTCCTGGTTTCGCTCGTTTTCATATTTATAAAAACTTACAAAAAATACAAATCTCTTAAATTTTCCGCTTATTCGTTTTTACCGCTTATCGGCGCAGGTTCTATCGCACGTAACTCGGTATACTTCTTCGCTTTTTCGGCGATTGCGCTCGGTTTTGCGTGTCTTGTTTTTGCCGTTGCGACGGTTGTCGTCAACGCTCGGATACGCTTTTTGCGCAAGAAAGGCAAGTAGGGAAAGTTTTGTTTTTTCTTTTATTAAAAAGTAATTGCAAAAATCGGTTAAAAGTGTTACCATTTATAAATAAAAAAAGGAATTCCTTATATAGATTTTCGGAGGTCTTATGAATATTTTTGAAAAAGGCTATTGCAGAGTTTATCAGGCAGGAATGAGAGTAGGAATGAAAATTCTTAACTTCCGCGAACCGGTCATAATCAACGGTCTCGACAAACTCCCCGACGCCGTGGTTAAAGAAGGTCTCGGTTCGGTTCTCATCGTTACCGACGACGTTTTGCACAACAAACTTCACTTAATCGACGGACTTAAACAAGGTTTGGAAGAGAAAGGCGTAAAATACTGCGTTTTCGATAAAACCGTACCCAACCCGACCATTCCCAACATCGAAGAAGCGTACGCTATGTACAAAGAAAACGCTTGCGAAGGCATCATCGCTTTCGGCGGCGGTTCTCCGATGGACTGCGCGAAAGGCGTAGGCTGCAGAGTCGCTCGTCCCAACAAGACGATTCCGCAAATGAAAGGCACGCTTAAAGTACGCAAAAAACTCCCCACGATTTTCGCTATCCCCACGACTAGCGGAACGGGCAGCGAAGCGACGGTTGCGGCGGTTGTTTCCAACCCCGAAACCCACGAAAAATATCCTATCAACGACCCCGTGCTTATTCCTAAATACGCCGTGCTCGACCCGACGCTTACGCTCGGATTGCCCAAGCACATTACGTCTACCACGGGTATGGACGCTCTTACCCACGCGGTTGAAGCCTACATCGGCAAAAGCACGACCGACCAGACCCGCGCTTGGTGCGTAAAAGCGACCAAACTTATTTTCGAAAACCTTAAAGACGTTTACGACGACGGCACGAACCTTAAAAAACGTAAAAATATGCAATGGGCGTCGTTCTATGCGGGCGAAGCGTTCACCCGTTCTTACGTAGGTTACGTTCACTCCATCGCGCACACGCTCGGCGGAATGTACGGAGTACCGCACGGTCTTGCCAACGCGGTTATTCTTCCCCACGTTCTCGACTACTTCGGTTCCAGCATTTACCGCCCCCTTGCCGAACTTGCCAACGCGGTAGGCATTAAGGGCGCAAACGACGAAGTGAAAGCGAAAGCGTTTATCCGCGCGATAAAAGAAATGAACGAATATATGCAGATCCCGACCCAAATCAAGGGTATCAAGGAAGAAGACATTCCGACGATGGTAGCGCGTTCTCTCAAAGAAGCAAATCCGCTCTACCCCGTACCGAAGTTTATGGGCAAGGAAGAAATGACCGCTATGTACCACGAAATTATGGCTCCGGCGGAAGAAGAAACGAAATAAGTTTTTATAAAACGAACAAAAAAATTAAAACGGTTCTTACGGACCGTTTTATTTTTTTCCCGCCCTTTTTCTTTTGTGCGGTTTTTATACCGTAATAACAATTGATATTTTCCTCGATTGAGTGTAAAATAGTCGTATGGAATTAGTCGTGGAAAAATACGCCGGGAAAATAGGCGTTGCGGTAAGCGGCGGCATCGACAGTATGTGCCTTTTACACGCGTTCTGTCTGGCAGGGCAGGACGTGCTTGCGATAAACGTAGAACACGGCATACGCGGCGAAACTTCCCTTCGCGACACCGACTTCGTTCGGGCTTACTGCAAACTCAACAACGTTCCTTTCGTGACGCGCTCGGTAGACGCGCTTAACTCCTGCCTTAGCGGCGAAAGCGTGGAAACCTGCGCTCGCAGACTGCGTTACGCATTTTTCGACGAACTTCTTTCTTCCGGCACCGTAACAAAAATCGCGCTTGCGCACCACGCCGACGACAACGCGGAAACCGTTCTTATGCGTATCTTCCGCGGAACGGGCATACACGGCTTGGGCGGTATTACCGACCGCGACGACTTTATTCGCCCGTTTATCCGTTACACCCGTAAACAAATCGAAAAATACGCTTCTGTTCATTCCGTTCCTTTCGTCACCGACGAAACCAACCTTTCTTCCGACTACACGCGCAACTATATAAGAAACGAACTTATGCCGGTAATAAACGCCCGTTTTCCCGACGCGGAAGCGGCGATCGCAAGGCTTTCCGAATGCGCTCTCGAAACCGACGAGTACTTGTCTTCCCTTTGTCCCAAAGCGGAAAAACTCCCGTACGGCGCACGCTTAAAGTCCTTTTTCGGATTACCGAAAATCATACAAAAGTATTCCGTAATGCTTGCTGTTAAACAACTCGGCTTTCTTCAGGATTTTGAGGCAAGACACGTGGAAGCGGTATGCTCGTTGTCGGAAAAACCCAACAACACTTCGATCGATTTACCGTTTAACCTCGTTTGCGTCAGGTACGGCGACGGAATAATTATCACGGAACGCACCCCGGAGGCGTTTCCGCCCGCAGCCTTCGGCGAGGACGGTGTTTACGCGTTTGGCGGCAGCCGTTATTTCGTCCGCAAGGGAAGCGGCATTATCAAGGGCGCGTCGCTTGACGGCGACAGGCTGCCGGACAAGTGCGTCGTACGCACGAGAAGAGACGGCGACGTCTTCAAACGCGTAAACGGGAAAAGAAAACTTCTCGGCGATTATCTTAACGACCTTAAACTGTCCAAACCCGAAAAAGACTCGCTTTTGGTACTGGCAAAAGACAGCGAAATATATGCGGTCCTCGGAGTGGAAACCGCGGATTCGGTAAAAATTACGGACGATACCGTTAATATACTTCACATTATCAGGGAGCAAATCAAATGAAAAACGACATTGCAAAAGTACTGTTTACCAGAGAAGAAATCGAAAAAAGAGTGTGCGAACTTGCCGCGGAAATCAACCGCGACTATGCCGGCGAAGAAATCATTTTTATCGGAATTCTCCGCGGAAGTTGCTACTTTCTTTGCGACTTAACCCGTCACGTCGAAGAATCGGCTTATATCGAGTTTATGTCCGTTTCCAGTTACAAAGGCACGAAATCCAGCGGAGAAGTAAGAATAAACACCGACATCTCGATGCCGATCGAAGGTAAAAACGTAATAATCGTCGAAGACATCATCGACACTGGTTCTACCCTCGCTTACCTTAAACGAATTATGCTCGAACGCCGCCCCAAATCTTTCAAAATCTGCACTCTTCTAGACAAACCGTCGAGAAGAAAGGTTGAAATAGAAGGCGACTACGTCGGTTTTACCGTCCCAGACGAATTCGTAGTCGGTTACGGTCTCGATTACAACCAAAAATATCGTAACTATCCCCATATAGGAGTGCTTAAACCCGAAATATATGAAGATTAAATTCGACGCCGACTTAAAAGAACTTGCGGAACTTTTCCCCGTCCCCCTTTATGCGGTCGGCGGTTACGTCCGCGACTCTTTACTCGGTTATTCTCCGTGCGACGTGGATATTACGAGCGAACTTCCCCCCGAAGAAGTGAAAAAAATTCTTTCTTCTTCCCCTTACGAAGTCAAAGACGGAAGTAAAAAACTTCTTACGCTCATAATAAAACGCAACGGAGCAAGTTACGAATACACGGCGTTCCGCTTCGACAGTTACGCCGGCGGTCACCGCCCTGCCGTAGTTACGCACTGCACCGATATTGCGGTGGACGCGTCGCGCAGGGACTTTACGGTAAACGCAATTTATTACGACATCAAACGCGACGAGATCGTCGATCCGTTAAACGGACTAAACGACTTAAAAAACAAGACGTTACGTTCTACGCGCTCGCCGCAGGAAGTTTTTTCCGAAGACGGACTTCGCCTTATGCGGCTCGCGCGCTTTGCCGCGAGTCTAGGGTTTACTCCCCTTTGTTCGGTCATTTCGGCGGCAAAGGAAAATCGGTTTTTAATAGACGATATCAGCAAAGAGCGCATACGCGACGAACTGGACAAAATCCTTATTGCGGATACCTTTTACGGCGTTAAGGACGCCCAATATTACGGATTAGAACTGCTTAACGATATAGGCGTGCTTGAAAGAATTTTGCCCGACCTATGCCGCGGAATAGGTATGAACCAACGTTCGGACTTCCACAAATACGACGTGTTCGAACACATTCTCCACACGGTAAAAGAAGCAGACAAGGAAGTAAGGCTCGCCGCTTTGATGCACGACGTAGCCAAGCCGTATATGATGATCAACACCGGGTTTTACCGCGGTCACGACAAGGAAGGCGGCGTAATGACCCGTCGGATACTGACCGAACTCAGATACCCTGCCGCCGTAGTCGAAGAAACGGCTCGACTCGTGGAAAACCATATGTTTAACCTTAGAAACGACGTCCGAGAAAGCACTATGCGAAAATTCCTTTTGCACAACTCGGACATAGCGGAAAAACTCGTTAAACTTAAATACGCGGACTACAAAGGCAGCGGACTTGCCGATTACGACACTCTGCAAAGCGCGGACGCAATTACCGCCGAACTGAAAAAAATGAAAGAAGAAGGCGTTCCTTTTACGGTAAGCGAACTGCTCGTGAACGGAAACGACCTTAAACAGATACCGTCGATACCCGAAAACAAGCGCGGCGAAGCGTTAAACGCGTTGCTAGAAGAACGGGTTTTGCCGTCTTCACCGCTCACAACGAAAGAAAAACAACTGGATTTCATAAAAAATTACGCACGGAGGCAAAAATGGATTACGGAATAACCGATTACAAATCGGAATTTATCAATATTTACAAAGAAAATATCTCTCGCGACGGCGCGGACAAACTGCTCGACTGGCTGACGAACAAATCCGACTTTTTCACCGCCCCGGCGTCCACGCGTTTTCATTCGGCGTTCGAAGGCGGTCTGTGCGAACACTCGGTAAAAACGTATTACCGCTTTATCCAACACCTTAACGTCGAATACGACGGAGAATGGGAAGAAAAAATCAGCCCGGAAAGCGCGGCGATCATCGCCCTTTTGCACGACCTGTGCAAAGTAAACTACTACAAAACCGATTACCGCAACGTTAAAAACGAAAACGGCGAATGGGAAAAACGCCCGTATTTTACCGTAGACGACACGCTCCCCTACGGACACGGCGAAAAATCGGTTTATATGATAAGCGGTTTTATGCGCCTTACGAGAGAAGAAGCAATCGCCATAAACTGGCATATGGGCGGCTTTGACAAACGGGTAATCGGCGGCGACTACGCAATGAGCGACGCATTCTACAAATACCCCCACGCTCTGCTTTTCCACCTCTCCGACACCGAAGCGTCCTACCTCGACGAAACCTTACCGCAAAAATAATACGGGTATTTATTCCGTTGTCGAACGATAATAGTTTGACGCATTTTACCTTTACTTGATATTTTTTCGGCAATTAAAAAACCGCGATTATATATAAAAACGCGGTTTTTTAATTGGAAGAATATTTCGTGTTTTTTTAGAATTTCGACTCCAAAGAATTTGCTAAAAACGCTTTGGTTGCGGCACTTTTCGGATTGTCGAAAACTTCTTGCGGAGTGCCGATTTCTTCCACTACTCCGTCCGCCATAAAAACGACTTTGTCGGATACGGTTTTTGCAAACCCCATTTCGTGAGTAACGATGATCATCGTCCTGCCGTCGTCTTTGAGTTCTTTGATTACTTTAAGCACTTCACCGGTAAGTTCGGGATCGAGCGCGCTCGTCGGCTCGTCAAAACACAATATCTCCGGTTTCATCGTAAGCGCTCTCGCTATCGCCACTCTTTGTTGTTGTCCGCCCGAAAGTTCGCACGGATAAGCCTTTAATTTGTTGCCTAAACCTACCCTTTCGAGAACCTTAATCGCCTCTTCTTCGATTTGTGCGTCGACGCTTTGTTTTAGTTTTTTGTAGTCTTCTTTCGCTTGCTTTTTATCCGCGCTTTTTCTTATTTTTGCCTTTTCCGCTTTTAGTTTGTCTTTAACGAACAGGCTCGGAGCAAGAGTTACGTTTTTTAATACGTTGTAGTGCGGAAAAAGGTTAAACGACTGAAAAACTAGTCCGAGTTTTAATCTTTTTTGTCTTATTTCTTCGGCGGAACGTTTGTTTTTTTCTTCGTTTCCGTCAAAAAACGTTTCTCCGTCGATGGTTATTTTACCGTCGTCGGCGGTTTCGAGATAGTTAAGACACCTCAAAAGCGTGGTTTTTCCGCTCCCGGACGAGCCTATTATCGACATAACTTCGCCGCGGTTCAGTTCTAAATTTATTCCTTTCAGAACTTCGGTTTCTCCGAATTTTTTAGTTAAATTCTCTATCGATAAAAGCGCCATTTTACACCTTATAGTAATTTAATTTCTTTTCGGCAAAACCGAAGATTACGGTTAATATTCCGTTGAAAACGAGATAAAACGCGCCTGCGTAGAAAAGCGGCATTATGTTTACCGTCAGGTTTACCGCGTCTTGCGCCGATTTTATGATTTCCACCACGCCGATTACTCTTGCGAGCGAAGTGTCTTTTACAAGCGTGATTATTTCGTTGCTCATAGGCGGAACGATGCGTTTTATTACCTGCGGCAGAACGATTTTTACGAAAATCTGCGATTTCGTCATACCGAGCACCGCCCCGGCTTCGTACTGACCTTTGTTGATGCTTTCGATGCCGCCGCGGAAGATTTCCGCAAAATATGCGGCGTAATTGATTACGAACGCAATTGCGCAGAAAACGAAGTTTACCGACGCCATCGTCGTGCCGAAAAAGGTCGCTATCGCCTTGTTGGGCAAGTCGAAAACTATGCTCGGAACGAAAGAAACGACGATGATTTGCAGCATAAGCGGCGTGCCGCGGATTATCCAGATAAACCCTTTGGTAAGGTATTTAAGCGGTCTGAATTTGGACATCGAACATAAAGAAACGAGCAATCCGAGCGGAATGGCAAGTACGAGCGTGACCGCAAACAATAACACGGTCAACCCGAACCCTTCCGCTAATTGTAATATGATCTGTCCGAAATTCATTGTTTATCCTATCTTTTTTTATTTTTTAGCCGCTTTTCTTTGACGCTTTTCGCGTTTACGTTTGCTTTAGCGTTTGCGTTTGTTTTTATATGCGTGTTTGCAAATATTTTTATTTGCGTTTTTTATGCGTTTTTATTTACGTATGCGAGATTTTAACGCCCGAGCCGACGGCTCGGGGTAAAATCTCAATTCTTAAAAGGCTTGATTATTTTTTGATTATCATAAGTTCTTCCGCAGCGGAACCTGCTTCGACGGCGACTATTTTGTCGCTTGCGCTCGATTTGAAGGTTTCGAGAGAAGTAAGGTCGTAATTCGATTTGTCGGATTTCATTATGATTATCGATTGTTTGTTTGCCAAGTAAGGAATGGAAAGGCTCATTCCTTCTTTGCGCTGATCGTTAATCGTCATACCGTTCCAGACAAGGTCGATACTGCCGTTTTCGAGTTTCGCTTCTTTGGTGTTCCAGTCGATTACGTCGTATTCCGGCTCGACGGAAACGGAATAATTTTCGTTAAGGTAAGCAATAACCGCTTTGCTCAGTTCGATGTCGAACCCGGTCAGGACGCTGTTTTCGTAATAAGCGATGGGCGCGAAAATCGTTATTCCTACGATAAGTTTTTTACTGCGGACGACTTCGTTCCAGGACTCGTCGGTCGCGTTTTGCACGGGATTAACGGTGTCGGCATTAATCAGAAGTTCGCTCGCAAGACCGAACTTGTCGGCAATCGTCTTCAATTCGCCGCTTTTCGCAAGCGCAATCATTCCTTCGTTTATTTTTTCGGTCAGAGCGTCGTTACCTTTCTTTGCGCCGATCCCGTACTCTTCTTCCGATAAATAAAACGGCAAAATCTCCATTTTGTTCTTGTAATCGCCGTTGGACATATAATAATTCGCCATAACGCTGTCCATAACGCCGATATCGGCAGAACCATTGCTCATATTCGTCAAAACGTCCATCTGCGCGCCGAGCGAAGTCGTTTCTTTTCCGAACAAATACTCCGCTTTACTGCCGCACGCGGCAAAACCGACGCACGAAACGATAACAACCGCCACGGTCAAAACGCTTATCGCTATCTTTGCAATTCTCTTTTTCATTTTTTTAATCTCTCCTTGTCGCTATTAGGGCGCTTTATTGTTTTAACACTTTACCTTGTTAAAGCGTTTATGTCACCATTATATAGTAGCGGAAAAAGAAAGTAAAGCGATTTTCGCAAGAAAAATAAAAAACTTTGAAACGGCAACGGCAACGCCGAGCGTTGCATCTCATAACGCAAGCAACGCAGTGCGTTGCATCCCTGTACGGCAACGCCGAGCGTTGCATCTCATTACGCAAAAAGTATATTACTTGTATAAGTCTATCGCACGACACAACTAATTACTTTTAATGCGAGCAAAGGTACTTTGCCGGCACGAGCGGACACGCGCCGTGAGTGCCGCCCTTATGGGGATCGAGCAAGGGGCAACACGCCCCTGCGAACTAAAAATGAAAGCGGAATGTGTCATTCCGCTTCCTTGAAAGTCCGACTCGTGCGTGATTAGATTTTGTCCGCACAAAGCGTAGCGACTGCCGCAAAATCCCGCACGACGTTTGGTCGGATAATACCACTCATCCGTCGGCAAAGCCGACACCTTCCCCCAAGGGGAAGGCTTTATTTGCATTACATCATTTAACTTCTGTCGTGTGACAAACTTGTATGCATAATACGCTCATTGTGTAATGGGATGCAACGTCCCACGTTGCCGTTTGGTCGGAGACCCTAGTGCTCTCATCGCATTAAGCACTGCGATTACGCACACGCCTACGTCTGCGAACACGGCAACGCCCATACCGGTTATACCGAGTGCGCTAAGGATAAGCACGAGAAGTTTAACTCCGAGTGCAAAAATTATATTTTCATAAACGATACGCATCGTTTTTCTTGCGATTTTTACCGCTTCGGCGACTTTGAACGGTTTATCGTCCATAACGACCACGTCTGCCGCCTCGATTGCGGCGTCGCTGCCTATTGCGCCCATCGCAACGCCTACGTCCGCACGCATAAGCACGGGCGCGTCGTTTATACCGTCGCCGACGTATACCGTCGTGCCTTTTTCGTCTATGATTTTTTCCGCTTCTTCGACTTTGTTTTCCGGCAAAAGTCCGCTCTTGACTTCGTCTATTCCGACCTGTTTCGCTATCTCTTCCGCTACTCGTTTGCCGTCGCCGGTAAGCATAACGGTTTTTGCCGCGCCGAGCGTTTTCAGTTCTTTAATCGCGTCTTTCGAGTCGGGTTTTATTACGTCCGCAACCACTATATGCCCCAGATACTCGCCGTCCGAAGCGACGTGGATTATCGTACCGGTAAGGTGACACTCGTGGCAAGTCGCGCCGACTTCTTCCATTAAAAGCGCATTCCCGACCGCTACGCGTTTTCCGTCCAGAACGCCCGTAACGCCGTAGCCTGCTCTTTCTTTAACTTCGGTTATTCTGCTCTTGTCTATATCTCCGCCGTGCGCTTTGACTATGGATTCCGCAATCGGATGGGACGAATAACTTTCCGCAAGGGCGGCTATGTCGAGAAGTTCTTCTTCGCTCGCCGTTTCCGGGTGTATCGCCGTCACTTCGAACACGCCTTTCGTAAGCGTTCCCGTTTTGTCGAATATAACCGTAGCCGGCTTGGACAAAAGTTCGAGATAGTTCGAGCCTTTTATAAGGATACCTTTGCTCGACGCACCGCCGATACCTGCAAAGAACGACAGCGGAACGCTGATTACCAACGCGCACGGACAGGACACCACCAAAAACGTAAGCGCTCTCTTTATCCATTGCGTCCAGTTGTGGTCGATAAGCGACGGAATAACCGCCAGAAGTATCGCCGCCACCACCACGCTCGGCGTGTAATACTTGGCAAACTTAGTAATAAAATTCTCGCTCTTCGATTTCTTCTCCGACGAGTTCTCCACCAAAGCAAGGATTTTCGACACGGTGCTTTCTTCGAACACGCCCGTCGTTTCCACTTCAATAACGCCGTTTACGTTTACGCTACCGCTCAGAACCTGCTCGCCGACAGTTTTATCCACCGGCAAACTCTCGCCCGTAAGCGCGGCGGTGTTTACCGCCGTTTCGCCCTTAACGATTATTCCGTCAAGCGGTATCTTCTCGCCGGGTCGGATAACTATGCGCTCGCCCTTCTCCACTTCTTCGGGAGAAACGGTGACTTCTTCGCCGTTACGGAGAACCACGGCGACGTCGGGACGTATGTCCATAAGCGAAGAAATGCTCTTCCTGCTCTTTCCTACCGCTATTCCTTGGAAAAGTTCACCTATCTGATAAAGTAACATTACGAGTACCGCTTCGGGGAATTCCTGAATTCCAAACGCGCCGAAAGTCGCTACTATCATAAGAAACCTTTCATCAAAAATCTGCCCGTGAGCGATGTTTTTTACAGCCCCGATTATTACGTCGTATCCGACAATCAAATACGGCACGGCGTAAATAATCAACATTCCCCACCAGGGAATAACGGCAACGAACCTGTCGATAAGATACGCCGCAAGCAACATTACCGCCGCAACGCATATTCTTATTAAACTCTTTTTTTGTTTTCTCGTCATTAGAAAAACCTTCGTCCTATTTCATCAATATCGTGCAATCGGGTTCTACCTTCCTGCAAACTTTAACGACCTTTTTCATTATTGCGTCGAAATCTTCTTCATTCGCTTCGATGGTCATCTTCTGCATAATAAAGTTTACCGACGCGTTCGTCACGCCGTCGATTTTCTTAATCGCGTCTTCCATCTTCGCCGCGCAATTCGCGCAATCTAAATCTTCAAGCATAAATACTTTTTTCATTTTTCTATTCTCCTTCGGTTATATGTTCGTATCCTTGACCTATTATCGTGCGAACGTGATCGTCCGCAAGCCGATAATAAATGGTTTTACCGTCCCTACGGTTCGTTATCAAATTCCCGTCCCTTAACACCTTGAGTTGATGAGATATCGCCGACTGACTCATATCGAGCAACTCGCTGATCGCGCATACGCACATCTCCGACTCGAACAACGAATACAATATCTTTATCCTCGTCTTATCCCCGAACAACTTGAACAAATCGGATAACTCCGTGAGTTTGTCTTCCCCCGGCATACCCCGTTCGACAAGTTCGAGCACCTTCCCGTGATCGTGCGGTTTAACTTCTTTTTCATTTGCGTGCTTATTCATATTTATCACCATTCATATTTATTGTCATTCATATATTATTCTTTTGAGTGCGGTTTGTCAACGGTTTTTCGGTAAAAATAACAAGAAATTTTGTCGATTACGGTTCAGAGCCGAGCGGAAAGCGGTTTTTATATGGTATATTAGAAGAAAAGGAGTGGCGTATGACAAGGAGAAAGGGTTTCGTTTTATTATTAGCGGTGGTTGCGATAGAGATTGTTTCGTGCTTTGTTGCGGTTTATCCGATAGCGGCGGCGAGTGCGGAAAGCGGTTCGGTCGGCGGAGAAAATTCCGAGCCGATATTTTACGGCGCGACGAAAATAACGCTGACGAAAGACGCGATAACGGCGTTTTCCGTTAAAGACGCGCGGTTCCGCATATTTGCAAGAGATCGCCACGGGCGCGACCTTACTCCTTATTTAGTATGCGAGAGCGACGACGTCGATCCGACAGTTGCGGGCGAATACTCCGTGCGGTACGTTGTGACGGACGGACGGGGAAACTCGGCTCGGATTACCGTTCCCGTAACGGTGCTTGACGAAACGGGCGAAAAGTTCGTGATCGAGCGGACGGTTTACGCAGTGCCTGCGATGAAAAATATGTCGTTTATCGGAACGGAGCGCTGCAACACGGGCGACAGGCAAATTTTGGGGATATATCTTCCCGAAGGGAGTTCTTTCCTTGCCCGCACGGTTTCCGCCGACGCCGAAAGCGATTTTCAGATAACTTTTTTCACGAACACGAGAGCGAAGAACTCGTTCGGTTCGATAAGCAAAACGCCGGGCGAATATCGGACTTTGTCCAACGTAAAAAGCGGCGTTTCCTATTCTTCCGTTCCGCTGATCACTTCCCCTCGGCTGTCCGAAGAGATAACGGACAAAACCTACAAAATCGAAGTTGGTTTCGACGGTTCGGCAAAACCGCTTGACTATTATCATTATAAAGACGACGAACAAGCGTTTGTATCCGGGTGGAAAAGCACGGAAAGCGATTTCGGCGTGGTTGACGGCGAAGCGATGCCCGTGGTAGTGCCGTTTGCCGACGCGGACAAACTTTCTAATTACCGTTCGGGCGGTTATAACGCTCCGTTCGCTTCGCTCGACGCGTTTTTCGAATACTATCTCGAAGTCGTCAATCGTATGGACGAATGGATAGGTTTGTCGTTTGACGCGACGAATGCGCTTGACCGCAACTACCGCGTTAAGTACACCTGCGCGGCGGACGGCGGAATGTCCGGGGTGGGCGCGTACTATGCCGGCGTTTTCATTGCGGTAGGAAGTTATACCGCCGCGCCGTTTTTTCAGTACGGTTGGGGAACTTTGCACGAGATCGCGCACGGATATCAGGGTTATCTCGGCAGGGGCAACACGAACGGAATGAATATCGGACTTAACGAAACGGGCAACAACGTGCTTGCTTATTACGTGCAAAACGACAGAACGCTTTATTTAGGAACGGACGACTGGATGGGCGGTTCTCTTGCCGCAGTCGAAAAGGCGCGCAACTCGCTCCGTTTAAGCGGCGGCGAAGTTTTCGTGGCTACTTCGACCTACGCCAACGCTTCCGAGAAACTTTACGCTTTAATCAACCTTTTCAACTCCTTCGAAGGGGCGAAGACCTACGGCAAACTGTTTTCTTACTACCGCGCTTTGGCGGCGGAAAAAGGGGTAAACGCATTCACTACGCCCGACTTATACGCTCTCTTCTTCGCCGAAGAATACGGCGCGAACGTTATCCCCTATCTTAAAGCCTGGAAACTCGCCGTATCCGACGAAATGGACGTGGAAGTATCGTCGAAAGACCTCGTTCCGTTCGTCATTCCGTCCGACGTTTTGGGCGAAGAGCAAGCGAAAGAACTGAAAGAAGACGGCGCGATCGAACTTCTTTTTGCTCCGGTGGCGGAAAGCGTGCTTAACGCGAGCGAAGAAACCGACCTTACGATAAATATAAACGTCGACGATTTCGACGCAATTAAAGGGCGTTACGCAGGAATTTACAAAGGAAGCGAACTGATAAAACTCGTTTTGCTAAGTGACGACAAGTTACCGTAAAAGGGTTGAAAATCGGATTTTATCGCATTTTAATGCCGCCTTTGATCGATTACGACGTAAAAAATCCGTCTTTCGTATTGACCGCCGAACGAAACGAACTTACGATAGACTACGTAAACTCCGCTTTATCGAAGAAAATTTTCCATCCGACGAAACTCAGGCTGCTCGGAATATACGGCGCGGAAGGGTTCTCGATGACTTTTTCGAACGATAACAAAACCGCGACCGTTGCTCTGGGCGGCGCGGATATGGGAAATCGCAACTCTACCTGGGCGGCAAAACCCGACGAAGTTTACGCATCGGTGACGGTGGTAAAACAAGACGGTGAAGTCGCAAACGAATATGCGATTAAAGGCAACGAATACTTCTCTTCCCTGACGCTAAGCAATCCGCAAATAACGCTCGAATACGGGTACAAAATACGAGTTTACACACAAAAACCCGAAAAAGTCGGCGTTTGGTCGCTTTTAACAAACCCGTCCGAAGAAATAACCGCTTATCGCACCGCAGATCAAACCACGGAATACGAAGTAACCGAAGACGGACTGAAAAAACCAGGTGAAAAAGAGTTCTTTCCTGCAAAAATTTTGTACGAAACGATAAAAGACGAATGGATTAAAAAAATCGCCGATTACTCCGAAACGCTTACGGACAAACAAGCGAAAAACTTGCGTTTCGACACGAAAACAAAACGCGAAATATTGCGCATTTACGACAATCTTAACGAAGAAGACCGTATTCAGTTTTCCGATTTTTGCCAAAAAATCGGAAAAGGCAATCCGCCTGTCGTTACGCTTTTAACCAAACGGACGGAAATTTACGTCGGCGAAGAAATCGACTTGCTCGCCTTAATCTCGGCAAGCGATGTCGAAGATTTATATATCGACGTAACGAGCAATTCGGTTTCCGTAAATACTACTTTGGATAACCGCAAACAAGGAATTTACTCCGTAACCTATACCGTAGTCGATTCGGACGGGAACGCTTCGAGCGCAACTCTCGAAGTGGAAGTTAAAGCAAAAATCAATCCGCCTTCCCCAGGCGAAGGCGACCCCGACAAACCGAACGGTCCCGGCGAAAACGAACCGAAAAACGATAATCCAGGCAACGAAACCAACAACGTAAATTAGGCAAAACCGCAATTATCGGCATAGTTTCCGCCGCCGTTTTCGCCCTGATTTTCGCCGTATCCGCTATTATTTTCGTACGCAAAAAGAACCGCAAAAAGTCCTAACAGCGAGCAATGCCGAGCGGCAACGTGGGACGGCAACGCCGAGCGGCAACGTGGGACGTTGCATCCCTTTACGCAATAGATATATTACGCGTATAAGTCTATCACACGACACAATCAATTACTTTTAATGCGAACAAAGGCACTTTGGACAAGTGCCGTGAGTGCCGCCCTTATGGGGAGCGAGCGAGGGGCAACGCCCCTGCGAACTTCGCTTTTAAGCAAAATGTGTCATTTTGCTTCCGTGGTAGTCCGACTCGTGCGTGATTAGATTTTGTCCGCACAAAGCAAAGCGACTGCCGCAAAATCCCGCACGACGTGTGGTCGGATAATGCCCCTCATCCGTCGGTTTTACCGACACCTTCCCCCCAAGGGGAAGGCTTTGTTTGGTCGGATAATTGGCTTTATTTGAACATTAAAAGAAATCCGCATAACGATCGTCACGCAGATTTCAAACAAAACAACAAACAAGTAACGGCTCGTTACTTGTTAAGTATTATAAGCGAATAATGTCTTTTTGTCAACTACCGTGTCGAAATTTAAGACTAAATCAATAATTTCCTTCGGGTTGGAAAGCACGGTCGTAAAACGTGAAGTGGTTAAATCCGTCAAGTTCGTTTTCGTCCGCTCTTCTCGTCCTTATCGGTTTTGCCGGAATACCTGCGACAAGGGTAAAATCTTCCACGCTTTTCTTCACTATCGCGCCGGTTGCGACGACTGCGCCTTTGCCGATCTTTACGCCGGGAAGTATGGTGCTTGCGGTATAAACCTTAGCGTACTCGCCTATTTCCACGGGAGAATACGTTCTTTCCATATGGTTGCTTTCCGAATGACCGTGGGTGAAAATTTTCGAGTACTCGGTTATCATCGAATAATCGCCGAATCTTACTCCGCCTTTGGAATCTATGTAACAGCAGTGGTTCCAAGTAACGAAGTCGCCTACTTCGATGTTCTTGCCGTAGTTAAACCTGCACCCTTCGTTGGCAATAAACCCTTCTCCGCAAGACTTAAAAAGATTTTTCGCAATCAAACTACGGAACGGTATCGCGAAAGCGCAGTTGATCCCTTGCGGCGTTCTGTCGATGACTTCCCAAAGGATATGGAGATTTCTTTCTTCTTTCGTGTACGGTTCTTCCACGCCCATCGGAAGATAATCTCCCCACAGTCTGAACCCTTCGATTTGTTCTTTGTCGAAATCTTTCACGCCGATTAAATCAAGCGTTTTTAACATATTTTCCGCGTCCAAACCTTGTTTAATCCACTTTTCCGCGTCCTTAATCATTCTTTCGTTTACGTCCATTTTTACCTTCTTTTCTTTTTTTATTTGCTTTATCTCCGAGTTTAACCGTTCTTAATCTCAGAGCGTTGGTTACTACGCAAACGCTGCTTAAACTCATTGCCGCCGCGCCGATCATCGGGCTGAGCGCGACTTTGCAAAACGGATACAGCACGCCTGCCGCTACCGGAATTCCGATTGCGTTGTAAATAAACGCCCAAAAAAGGTTTTCCTTTATGTTGCGTACCACCGCTTTGCTGAGTTTAACCGCGTCGGGAACGCATCTCAGGTCGTTCCTTACAAGCACTACGTCCGCACTTTCCACCGCAACGTCCGTGCCTGCGCCGATAGCGATTCCTACGTCCGCTCCTGCAAGAGCGGGGGCGTCGTTTATTCCGTCGCCGACCATTGCGGTTTTGCCGCCGCTATATTTTATCTCTCTTATTTTCTTTTCTTTTTGGTCGGGCAGGACTCCGGCTACGACTTCGTCCACACCGACGGTTTTTGCCACCGCCTGCGCGGTAAGTTCGTTGTCCCCGGTCAGCATCACGACTTTAAGTCCTTCTTTTTTCAGGCTCGCCACCGCCGCCGGGCTCGTTTGTTTTACCTTGTCCGCAACCGCTATTATTCCTATTATAGCACCTTTCTCTCCCACGAGTAAGGGGGTTTTGCCGTTTTTCGCAAGTTCTTTCCTTTTCTCGTCGGCGCCGTCGTTTTTCGCGCCGAATTTTTCGGCATAATCGGCGTTGCCGACGAAAAACTGCCTGCCGCCGACGTCGCCCGTAATTCCGAGTCCGAACGCCGCGTTAAAGTTTTCCGCTTCGTCAAGCCGTATTCCGCGCGTTTCACACTCGTTTATCACCGCAAGAGCAAGCGGATGTTCGCTGCGCTTTTCCAGCGCGCCCGCTATTTTAAGGACTTCGTTTTCTTCGCAACCGAACGCAACCACGTCCGTTACGGACGGTTTCCCTTCGGTAATCGTTCCCGTTTTGTCAAGCACCACCGTGTCCACAGATTTTAGCGTTTCCAACGCCTCGCCCGACTTAATAAGAATACCGTTCTCCGCGCCCTTTCCCGTGCCTACCATTATCGCAACCGGCGTTGCAAGTCCGAGCGCGCACGGACAAGAAATAACCAGCACGCTTATTCCCCTCGCCAAAGCGAATTCAAGTCCGTAACCGACGCTTAGCCAAACGATAAACGCAACCAGCGCAATACCCATTACCACCGGCACGAACACACCGGATATTTTGTCCGCAAGTTTGGCAATCGGCGCTTTCGCACTCGACGCCTCTTCCACGAGTTTTATTATCTTCGCTATCGTAGTGTCCTGCCCGACGTCGGTCGCTCTCGCCTTAACGAAACCCGAACCGTTGACCGAGGCGGATATGAGTTTGTCCCCTTCGGTTTTTTCCACCGGTATGCTTTCGCCGGTAACCGCCGACTCGTCGAAAGACGAATTCCCTTCGATAATAACTCCGTCCACCGCCACTCTTTCGCCCGGTCTGACTACGAAAATATCCCCAACCGCGACGTCTTTCGCCGCTATCTCGACTTCCTTGCCGTCACGCTCGACAGTGACGGTTTCGGGTGCCAATTTCATAAGTTTGGTTATCGCTTCGCTTGTTTTTCCCTTAGAACGCGACTCAAGATACTTGCCTAAAGTAATAAGCGTGAGTATCGTGCCCGCCGACTCGAAATACAGGTCGTGACTGTACTTCATAACGAGTTCGTGATTGCCCGTACCAAGCCCCCTGCCGATACGGCAAAGCGCAAACAAACCGTACAAAACCGCCGCCGTCGCGCCGAGCGCAACCAGCGTGTCCATATTCGGACTGCGTCTGAAAAGGGAAACGTAACCGCGCCTGAAATACTTTTGATTAGCCACGAGTATAGGCGCGGTAAAAATAATCTGTACCACCGCAAGCGTAACCGCCGCCTCGTGCGAATACAACGCTTTGTCCAAAAAATCGGGTACGGGGACTTTTATCCAGTCGAGAAACATCTTCCCCATACTCACTATCATAAGCGGTATCCAAAAACATATCGATACGATAAGCCGCGTCTTCATCGACTTCTGCTCCGCCGCCGCAAGGTTTTCCTTGCCGGCGCCTTCCGCGCTCTCTTCTTCGCCGCGCGCCTTCGCTCCGTACCCCGCCTTCTTTACCGCCGAAATTATCGCCTTAATCTTATCTTTTCCGTCCACTTCGCAAGTCATACTATTCGTAAGAAGATTAACGCTCACGTCCGTAACGCCGTCAAGCGCGGACACCGTCTTCTCTACCCTTGCGGAACACGCGGAACAACTCATTCCCGTCACGTCAAACCTGACTTTCATAGTTCAAGTTCTCCTTTTTTTCGTCTGTACCTTAATTATATCCGCTTAATAACCCTTTGTAAAACGCTTGCCGCCATTTTTCGGTAAAAATATGAAAAATTTTTCGCATTAGTCCGAACCGAAAGGTTATTCTCTTCTTCCGCCGTTCTTTATAAGGTAATATATTACAAACACCAAACCGAGTATCGTCATACTTACGATTTTAGCCGTTTCATAAATTTTATCAACGAAAAACTGTCCTATAAAAAGGACAGTTCGTTTGTGTTTTGCGTGTAAAAAAGCGAGCGAAAAAGAATTATTTTTTCACTCTGCCGAACCGCATAACCACGCTTTTATAAGTTGAAGTAAAGGGCGACAGCAATTCGTCCGCTTCTTTTTTGATTTTTTCGAAAGGCGCGTTCATAAAATGGACGCTCACGTACTCGGCGTTTTTTATTTTTCCTTTCGCCTGCGCAAAAAACGAGCGCATCGGGGCGCACATATCGAACACCCACACGGGGAAACAGATCGTGACTTTTTCGTATGCGGCAAGGTCCACGCTTAATTCTTCTATCGGCATCGGCAGTTTTTGCGAGCCGAACCGACCGCACCACCAAAACCCTGAATCGCCGTTTATTCTCTCTTTCGTTTTTATTTCGTAAATCGCCGCTCCGCTCTCGTTTGCCGTTTCGTAAGCGAGTTTTTTCGTGTAACCCGTTCTCGAAAAGAAGACTACGAGTTCGTTTTTCGTCCCTACGTTTTTGTAGTCGTTTTCATTGAAAACGAACTCCGACTGTCGACTGCCGATATAGCACGCCGCGCCCGTCGCCGCCTGCATCAAGCCGAAAACGAAATACAAGGTGGACATTGCGTTTGTGGGGAAAATAACGAATTGTATCGTTATCCACGCCATCAGCGTCAAGCCGAAAACTCCGCCAAAAATATAGCCGACTTTCTTTTTCGCAATCGTAAGAGCCGCCGCAACGAGATTCGTTATTCCGTTGACGACGATAAGCGCAATCCCCGGAAAAACGTAGTTTTGAAACAGTTTGTCGGCAAAGGGCAAAACCTGAAAATACGGCAACAACGCGTCCATTTTCATTATCTTTCCGCTCGGATCGACGAGCATACATATTCCGCCGAGAAACGCCCCTATCGAGATGAACAGCGTCCAGAATATAAGCGCGCGACGGGATACGATCAGCCTTTTGCTTTCTTTTTTCGTTTCCATTTTTATTACCGCTTGTTCCGTTTACTCTTCGGACGAAAACATTTCTTCCGCTTCTTCTTCGGTAAGCCCCATTAAAAGGTTTACCGTTTTTCTGAGTTCGTCCGTAACCGACGCGACCCACTCCGCGTCTTCGTGCAAAATAACGCTGCCTATTCCGTGCGACAGAAATATAGCCATCGCGTGAGCGTCCATTCTCGGCTTCGCGCCCTCTTCCACGAGTTTTACGATAATTCGCTCGATGTAAGGCTCGATAAGCGTAAGCGCGTGTTCCCGTATCGCCCAACGCACCGTCTTGTGCATATTTTTTGCGTACTTTTCTCTGAACAGAATTACTTCGCGCTTCATATACGCGAAAAACTTAAACAAGGGTTTGTCCGGATTGCTCTCCGCTTCCGTCGCTATCTCTTCGAAATCCTGTCTGTACGGCTCGAAAAACGAATCGATAACTTCGTCGAAAAGTTGATCCTTGCTGTTGTAATAATAGTAAAACAACCCCACTTCGCAGTCCGCTTCATCCGTTATGTTCCTTATGCTCGTCCCTTCGAACCCGTTTTCGAAAAACAACTTCGTCCCTACTTCCACGAACTTCTTCTTTGCTCCGCCTGCGTATTTTGATTTTCTGGGCATCTTTCTTTATCCTTCCTTTATTAAAATATCGCTCAATTATATCACTCGCAATCCGCATTGTCAACGGATAAAATCAGATTGTTTCGTTTGTTACGAAGTTTTTGTTTCTCGCTTTCCGAGCGTTCGTTTCGTTCGGAAAAAAGCGGCTACAGACGTGAAAACAAATAAAAAAACCGTCCGAAAATAAGGGCGGTTTTTCCGTGCGTCGAAAAAATATAAAGTAAGGGCGGTTATACCAAAAGGGGTTGTTCGTAGAACAGCACTTCCACGCGGTAGCCTACTCTGGAAAGGTATTTATTGAACCTTTCTTCCGCGCGCAAAATCGCTTCGGCGTCGGTGGAGGCGTTGACGGTGATTACTTTGGTGAACCGTTTGTTTTTCGGCGTGTGTATCACGCAGGTAACTTTATATTCCATATCGTTTTCCTTTCCGCCGCGCGGATTTTCCGCGCGACGGGATCTTTTTATTAAAACTTGTTTCTTCTTTTCTTCGCTACGATTGCGACTACGCCGAGCACTATAATAAGGACTATCGCGCCCGCCACCGTGGCTATCATTATAATCTGGTCGGTCGTAAGCGCGTTCCAGTCGAATCCGCTGCCGTTCTTTATTTCGATATTGTCTACGAGTACGTTTTCTCCGTCGATAACGGTATAGGTCGCTATCGTGAGTTTGTTCTTGTCTACCTGAATATCGGCAAAGCAGGGAGTTTCTTTGAGTTCGAGATAACCTTCTTCGGTAACGTATTTTTGAAGTTTTTCGTTAAGGCTTGCTTTATCTCTCTTTACAATGCTTACTTCGTCGCTGTAGATATAGTTGTAATACTTATCGCCCATCGTGCCGAGGTTTACGTAAAGCACTCCTTCGGGTTTGGTTACGCTGCCGTCTTTGGCTTTCTTAACTTCTACGGGTTTGCCGTCCGCTCCGATATACTCGCTTACGCTGTAAGTATGGTCGTGTCCTTGCAGAACGAGGTTTACGCCGTTTTCCGCAAAGATAGGCGTGAGTTGTTTTCTCAGTCCGATTACGTCCGCGTCGAACGCGTGGCTTCCTGCGGTATACGGTCCTTTGTGGAGCATAACTATCGTCCATTTGGTGTCCTTGTTTTCCGCGTTATTTTTAAGGTCTTCGATAAGCCACACGGTTTGTTCTTCGCCGAGTTGATCGTTTTCGAGATCGTTGGTATCGAGAACGATGAAGTGCGCGTAGTTATAGTCGTAGGAATAATACGTTCCGGTTTCTTTTACCGTTGCGCCCGTCGGCAACGCTACCACGTCGCTCAGCGAGTAGTTCTTCTTTTCGTGGTTTCCGCTGAGCGGCATCATCATATTGTTCGCCCATACGTCGCGTTGATGATCGAGCCACCAGGTGTATTGCTTGATGTTCTTGCCGTTGTCGACGTTGTCGCCCATCGTTGCGATAAACGCTATATCTTCGCCTTCGAAGTGTTTGAGAGCGGTTTCCATCGCTTCCGCACTGTCGACGTAGTTCTTTTCTACCGAGCCCTGAATGTCGGTAATCGCCATAAAGCGGAACGCTCCGTCGCTTGCGGTTTTGAAGGAGTAAACGTCCGACCAACCGTATTTGTCATTGCCTAATCTGTAATAATAGGTCGTGCCGGGTTGCAAATCGTTAATCGCGACTTCGTGCTCGTTGTAGAACTTGTAACGGTGGCTTATGTTGAAATAAGCGATACCGAGGTCGATCGTCGGGAGTTCTCTGTCGACGTTTTTCGTAGTCGCTTTGACTTTTGTCGAATTTTTCATATCGGCGTTCGTCGAATATTCGATGAAACTTTCCGGTCTCGTCGAGCCTGCGACATAATCCGCCGCCGCGAGATATTTCCCGTCTTTCCCTTTATCGAACACGTTTTGTTCTATCGAAGTAAACCAGCGGATTTTTCTGCTCGTTCCTATCGTTTTGTCAAACGAAACGCTTACCATCGACGGCAAAAGCCCGTTGTCTATCGTGGGAGTAACGGTAAGCGCTCCCGTCGTTCCTTTCGCTCTGTAAAACGCTTTGCCGTTGTATTTCGTCTTTGCGTCGAGTTTGGTCGTCGCTACGTTAAAGTTCTTTTCGTTGATAACGGGGTAATCTCCGAGTTTGTCGCCGCCTTTAATCCAACTCGAACCGTCCGGCATACTGTCCGTAGCCATTCCCGTAACGATATACGCCGCGTATTCTCCTAGGTTGCGGCAGAACGCGGGCGTAACGTATTTATCGATAAGTTCGATTTGCAGCGTTTCCATAAGGCTGTCTTTTTCAAAATATTCATCGATATAAGCAAGCGCTTTGTCTACGTATTTGCCTATACTGCCGATTGCGCCGTCGCCCTTGAGCATGCCCCTAATCGTTGTCGCCAAAAATTTCAAGAAGTTGTCTTTTATTTCGTCCGTCGGCGTAACCAGAAGGTCTTTTGCTATTTCTCTAACGTCTTTTATGATAAGTTTAAGCGAATAATATCCGCCGTTCTTCTTTGCGACGTCTTCCTTGAAAGAATATTTCGTCAAAAGATTTTTTATCATACTGTCCTCGCCTTTGTCCGCACTCGTCGCCATCGCGTCCGTTATATCAAAACCTTTGCCTTCCGCAAGCGTTTTCGTTTTTACGTCGTAACGAATAGGCGCGTTAAGTATAAGTTCCAGTTGCGGAACAAGCGAATCTTTCAACGTGTTGATGAGAAAATCCACAAACGTCCCGTCTTTGAGTTTTTCTATGAGGGGTTTAACGATTTGCGTGAGTTCTTTTCCGTGCGCGCCGTTAAGGTGTCCGCCGTATACTTCCACGAGTATTTCGGATATAGTCGTGCCGCCTTTGTTTTGCCCGTACGAAAAATCGTATTTTATTAACCAGTTAATAAGGTCTGTCGCAAACGCTATCAGATCGTTGTCTTTTTCAGGTTTTGCCGAAAGAGTAAATCTCTTTCCGTCTTTGCTCGCGTTGAATTTGAGCATATCGAAATCTCGCAAACCGCCGATAAGGCTGTTTATCGCTCCTTTCACAAACCGCCATTGAAGATTTTTCGTCGCTCCGAGCAACGTGTCGTACAGTCCCTCGTTTACCAAACTTCCTATCAGGCTTCCTTTGTTGAAACTGATAAGATTGGCTAATCCGATGGAAAGGAATTTGTCAACGCCTATTTTCGCGCCGTTTTCGTCGGCAAGGTACGTCTTAACGAGCATTACTCTGCCGTCGCCGTAAAGGTCCTTTTTGTCTTCTAACGTCGTGCCGTAAATATCGCTCGTGGAGTTGTTCCCCGTGACCGCTTCTTCTCCGTCTTTGAGATAATTTTCGTTAAGCCTGTACGCTTCGTAGTAGAACCCGTCTTTCGCGCCGTTCTTTTTAAGCGAATGCATCGTGCTTTTAACTTCTTCGGAGTAGTTGCCGTTTTGTTTCTTCTGCGTAAACTCGACTACTCTGTATCCCGACCCGTAAGAAACGAGCGAACCCGTTTCGATATCGTACATAACGTTACCTTCCTGCGTAACCGCGTCTACGATATCCGCCGCGTGTTGGTGCCCGCTAAACTGATACCGTATGCCTGCATTTGCCAACGCGGCGGTGTATACGTCAAGGTTGTCCAAAACAAACAAACTAATTACTTCTTCTTGCGATACAAAGTGCGGAATGTTGTTGTAATGGCAGTTCGTCATAACGAGATTATCCGCTTTGACTTCGTCTTTGGTTTCGTCGATTATCCAACGAATTTGCGCTCTCGTCGCCATACCGCCGGTGGTTTCGTCCCAGCCCATAGCCGTTCTCGTAGCCTCGGTGGACGTTTTGCCCGTGTATTTTCTCGCGTTGCCGTCAACGCCGACTACGGTAACTCCGTCTATGGTAGCAACGTACGAACACACTCCTATCCTGCCCGCTTCGGCAAGATATTCGAAATCGAGATTGTTCTCTTTGAACGCTTTGGTTTCCTCGTCAGTCGCCTTTCTCGTGTCGAAACCTTTGTATTCGACGTAAGCGTTGCCGTCTTTATCGACCTTGTTCGTCCTTACCGTATCGCCGTCGTACCAAAATTTGCTTTCGTAGAAGAAGTTAAGTTTAACCCCGTCCGCCATTCCGCAAGTCGCGTCGTGACGACCTTCTTTCCTGCCGTCGCAGTTGCAATACCCGAAATCTGCATAGATGTCGAATATGTCCTTGCTGGTGGTGGTTCTTACCGAACGCGCCTTGTAGTTTTTCATAAGTTCGAGCCTTGCCGCGTCGTCCGCACACGCGTCGAGTTCTTTCTTCGTAGGCATATAACTCGTCGATTCGTCATTGTAGGTATCGTGGTTGCCCGGCATAACGAAAATTTGGAACTTTTCATGCCCGGGAAGCGTACGAATTTTTTTGGTGGCTTCTTTGAGTATCTGTGCCACGCGAACGTTTGCCGCATATTCGCCGTTGGACGTAATATCGCCGGAAATAACGATAATTTGCGGCGCGTCGGCGCGCATCTCGTAAATCTCCGCCAAAGCCGTTGTAAGCGTCGCTTCGGTTTGCGCGAGCATCTTAGTCGAACCCGACTTCTTTATAAAATCGGCGGAATACTCGTTGCAGTATTCTTGCGGTAAAACGTGAACGTCCGACAAATGTGCGACTTTCGTCGTTCTTTCGAAATTGTCCGCGGCATACGCGCTTACGCCGGCAAAACCGACTCCGCAAAGCAACGCGACAAAAACGAGAACAATCGCAATAACGGCGGAATTCTTCATCAACGTCTTATTCATTGTGCATCTCCTTCGTTTTTTAAGGTTATTTTTACAATAGAAAATTATATTATGTTTTCTAATAAAAGTCAATACCGCTTTTTTGATTAAAATTTACATAATTCGCTCATTATTTTTTCCCGTCACAAAACAAATACCCTTTCGCCTTCTGTGTGCAAATTTGCGGTTTTATGCTCTCGTACTTCGCTTTTCGGCACCCCAAAGCAACGTGGGACGTTGGCACCGCCGAGCGTTGCATCTCATTTCGCAAGCAACGTGGGACGTTGCATCCCTTTACGCATTAG